>Ga0302321_100000700_pt1 | contig 29084 bp, 18 predicted proteins | sample Fen_T0_1_FD_202505 | JGI IMG/M metagenome (GOLD analysis project Ga0302321, IMG submission 202505) | Peat permafrost microbial communities from Stordalen Mire near Abisko, Sweden - Fen_T0_1 | ecosystem: Environmental > Terrestrial > Soil > Wetlands > Permafrost | place: Sweden: Abisko... | reverse complement strand
GGGCAAAGGGGAGACGATAGCCCGCATGCTCTGAGTAGCCAATGGGGGACCGACCCTGACACTGATGCGTCACAGCAGGAGGGATCAATAACGTGCGGGCACGACGATGTTCGACCAGAGCCAGTTCCGGCAGCACCCGGGGATCAGGCATATGCCAGAGCGATGCCAACGAGTCTACACTAATCATATGATGAGAATTGCGCAGCCTCGCTTGCCATCCCCCTCCACCTTTTGTGCCAGATGTGAGCAGACGCCTTACTTCCAGTGATGAGATGCGCCTGGGCACAAAAAATGCTCCATTCGCCATATGAAATTGTCGATATGCAGCTACCATACGCGATAAGAGTTCTTCGCGCACCTGACCCTGACTTCTGCTCTCGGCAAATTGCTCCATGACGGACTGAGTATTGATACGCGTCTTTGGTCCGATAGCATAAAGGCGCAGGCGCGTACGATAGGCCATGCGCGAGATTTTTTGGGCGACGACGCCTGGATCATACAGACGGCGCCGCTTGTACAGGGAGCCAAAGACCATGCAGATCAGAACAAAGATCGCTTCCAGAGCCAGTATTCCCGCTGCATACATCAATAACTGGTGCATCTGGGCAGGAGGGATCTGGGAGCTCTGCCCAAGGATCAATTTGAAGACTGCGCCCCCTACCCAACTGGGGATATACGGGCGCATAAGCAATAAGGCACCCACCAGAAGCCCGATGTTGACAACGATAATATTACTGATACTATCCTGCGCAAAGAGAGCAACCATCCGTTCATGATCTTTAGCCCGGCGCTCTGGCTCCAAAGGATTCTCAACAGCACGGCGCAGATTCCAGCGAGACCAATCGCTCACAGCTGGTATAAGGGCTAGTTGCGCAATGACGCGAGAACCCTGGGGCAGATGACCGAGAGCAGACAACAGACCAAGTAGTGGATCTGATCCTTCTTTCTGGGCTTCTTGCCAGGTACGCAAGGGCAAGAAGGACGCCGTTCCTGCAATCAGCTCGACGGCGCTAATAGCCTCATCGGCTTCAACGTGCAGGGGGTCTTCATGCTCTCTGAGTGGACGAATATCGCTCTGTGGATATTGAGAACGGAGCAATGCCTCGGCATGGTCAAGTGCAGCCTGTGAAGTTGCACGCACGATAAAGCTGCGACGCTCGGATGTACCGGCCAGTTCCAATGCGATAGGATGTTGCCGGTCCAGTACCAGGCTCTGCATGGTCGCTTCAAGGGCGATAGTATGTTCTTGATTAGAATGCAGTGGAGGAATGATGACAAACGCCAGAGAAAGCGAAGGGGCGCGCCAGGCTTCTGGGGATAGATCTGGTTGCATAAAAAATCCTTTCTGGAGATCCGCGTACTATCCAGTAGCGGTAGGCAAGAAAAGCGCCCGCCGATCCGGCCCGGCCCTACACTCGCTGCTGACAGGGAACCGTCTCTCGCTCTTCATGCATAGTCTAACCTGCAGTAAGTGTAGGGGAGTAAGAGACACGAAAACAACCTCTTTCAACTACCTATTTTGCTCCAGTCTTTGCCGCTAAATCCATTCTTTTTGTTGCTCGCCCGGCTCCAGAAGCGGCGCGATACCCTGAAGAATATTGACAGAACTGTCCCTCTTTTCCTCTGCTCACCCCGCTTTTCCACTGCTATCATAAAAAGAGAAGCAGACAATAGACAAAAGAAGTGAGGAGTATAACGCTTATGCAAAAGAGCCAATTCATGCATCTCTCACCTGCTGAAGTAGCAGTTCTGCCAGATGGGCACCAACTCATGTTAAATGTCGATGAGCGTATTGTTACCCAGATGGGGCCCGAGCGCATTTACGCACAATGCAGCTTTCCCCGCCGGGCATTTCGGCTGCTTTTTCTTTTATTGCGTGCCCCATATGGGGCCAATTATGCAGAGCTACTGGCTTGCTTACTTTGCTCAGAAACGATTTTTCGCCGCTTGCTCACTACGACCTCCCACGAGGAGGCGCTGACGATCCTGGCCCCACAAGTTGATCGTTGGCACAAACACCTCGATAACTGCGCACGGCAAGGGAACGCTATACTGGAACGTGAACTCAAAATGGTACGCAGGGCAGTGAAAGAACGTCATGGCGTCAGTTCTCTGCTGAGGAAGAATGGCTTTGCTTTGACGGTAAAAGCGATGTATCGCAAAGGCTATCTTCTCACACAGACACCAAAGGGGTGATAGGCCCAGGCTGCTAGCTTACCTCCAATTGCAGTGGGTATGCGCGTGCTGCAATGCCTTGCACTTCCTGGGGCAAGCTGGCCGATGGTGCGATAGCACGTAAAAGGGCTGTCATACGCACACTATTGGGTGCACCAATGACGTAATCAGCAGTGGTCTGACCCATTCCGCGATCAATTAGTTGAAAAAGGGCTCCTGCGTACCCTGAGGGGCGAACATATTTCAGCGTATATTGTTCAAGTACAAAGTATGGGCAATGGAGTCCACCATCACAGTGCAGCTGCCATAACAGCCATTGCAACAGGTTCATTGGACCTGCCTGTCTACCTACCAGGATCAGATCGATCAGTTGTTTATAGATACCGTTGGCCGCTTCTAAGATACGCTGTTCCTGAGCATAAGAACTCAGGTGGGTCACGGGATGGGGAAGAAGTTGTGGCACATGCGCCAGACTCGTTTTTTGCCAGGCGCATGGGCGCAATAGGAGAGCCTGCATCCTGGCATTGCGTGTTTTCGCGCGCTCGCAGGCTCTCTTGACATCATTTATACAGATAGGCGATGTCAGGAAGTCATCACTGAGTAAGAGCAGTATCAGATCAGTGCAATTGCTACGCGTATGCTGGGCACCAATGGATTGCACAGAGAGGGCATCGCTACTACAAATGCGGACATCAGGAATGGCGTCGATCAGTGGCGCTAGCTGATCCTGGATGGATTTTTTAAGTTGTTGATCTTGCCTGCCGGCGGAGGCCAGCAGAAAGATATCGACCGATCTAATGTCAGTGACTTTCGGCGCGACCTGCTTGTTCGCCATACCTGCACTCTGTGTGACCGGCCTACCGGCGATACCCGTTGTGTTTTGCGCAAGCTCCTGTACAACTTGCTGCAAGACTTGCTGGACGCTTTTCATGCTGGCAGGGCGCTGCATTTCATCAATCTGCACCATGTCCGTAACGAGGGCTTCTAACCTGGGCACATTGATGGAAAAGGGGGCAAAGTGAAAGGGCGTCTGCGAGGGCTCGTCTTCGGTTAGAAGTTGATGCAAGACGGCACCCAGGCTATAAATGTCGGAGCGAGGCGATGTGGCACTGCGATACTGTTCAGGCGGTGCATAGCCCGGCGAGCCCAGGGCCACGGTATCTTTTGTCTGGCCAGGTTTGAAGAGGCGGGCAATGCCAAAATCGATCAAATATACCTGTTCCTGTGGAGTTAGCATAATATTCGCAGGCTTCAAATCACGAAAAATGATCGGCGGCTGTTGCTGATGCAAGTAGTCCAGTACAACACAGAGCTGGATGCCGATATCGAGGATGCGCTTGAGCGGTAACAGCCTGCCCTGATCTATATGGTTTTCCCAGTACTGCAACAGGGTTACGCCCTCGATAAACTCCATCACCAGATAATATCGACCGTTCTCGGCAAATTGTTGATAGATGCGTGGCAGGCTGCGGTGACTGAGACGGGCAAGGAGGGTTGCTTCATGTATAAAAGCCACAACGGCATCTTTGCGTTCCTGTTCAGAGAGACCACTCTGGCTCATCTCCTTCACAGCTACGACCCTCTTCTGATTATGGAGGTCCAGAGCCTTATAGACTGCACCCATACCACCTTGTCCAAGCAAATGGGTAATCAAGTAGCGTCCGTTATGCAGCAACGTCCGGGTAGGGAGACGGCCAGTAAGGGTGCCGACGAGCATAGTTACGCCACACCAGTGGCAGAAACGTGCATCGGCGCGATTTTCTTTGCCACACACACTACAGACACACATTTTTCTATCCTTCCAGCTGCCAGGGACTTGGCAAGTTTACATGCCCATTATAAACGCTCCTGGCAGGTTGCATCAGTGATGTCAACGCTAGATTTTTCTTCATATTTTGTCGCCAAAAGAGCATGAAAATTCTGCTCTGATGCGCCAATTTGTTTTGTACACTTACTATGATAGGTCTGTGATCACAAGGCGATTTTTGTGAATCTGTAGCATATCTGTTGCTTCTCTGTATATAGTATGCCAAAGCCTCAAGGAATGGGGAAGTAACGCACATGAGGGATTACGATGCAAAGTATCAGTATATTGAATCAAAACGATGAGGCTCTTGCCAGGACGAATGCGACGGACAGGCAGCACACCAGCCCGCTGTGGTATAAGTTGATACTGGGCGTTATCGTCGCGCTGGCCAGCTTTCTTGATTTTTTTCGCCTGACGGAGGGGGGCTACAGTAACCTCTATTACGCAGCAGGCATTAGCAGCATGGCGAACAACTGGCACAACTTTCTCTATGCCTCGTTTGACCCTGGTGGCTTTGTGACTATTGATAAACCTCCTCTGGCATTCTGGATACAGGTTGCAAGTGTTAAATTGTTCGGCTTCAGCCCCTTCAGCACACTTTTGCCGCAGGCTCTGGCCGGCGTGCTTTCGGTGGCGCTGCTTGCTCACCTTGTACGACGCACCGCAGGTCCGCTAGCTGGCCTGCTGGCGGGGGCCATGTTGGCGATTACGCCCATTAGCGTAGTGACCAATCGCAATCTCACAATGGACAGCCTGCTAGTTCTGACCAGTTTGCTGGCAGCCTGGTGCATACTCACGGCCGCATCAACGCAGAAATTGCGCTTTCTGCTGCTGGGCATGGTAGTAGTTGGGCTCGGCTTTAATATCAAAATGCTTGAAGCTTACCTCTGCGTGCCAGCTTTCGGGCTTGTCTACTGGTTCTCCTGCCGGCAGCCCTGGAAAATACGGCTCCGGCATCTGGCGCTAGCAACGGGCTTGCTCCTGGCCGTCTCGTTCTGCTGGCTGCTTTTCGTAGATCTGACGCCGGCTGCGCTACGCCCTTTTGTCGGTTCAAGCACAAATAACTCCGCTTTTCAACTAGCCTTCTTCTATAATGGCCTCGGTCGGGCCATAGGCAACATCACCGATCCGCCAAGCCACCAATTGATCATTTCCATGGCTAAAGAGACCAAATTAATACAATATCTGCAAGAGAATGTGCCCGAAGCCACGGCCGCATTCAGCATTGGAGAGCCCGGGCTGCTACGTATGCTTAGTGAGCCTCTAGGATGGCAGATAGGCTGGTTTATGCCACTGACATTATTGGGCATGTTGGGCGTGAAGTGGGACAAACCATCCATATGGCCACTCAACAGAGAGCAGCAAGGCCTTGCTCTGTGGGGCTGCTGGTTTCTAACAACGTTTATCCTCTTTTCGTCGGCACAGTTCTTCCATCCCCATTATACGGTGATGGTTGCGCCGTCCATATGTGCCCTGGTGGGGATCGGTATCAGCGCTCTGTGGCAAGGAGAAACGCGTCTGAGTAGAAGGCTTCTAGCTCTGGCTTGCGCCGGTACTATCGTGATGCAGTATGCTTTATGCTGTGCCGCGCTACCTACGCTAGCAATATGCTGGCTCATTCTGCCGTTACTGGCAGTGGCGTTCCTGATCGCGGTCGCCCTCTGGCTCAAACAGTCTGCTCCACGGGTGCGAGCTACACTCATCGCAGTTCTGCTGCTGCTGCTGGCTACCTGCCCGGTTATCTGGTCCATGATCCCCATTATGCAAGATAGGAACGGCCCATTCCCCTTCGCCGGTCCCGACCCACAGCTGCCACGCCTGCAACAGCTTATCAACCGACTAGGTTCACAGCTTACACCAGATGCATCGCTTATTCATTACCTGCAGATGCACCAGGGCCGGGCACGCTACATTACCGCAACAATCGATGCTCCGACTGCCGCATCCATCATTTTAGCAACCGGGGAGCCAGTCATGACGCTTGGCGGCTATACCGGTTACGATCCGATATTGAGATCGGAACAGTTGAGGAGCCTGGTGCGCAATAGCACAGTCCGCTTCTTCGTGCTGCCAATGACGGCAAATGAGTCCAACCTGTCCCCCGATGCGCAAGAATATCTCCAGGATATGCAAATTCTTAATAATGTCCAACATATGACAAATAAAACTCCAGAGTGGGACTTCGTAAGGAACGATTGCCGGAAGGTACCCCAGGCTGTCTGGGATAGCGCTGATGCAACCCTTCATCAGCATACGACACTACTAGATCTGTACGATTGCAGTGGCTAGTACACAATAGGAGAGTGTCGCTTCCCGTCCTCTCTGCGTTCTTTGTGCATGAGCTTGCGCGGCTTCGCCGCGCTCTTTCCACATTTATTATTATAATTTACTTTTTTAGTATTTTCTGTATTGTGATGGATTACTATCAATGGCCAAAGAAGAATATCCATACACCTACAAAATTGATCCCTATCCCCCAGGTCATTACCACCCATTGTACCGTTTCAGATGTGTATGGTATTACCAATACCAATAGCAGAAAGAACAGCGGAAACGCATCAAAGAAGTAGCGATTGCCGAACTGAGTCCAACCGGTCGCGAAGTAAAGCATCAAGCCTATCACCGTGATCAAAGCTGCCAAGCCTACCGTCACTACAAAGAGGCGCTTCTTGAGATCAAACTGCTGGTATTTGAAAAACAGTATCAGGCACAACAGCAAGGATGGATAGACCATTAAAACACTGTTTCCTTCGGCATCGATTCGCAATATATGCCCGCTCAACGAGAAATAGATAGGATTTAGAAAATAATAATAGACGTTATGCCAGAAGTATTTGAATGAGAGGATTGTTCCGCTCTTCACAATTGCATCATAGCGAGCGTTTCCTTGCTGGAAGTGTTGACCCACTTCTAAGATATTCTGGAACTTAAGATAGTTATAGAGCATGCCCAGACAAACAAAGAAGAGGATCATTCCACCAACTGAGAGAAGTAGCCGCAGCGATATCTTCTTTCCTGCCATCTTACTATGCCAGAACAGATAGGTTAGCAGTAATCCATGGAAAAGCAGGCTATAGCGTGACAAACAAGCCAGACAAAAAAATGCTACTGATGCCACGATGTGATAGTGTTTATCACTATTAAGATACCTGAAGAAGAAGAAATAGAACAGAAACAGGAACGTTATTGCAAAGATTTGACTGGTAGCCCAGATGTTGCCGGCAAGTGAGAGAAAAAAGTTTGGCGAGGCAAAAGCAAAACTTACGAGCAGAAATACCTTGGCACTCAGTGACAACGGTATGTTGAAGTATCGCTTTATCTCACGAACGCACAAATAGCTCAGCGCGACATTCGCAAGGCCACCCAGCAGCGTATAGATAACATCGCTCGCGTTCATTCCCCATAGCAGATAGAATGGCAATAGAAACAATACCGGTCCTGGTCCCCAATACAAATACCATTTATTATGATACGATGATAGATCGTACGTATACGGTGGAGTTATATTCACATGGCCATGAGCAAATGCATCGAGTAGATAGATATAGTAATCAGTGTGTGTCGGCGTAAAGATAGTACCTGTAATAAGCGTCGAAAAATAGCAATAGACGACGCTGACCATAAGATAGACTAACCAGAGCATTGTATCAGGATAACGCTGCAAAAAAGATGCTATGGGATCAACGCTTGAACTTCTCATACATTTGCCTGCTTTCTCGATTACCCAATATTTAGGCAGCGTCTAGGAATGACGGTGCAAAAGGTTGAGAAACGGTCCAAGCAAGGATGTGAAGACGTGCGAGACCAGAGGGACCCAAACGGGAGCAAAGTAGATGCCACCGACGAAGGCAACTATCACAATCAGCGCAGGTACAATCAAGCCGAGAGAGGCCGTGCTGACAACGCCTTGCGTGGTATGGTTAAAGCCACGACGAATGAAGAGAACGCCGCGCCGCTTCGTTCCCCAGAGCGAGACGCGATCTCCCAGTGAAAGGTCTGCGCCACGCATATTGCCGCGCAGGCGCGCATCTTTGAGTGTGCCGTCGTGTGCTTGCACACGCACTGTCGTCATGACGACACGATCATGCTCTTTCTCTTGCTGTACATCGACCAGGACCCAGATTAAGCCAACCAGCAGGGTTGCAATAGCAGCAAAAATATCGGGGTAATCGATGATCTCCTCTTTTGATTCTATATGCACCACCATACCGGAAGTCTGAGGCCTGACCTTGGGAAAGTACCAGGGAAGCTTATCTGTCTTCCACCATTCAGGCTCAATAGTTTTCTCTAGCTCTTCTTTGGTCGATGCCGCACCAGGAAATGCGGAGAAGGCCTCAGGCGGCACGATATCAAGCGAGGTCTCATAAGGCTCATACACCTGGAGATCTCTTTGCTTCTGCCAGGCCTGAGGAAGAGCCGGTCGCGGATCGCCCTGTCGTACGACGAGCTGACGCAAGGCGGGTGTGCCGCCAGCCGGGGCAACCTGCTGGACCCCTGGCGTCGCTTGCATCCTCAATCCCTTATTGGACACACGCACTCCGTCCTCTCCACTGCCCGTTCCTTGTTCGGTATCAGGCGTTGGGCGCATCCTCACCCCTTGATTAGATACACGTACTCCCTTCTCTCCACCACCTGTTTCTTGTTCGGTGCCGGGTGTTGTACGCATCCTCACACCCTTATCAGGCGTATGCAGCCTGTCAGTTCTCCGGCCACTTTCTGCCAGGAAACGCTCATAGGCAGTAACATCATCATTAGCGATATGACTAGCAGGCGGCTGCGCACCAGGAATCTCTTCTTCCTGATATACCGGTACAGCGGGCATAGGGGCGGGCAGTGATGACCCACAGTTGATACACGCCGCTACCAGTTGAAAGTGGCGATGGCCGCAAGATGGGCATTTTATGGCCGGCATGACGGTTACTCCTTTTCTTTGTTAGATACCTATCGCTTTGAGTGTTCCACTCAACTGAGTCTGCTCGTCTCTCTGCAAGGCAGAGAGAAGCCCGGACGAAGCACTGGAAAGTGCTGCTGCCATAAAGGCGTTCCTGGCATGCATCCGTAATACCAGGACCTGTATCTCCACCATATCCAGCTTTCTTTGATTAGCGACAAGCGATTCATGTACTTTCCGCCGATTCTGAATCTCTAATTCGTCGTGTTTTCTGATCGTATCGAGCTTCTCTCTCTCTCTCTTTTCGTTCGTATCATATCTACCACCATAAAGATCTATCGCCATTTTCAGCGTTTCTTCCTTCTCTTTATGAAGAGCGAGCTGGCGTTCATGTCCCGCCACAATTTCTCTTTGCGCCACTAAATCAGTATAGGCGTTACCGAATGCGTCTCCCGCATGCGCATGTGCTATCACAGCCGCATCATTCCCAAGCCCCGGAAATGCTCTCTCTCCACCTTCTGCTGTATGAATCTTCCACAATCGCTCTGCGTCTCGGTAAAGCTGCGCCTCCTGGTTTTTTGCAAGTGCCAGTTGTCCCGTAGCATTTTCAATATGTTCTCTATTTCTTAACCGCTCACGTTGATAATACATCCTCGTTGAATCGTTCTGACTCTTATAGCGCTCCAATTTTTCCATATTTTCATGCTGTTCGTCCAAAAGACGGCGCCTCTCCGTGAACAGTCTGTCTAACTCCTGCAGTGCCTCTTTTTTTTCAGTCACCATCTCCGCAGTACCAGGTGCATAAATTCGTTGAAATTCATCCTTGAGCTCTTTTATGGCACCGAAAACACGATGAGGAGGCTCGTCAGGCACAGTATCATCCTTAGGAAGACGGTTCACCTTGAGGGCACCTCTAATAACATTGTATCTTGGTGTAATTGTAGTTGCGATATGATTTGGAAGATATGTATCTACTATATCAATATCAGTAGGCGCTATCTTGGCTAAAAACTTGTTTATAGCCTTCGCATTCTTGTCCAGATCCTCGGGATTTTTCTTTATTTTAGATTCTATGCTCGCAATTCTTCTGTCCAGGTCAGTCTGGTTGGCCTCTTTAGCCTGTTTTTGCTCCAAGTCTGCCAGTACTTGACTATCCAGCTTTTTGTTTTTGTAGATATCATCTAACTTGCTGATCGTTTTATCGCACTCTTCTCTTGCACTTTTAAGGTCTTTCGTACATTGAGTATTCAAATCATCAAATATTGCCTGCTCCTCTTCTGGGGTTGGGTCTACTATATGGCTATCTCTATGTAATGCAATTCGTTTTTCGTATTCTTTTTGTGCTTTTTCTGTAATTTCTTCTACTTTATTTATGTATTTAACACGGGCATCCTGCCTGAATCCTTCCAGTTTCTGCTCGCACAGCTGTGCCACAGCTATGTCTACTTCATACGTTTTTCTGGTTCCTGGTACTTCATGATAAGTATCCTTCACTCTACCATTAACGTCTGTATCTCTCTCTAGTGTGATCATATGCATTCTACGCAGTTGATGAGGCAAATTGTCCTCCCGTACATACGCCACCCACTTTGTAGAGGAAACTTGTTCTACTTCTACCCCGTTATCTACTGTTTTCCATTCGTTATCTCTTCCTTTAGCGGCTTTGGTTTTCATTTTTATTCGGGTTTCGAAACGATGATTCCACTTTATCGCTGGCTCATCTGGTCTTTCACGCTTAATAATTTTCTCTACGCTGCTGCGAACAGTATCAGCTTTCCTAGCGCCAGGGCGATGAGGGGCAGGAGGAGGGTCAGGGTATCCCAACCTCTTTATAACGTCATGACCACTGCTTGCAAGGCGAGTTTGTGCGGCATATTCGAGTCGCCTCTCCATAATATTCAATCTCCTCTATAGCTAACACTCGCCTCTTTTGGCAGAGCGGTGATGCTCATAACAATTGTTCTGTAGAATACAATCGATTGCTTGGTTGGAATGTGTCTTTCTATCTGCTATTGTTTCTATTCTATCAGCCTGGAAATTGGGAAGGCATAGATATTTTGCAGCACTTTGTGCGGCAATTTCTTGCTGCCGGGCATTTTTGCGCCGCAGCAGGCTAAGCATCGCGATCTTCCTTGCCGCTTCACGCTGGCGCACTGGTAGCAAGGTTATTAAAGAACACATCTTTAGCGGCGTCGGAGAGGATGGTCTGCTCGTATTCGCTGAAGTTGCTACTGGCAATGCTGTGTAAGAAGGAGCAATAGCCGACCTTTAGCACAGCGGGCTGTGGGCTGGCACCGACCTCCTCGCCCAACCAGCTTTGAGCAATGCTCGCCGTAGCGTGGGCGACCGCCTCATAGCGGGCAGTCGAGTTAGCGTGTGAGCCACTGGTCAGTTCTTCGTTGATCCATGCGCTATTTTTCTCTGTAAGCAGGTATTTGGTCTCGGTACGGTACAGGCACCTGGCGGGGCAGTGGCGGCATCCGGCGAAGGGCCCCTGCTCACGCTGCATGAGTTGAGTATAGCGTGTGCTAAATTTCTTGAGCTGCTCCCCAAATTTGTCGATATCCGGCCTGAGTTTTTCTTGTGGAACGGACCGTTTGAGGGCTGAGTAGACACGGATATAGCCGACCAGGCCCCGCGTGAGCAGCACACGCAGTTCCTCGACCTCGCTATAGCTCCAACCAAATTGTGCTCCGCGCAGGTGCATTAACTCGGCGCTGCCACGAATCAAGGTCATGACAAATACCGTCTCGTGCCTGGCCGCCGGGAGATAGGACATCTCCGTCTCGATCTGCTCCGAGAAGCTCAGCAGCGCCTGCAACACGTTCTCAGCACGAGCAGCCAGGCGCAGCAAGATGTTCGACCAGATCCACTTACTTTTCTCGGAATCGAGTATTTTACCCGCAGCCTGGTAGATAGCTGGATCAGGGCCACCGGTCAACGCACCTGAGATGCCGTATTCGTTGATATCGTTGACCGCTTGAAAATCTTTGACGGACGCATACTGACGGCTCATCTGCTTGAGCGCTTTATCGGTCAAGGGAGAGATGTTCCGTTTGTAGTTCTCCAGGCGCACAAGGTAGGCGTGGTCGGCCCCCTCGGCGAAGATGGCCGCTGCGCCAGGGGTAAGGATGCCGAGGTGAGCCAGTTGCTCGATATTTAGATTCATTGTCTGGCCGATGCTCTGGCGGTCATCCTGGGCGATGAGCCGATGGACAATTTTCAGGTTGGTATTTTTGAGCACATCGGGAGCCAGTTTGCTGGGGATCTGTTCGGCGACGAGCACACCCTGACCATAGGCACGCACCTCCGACAACATATTGGTAAAGACTTCAATGGCCTGAGCACGTGGATTGGCTGTCTCGCTACCAACCTCCGTCGAGGTATTTTTGAGCAGACGGTGCGCCTCCTCAAAGACGATCAGATGCTGGAGGCCGGGAGGAAGATTGCCCGTCGAGGCCTGTAAACGGCGATATTCGTAGAGGCGGGCCAGGAACAGCCCCATCATGAAGGTCTTTTCGTCGTCACTGCCGATGTTTTCCAGCTCAAGGATCGTGGGAACCGAGAGCAGCTTCTGCATAGAGATGCCACGGACGGTGTCCAGCATCAGACCCTTCGAGCCGATGCGCAGGGAGCCAATGCGCGATTTGAGCGCAGCCTTGACGTTGCTTTCGATCTCGTGGTGATAGCCCAGGCGATTGGTAACGTCTTCCACTTTGTGGTAGAGATCAGTCATCGTCGGAAAGATGGCGTATTTATGACGATCCAACCAGTTGGGGAGGCGCATATTGATGCCGCTGGTGAGATCCCAACCGCGATCCTCATAGATCTCGTGTAGCGCAGATTCCAGGACCTGGGGCATGGGAGCATAGAGTACAAAAGCGGCATTGAAGACAGCCTTCAGAAAATCGATATGCGTCAGGAGCGAGGCGCTGCCAGGCTCATCGTCGGTCTCAAACTCGAAGGGATTGAGCCTGAAGGGAGCTACCATCTCGTTGCCCAGGGTGTAGACGTGCAAGTTTGTGCGCCCGGCGAAGGCGCTGTGCAGCGAGCGATACTCCGTCTTGGCGGGCTCAATGACCAGGAAGGGCTTACGAGCATCAACCACTTTATCCAGCAAGTTCATGACCGTGGTGGTCTTACCACTACCGGTGACGCCAATCACTACAGCATGCTTGGTAAGTGCATTGAGCGAGATATTATATGTTTCCGTGGTACCCCTGCCATTGTGCTGAATATTGCCTAACGGGAGCAGGCCTTCTTCCGAGCTGCGAAAATCGGAGTCAAAGTGGACGTAGTCATGGATCGCATAGCCGGGTGCCTCTTCACGGGGGAACTGAATCAGCGTGCCAACTTCAGTGGAAGTGAGGAAGGTATGAAAGGCTTCCAACTGCTCACCATGGGCGCGAGCCAGGATGGCGCGTAGCGGCTCAGGACGCGAGTCAATGCCTGATAACGCGCCAAGCAAGAGCGAGCCCAGACGTTGGGCATCCTCATCAGTGCCAGCTCCAAAATAGGTTCTGACCAGCCATTCGCCGGCGGCCATGCCCTGATCGAGCCGCTCCAACTGTTTTTGCAACAGTTGAATCAGATATTGCGCACGGTAGTTAATCATGTTCCCGCTGTAGGTCTGTGTCTCACCACCGGAGTCGACGACCGACTTCTGTATATTTTCTTGCCGGGCAGCTGACCACTGAACCTGGGAACGATTGGTGATCTGACTGAGCAGATCGATTATCTTCATACGCTCTTCGATGACCTTGACGCGTGGGCGCGGATGTGCCTGCACGACGTAGGCCCATTGCGCTCCGTACATGCCGCGAATAACACGTTCGAGGGGGGCCGGGCTCTGTGGCATGTTCTGGCTGGAGATATGCGGGGGCGTATTGGGCCTGGGCATCGCCGTCTCGTCCATATCGCCGCCGCCCCGGTCAGCACCAAAAGCTTTGCGGCTGGGGATGCCGGTGATGACACCCCCGGCACGGAAATGGGGACCCAGGAGCCGTTCCAGCATCAATGTTTGCACTGGCTCTAGCACAATGCCGGGCAAGACACCTTCCAGGATCGTACGGGTCGTATTTTCTGTCCCCAGGGAGATGTAGACCTGGAGCCGCTGGCCTTGACCGAGCATGATGAGAGTAAGATCAGCTTGATGTTGATTATGACAGGCGATCACAAGGTCTGCCATATACTGGCCGAAATCTGTGCCCTGCATATTGCGCTTCCAAAAGTTGGCAATGCCCAGGATATGAAAGAACGTCTGTTCACTGCCATCAAACAGGTGCTGAGGATAAAACTGTGCAGGGACTGCATCTTCTAGATGAAAACGTTCGAGCCGACTGATTAGTTTTCCCAATAAGCTCAGCGCATCCGCGTCAAAGCCAGCGATCATACATACAACCTTTCGATCTACTATCTCACTCACACAGGTTTAGCATAACGAAATGGCATGTACCCTCGCTAGTCGAAAACAGGGACAGTTCAGCATATGTAGTTCAGTGACTTATGAATTTCTGCCCCTTCTATAAAATATTACCACCTTCCGGTACTTCATTGACATTTGTTTCACTTCCACTTTTCCGATTGAGTTTACCTTTAGACGCATCGGCTTGTTCTTTCTCTTCCAAATCGTGCAATTGGCTCTTTAAACCATCTCCATTATCTTTTTTTGCATCCTCATTCAATTTTGTCTTTTCTTTTTCCAGTTCTTCCTTTTGTTTATGTGCATCTTTCAATTCTTTATTATTACTATACCCTTGCCCATAGTTCTGAGGAGAATTGGACGCTGACATACTTGAATCTCCCTGTATCCCGATAGCCTTTTCATCACTTCCCGCCACTTCTGTCATAGCTTTAGAACTTCGCTGAGCTAAGTCAGCAATCCACAGCAAAGCCGTTCTTCTATTGTTTTCCTGATCATCCTCCTTCTCTTTCTCTCCTTTACTGCTATCTACTTCACCTTTCTCTTCTTTATTGCTATCTATTTCTCCTTTCTCTTCTTTATCACCTACTTCACTACTATTTCCTCGCCCTGGCACATAATCATCCATATTTTTGAGTACATCACTCTTACTTTTATCAGAAGACTCCTCCCCCGATAGCTGCTCACCTTCTCGGGATGTATCTCTTCCCCGGGACATATAACTTTCTTGTTCTCTGAGCACATCCGTTCTATTTCCACCGGAAGAGCCCTTTTTCTCTTTTTTCTCCGTTTTTTCTGTTTCTAATCTTCTTGATGCATGTGTAGTCATAAACCTCTGCCTCCTTCCTATAAAACGGCATCAGCCGCTTAAACATATTCATGAAGAAGCATACTATCAACGAGGAGAAAATACCATTAGCGAGGATAGGTTTGCGAATTCTTTCCCTCTTTTCCCCTAGCCACCCGGAAGAGCCCTTATTATTATAGAGGTGCTGTTACTTACCCGTAAGAGAATACGCTGAGCAAGAGGATAGGCAGGCATATGAACAAGCAAGATTTTCAGGAGGCAACGCCATGAATAATAGCGCGATAAAATACATATTGAGGGTTATGGACAAAATCACCATCTCCTCAGGGAACGAAGGGGATACAAACCGTGCAAGAAGTGGCTCCTTGATGCTTGTACTGAGTGCAGCCACGATAGGTCTTTTTCTGCTTTTTACATCTTCCCCATCTACACATACCTCCGCTTCCCAGCACACGGCTACAACGACCAGTCCCAACATAAAGGCCATCCTCACAACCTCTCTGGGTCCGCTTAATAAAGCTATTACGCTCGCCTACAGTAAGCAGGCCGCTCTGACAGCCTACCCTAATGCCAGCAAAAACGCTCTCTCGTCATCGGCTGTAGATGAGCAAACCGGAAACGCATTCTACAAACACGGCATGGGAAATGGCCAGCAGGCCAACAGCAACGCTACACCGGATTGTCAACCTCTAACAATACACTATGCGGGTGCACCAGAACTGGCACCAGTGCCTTGCGTATATCCCGCTACTGGCCCCAAGGACGATTTCATGACAGGGACAGACACAGGATTAATATATGGCTTCCCCGGCGACCTGACTATAAATAATAAAACAGTAAGCACTGCCTTGACTGCAGTGCAAGCAATAGCGCTAGCATGTATTGTACCGCTTATTATCCTGATTGGTCTTAACGTAATGAAAGGTGCAGTCACAACGCGCTTTGCCAATGGAGTGGAAGCTTTATCACGCCTCTTACCAGTAGTAATCGCCATTGTTAATATTACGCTCTTAGTAAACCTGGTTTTCGGCGTATTTAATGAGGCAACGAAAGAGCTTCTTACCGCCCTTGGGGGCATCAATGATGTCAATACGGTGATCCCTGCTGCCAACTCATGGGCACTCACATTAATTGGCTTCCTGACACTTTCCCTTCTTATCATCATCGCTCAATCCGTCGCCCCTGCTTTCGCTACGGCCCTTGGCACTGGTTTTACCTTCGGGACTATTATTGCGGTAGTCTTGGAAGTAGGCCTTGCCGCTGTCGTTCTCGCTCTGCTCCCGAATTTAGTCAGAACCATTTTAGCCATGGCGCTGGCAGTACAATTCTTGATGCGTATTGTGCTCATCAACTTTTACATCATTTTAAGTCCTCTTGCAATTGTTGCATCTGCATTACCAGGACAGGATGGCCCAAGGTTTACACGCGAATGGATTATGGGATTTATGGGGCTGGTGGGGGCTCAATTTGTCCAGATAGCCGTGCTGGCACTGGGACTGATACTACAAAAAGCCACTGATAAATTCCCTATGCCTGTTCCAGACCTCGTCACGTTTGGCATCATGGCATTGATGCTACGTGCACCCGGCCTTTTCAAATCAAACGCCAGCGACCTGGTAACACAGGTTGGACCGTCTGTTGCAGGTGGCGTCGCCAGCCACTTCACAGCGTTCTTATGATACAGAAAGTCATTGCCGCCTTGCCTGAAGCCAGCGCACCCTGTGTTCATAGAAGTGAGCCAGATATTAAACGATGAAAGAGCAAATAGCACTTTTGATACATTGGCAAATACAAGGACATCACAAGCATGAGAAATATGCGAAAGTGGATATATATCCTCCTTGCGGGGCTGCTCTTAGTTCCTCTAGCGCTTTTATGTAAAGCGTGTGCAGGCACGGAGACGGGGACGCGAGACCAGGTACAGCAGATCGAACCAGTAGCAGTAGAGGCACCCACCTGGGTCGATGCAGCCAAAAAGCAAGGTTTCGCGACGCACGGCCAATACATAGCCGCCCAGGCAATTGCCATGGCAACGAGCTTATATGGCCCCCAGAAAAATATGTATTATGCTGATGACTCTACATTAGCTCCTGCTATTGCCTACTGGCAGCGCACCTGCAAGAACACCGATGGCTCGCTCTGCTCTGCGGCACAGAGCGGCAACTTGCAATGCGTTGAGTTTGTAGCGGCGATCTTTGCCGCTCTCGACGATGAGCTACCATATATCGGAGACGCGAATCAATTCTGGGCGCACTACCAGGAACAACCTGGCTGGCAGGAGATCCCGACCAGCGCCTTAGGGACCAGAGCACCAACACTAGGCGACATCGTGACCTGGTCCGGAGGAAAAACGGGACATCTCGCGCTGATAGTCGATCTCCAGCCACCAATGCACGGCCAGGATGGATACATCACCGTTACGCAGTCCGACGCCTCCGACACTTTTGACCAGCTCACCTGGCATACAAACGGGCACATTGACTCCTGGTCTGGCTATACGCTGCAAGGCTTCATCCATCAGCAAGAAATTGCTCCTTGCTTACAGCTACAAGCAACGCCGACCCAGCTCCACTGGGAGACCCTGGCGGCTCAGGCAGCAGTACATTACGGCATACCGTCGAAGTACTTTCTCAGGCAACTCTGTCAGAGCGGCTTCCAGGCTACAGATAGCGCAGGGCAAGTCATTACTAATCCGACGGGAGCATCTGGTATCGCGCAGTTGCCATCGAAGGTTGCAGCACAAACGCCACGCTGCACAATCAATATAGTCAACAACGCCCCAAATTGCGCTCAGATGCCTGGGAGTTTGCCATCAGGAAAGGGGATAGATCCAACAAAGCCAGAAGAAGCATTACCAGCGGCTGCCTCTGTAATGTCAATGCTCTACGAGCATTACTTACAAAACATGCAAGCTCCTCAAGACGGATTCAGGGCCTATACAATGGCTCTCGCGGCATATAACGCTGGCACCGACACAGTCGATAAGGCTGTGAAAAGTTGTGGTAAGCAGCAATGGTTAAGCTGTCTTGATCGCATGCAACCCGACCACCATACACGAAACTACGTAGACACCATCCTTGGGATAACCACCTGAGGATAGGTTATCCCAAAGAGTTATCTGGGGAAAAGCAACGTCACTTTTTTATGCATCACGATATCTTTACATGGAACAGACTCTGAGGTTACTCAGAGCAAGCGAAAGGAAATCACGATGGATCTTATAGCACTTCAGTCATCGATTGAAGGGTTCGTCTCGGGAATTACGAACATGTTAACGGTCCTTGGACTGACCGTCTGCGTCGTCGGCATTGTCGTTGGCGGCCTGATGCGCGCGACATCCTTCGGCAACGAAAGAAAGGTCGCACAATCCAATCAGGCCATTGCCGCAGCGGTGATTGGCCTGATCATCGTACTACTCGCCGGGACAATAGGTACCGCAGTTGCCACTGCTTTTCCAGTTTAGTAGAGCCGTTATGAGCCGAACAGTTTCTTCGGCATAATCGCCGTTAAATAGCGCATTACACAGAAGGGTGAGAAAGGTGATAGATGAAGAAAGAGGAATTTCCAACATTTCTAAATGAGCAGCCAACAATTATCTTTAATCGTACAGGGCGCGAGCTATTAATCATCACTATAGGTCTGGCCGTAGCCTATGTCGTCTGGGGAGATCTAGGGCATTGGATACCTGGAAGTTCGCTTGCGCTAGGAATATTGAAAGGCCTCATTGCCTCCATTTTTGCGCTAGCAGGGGTAATTATCGCCTTTATCAAAGTGGCCTCACGGCCATTAGAAGAATGGGCATTTATTGGACTCTTCTATCTCCTCATCCCCAAAGTTTACATTTACATGTCAACAGAAGAAAGCGTCGATCCTGCCAATCAGAGCGATATGCGGTCATTAGACAGAATTCTGAGCAGAACCGACGAAGACGATTATGCAGATGACTAGATTTGGAGTGATATTCCTATGATAATTGCGCCAAAAACGCCTTCTATGATCCTGAGCGGCCCGGTAAATATTGTCAGTGCCTTTATCAAACTCCGAGACGTTGCAGGAGACGTTGCCTGCCTGGATCTCGGGCACAAAGGCCTGGATTTTCGCGGCATCTTCAAGGTCAACGCCATCAACTTTTCCCTCCTATCAGAAGAAGAGCAAGAGGGAGTCATCGAAGGTTTTAAAGGTTTCTTAAACGGCATCTCTTTCCCTGTACAGATCCTGATTCGCAATCGTCCACACAACCTGGACCGCTACCTGCAATCGCTACAATCTGTTCAGGGACCTCTGGCTGCCATCGCCCTGGACCATGCAAAATTTGTCAGCAAACTTGCCTCCAGGCGTGCACTGGTGAAGCGCGAATTTTATGTTATTGTGGCTGCAGACGCCCAATCAGGCAAAGATAAAACAGAGGCCTTGATCAATGCCCAGCTTCAGCTGAAGTTACGCATCGAGGAGTTGCTCCGTCAACTGGAGCGCATGGGGCTGGCCGGGAAACGCCTGACCACAACGGAGATTATCCAGCTTTATCAGAGCTGCTATACACCCTGGGAAGCCCGCCTCCGCCCCATCACAGAAGAGATGGTCAATGGGAGCCACGATGCACCAATGGTTTCAGCTATGGAAGAGAAGCGAGAGGGAGCTGTCGCCAACAATTTCCCACTCGACGCCACTCAGGGCAAAGCTCCGCCCGCCGCCGAAAACGGCAAGAAAAAGCGCAAGCAACCGGCAGAGGCAGAAGGAAAGTTACCTTCATTTATCAAAGTGGCAGACCTGATCACACCCAGTTGTATACAAATCTATCCAACACACATCCGCATCGACGGCGAATCGGACCACGAGTACATCAGAACGCTGGCATTGACCAGTTACCCACGCAGCGCGTACCCGGGCTGGTTTGATAGCATTATTCAGATCGACGAACCAAATATCGATTTTAGTATTCACATCATGCCGCTGCAACCAGAACAGGTTAACGCACGCTTAAGCCAAAAAGCAGTTGAGTTTCGTGGCGCATCCATGGTCTCCGAGCGCCAGGGCAGAACAACGGACCCAACGACCGCAATTGCACTGGGCGACGTTGAAAAACTACGAGAAAATATCGCCCGTGGCAATGAGCGAGTGTTTAACATCGCTACGTTTATACAGGTGCGCGGGCGCGACCGGCACGAGCTAAGCGAACGCAGCGAGCGCATTACAGGGCTCATTCGCAGCCTGGACTTTCGCGCACTCCCCGCACACTGGCAACACCACATCGGTCTGATGAGCTGTCTCCCAGACGTGAACAATCAGTTAGGGCGGGGACGCCTCTTTGGTACAAATTCGGCATCCACTTTCTACCCCTTCACCAATAGCGATATCAGCATGGAAAGTGGGGTAATGTTCGGAGCACATCCCAATGGCGGCCTGGTGATCTTGAATCCATTTAACAACCAGGTGCTGGAAAATGGCAATCTCGTCGTCTTTGCCAAATCTGGTGCGGGAAAAAGCTTCTTTCTGAAAACCGTGACGAGCCGTCTGTTGTCAAGCTGTAATGTCTATGTCATTGACCCCGAAGCAGAATACAACAATATGTGCGAGATGGTCAATGGTCAGTACGTACGTCTGTCCTCTGATTCTCTCCAGGTCAACCCATTCGAACTTTATGGCGGCATGAATACTGGTACCAACGGAGAAGCCAGGAGAGGGACGGAGGAGAACTTTTTCCGCGAAAAGCTGCTCAACCTGATCACGCTCCTTGAACTGCTACTCTCCGACGAAGGAGTGCTGCCTCAGAAGGAAAAAGCCTTCCTGTACAAGTGCATCATCAAGACCTATGAGAATAGGGGCATCACAATGGACCCCTCGACCCAAGGGCACACACCACCCAATATGCAAGAGTTCTACGTAATTATGTCGAGCGCATTGCGCGGCGATGATCGCTTTGGCATCGGGCAGGATACCTTTGGATTGGGCGAGCGTCTGGAGCGCTACCTGCATCTTTTCCCAACACGGACACGCGTTGTGCTTAATAATCGCTTCATAGACTTTAATATTCGTGAGCTCAACGATTCCCTTAAACCAATTGGCCTCTTTTTGATCACCGAATTCCTGTGGACCAGGATTCGTCAGGCACGTCAGGCCAATGTGCCCCAACCAAACACGATCATTTTGATCGATGAAGCCTGGCTGCTGATGCAGTTCCAGCAAGGAGCCAAGTTCCTGGAAGAACTGGCACGTCGTATTCGTAAATATGGCGGCGGCCTGTGGTGCACGACGCAGAATTCGGATGACTTCTTGAGCACGGATGAAGGAAAAACCATTCTAGCCATGGCAACTATGAAATTTTTGATGAAGCAAGATTCCAGTACCATCGATTCAGTCGTGCATACCTTTCACCTGAGCCCTCAGCAGAAAAGTTTCTTGCTGGGAGCAAGAAGAGGTGAGGGTCTATTCGGCACCAGGACCTGGTCACAAATGGAGGTACTCGCCTCGCCGCTCGAAGCAAAGATGGCCAATACGACCCTGGCTTCAACACTAACGCAAGCGCAGCAGGCAGCTATAGATCTAGAGAAAAATCACCAGGGGGCAACTGAGCGCGCAAAAGTGTATGTGCAGGCACCTACGTTAAACCATGCAGCAGCAGGTGAGTATCAGAAGAACGACCCCCGGCGAGGACAGAACACATGATAAATGAGATACTCAACACACTTAACGAGCTGCCATACAAGGTAAAACGCCAACTGGTTATAGGCTGGCTACGGGTCCTGGCATGCATCCTTTTGCTCATCTTCTTATCTGGTGGCTTGATTCCAACTGCATGGATACTACTGCTGCGCATAGTAATCCTCTGGAACGCCCTGCAAGCAGTGCCCAATAGTGATGTCTTCGGGTCTTTTACCAATGTACTCGCACAATCACTTGGTTTCGCGGTTGCCTGGACATTATTGATTATAGTCATTAGGAACGAAATCACTATCTTCAATAGCGTCCAGAACCAGCTACGCATGGCTCGCTTACAGGCGACCTTTCCCATGGGCTCGCCAGATGTTGCAAGCACGCCCTCGAATAGCTATGGTGTACGTATCAATTCAAACGAGTTCGATACACCGGACGAAGCAGCCGCGTTTCACGATATGCAGGATGGTATCGTCCGCCTCTCTGCGATGGACGATGATGAGCAACAGTTGGAAGAGAGCAATATCTCCGACTCGCAAGAAATGATGATTGAGGCCCCCATCTTTGTCTATGGTGACCCCTTTGAAGGAGACCTGCCAGAGGTATTCACTTACGATAGGGATCTGCAACAAGCTGTTCAAGATATGCGCTCCTCTACAAAATTACCAGGTAGGGATAAGGACCTGCAACAAGCTGTTCAAGATATGCGCTCCACCAAAAAATTATCAGGCAAGATGGATAACACAGATCAGAACCTGGTCATCCAGCCAGACGCATTCCCCAGCGTTCAGAGAACTGATTTTAGTCAAGCGGGCCTGGACGCCGCCAACCAATCTTTTGAGCAGGCCCTGCGAGGGTTATATACCACAGATCCTTACAATGCGGATCTAAACGTGGCAAATCCCGCTTCCCTTGATAAGGAGCCTACACCATGAAGCAGAAATTACTGAAAAAGAGTAAAGGGCAATCAGTACGCTCTCAGCACACAGTAGTTATAATAGTAGTAACGATGCTTGTAACACTCACACTGAGCACAGGATGCGACTCGAAGTCTGTCGGCAACAACAGCCCCAGCGCGCCCTCGTCAAACCAAAACTCAGCAACAGCCAATTTTTTACAGCTTAAAATGTTTGATGCCAATAACGGTTGGGCCACCACAGGCGATACGGTAATCAAAACAACCGATGGAGGGCACAGCTGGATCGATGTAACACCTACCGACTGGGAAACGGCGAGCACACCAGCAAAAGCCACAGACCCAACCACCAACCCTAATCAGGGCATTGCAGCAACCTTTTTCTTGGATACCAAACATGCATGGATAGTCTCATCTAATGCCAGAGCTGTGGCGGCCGGGCCACTTGCAACTATGCAGGCAAACCCGGACATGTTCTCATCTGGCACGGTAACCTATCAGCCAGCCACTCAGGACATCGAGATCTATGTGCGCGCAACCGTTGACGGTGGCAATACCTGGATGAAAGCGACAACATTCCAGGTTACAAATCCTTCATTGATCTTTCCCCCTTCTTTTATCAATCAGCATGAAGGATGGTTAGAGATAGCCACCTCTGCAACAACAGGTTCTAATAGTGCAGCGACTGGCACCTTTTACCATACCATTGACGGCGGGATCACCTGGAATCACCAACCATACCAATTGCTTCAAACAAACCCCATCGGCCCCATCAATCAGAATAACACCACATTGGATAACCCAAGCGGCTTGACAGTACAGAGCGGACAGCCTTGCAATTTAGCGAACGACAAAACGACATTTCCCTGCCCTTCTGTTGCCGCTACCACGCCGAGCGTCCAGGGTTGCACAAAGCAAAGTAGCACAAATTCTATATTGTGGGCCACCACTGTGAATAAGCAAAACCTTATGGTAGGGCAAAGCGTCGACTCGGGAATAAACTGGAGCCCTGCACAGTGGCAAACACCAGGGGGAGCTCCAAACCAGAACAACGATTCCCAGATTGTTACAACACCACCGATTATGCTCTCAGATGGGACAGGGGTTGCACCAATCGAATTGGAGGACGGCCCAACCACCAATACGCTTCCTCACTACTACTTGCACCTTTACAAAATATACTTTGACACTGTCCTGGGTCAGTTTTTCCCTCGCTGGTCAGACCTGGCAGCGACAACAACGTTCGCAGTTCCTCTCATCTCAGGGCAAAGCAACCTGGCAGTTCCCGACCTTAACCATATCTTTGTAGTTGGAAACGACATCCCACAAGGCACATCTACAGCCAACAATTCCGACAAGTGGAACTTGTATGAATTCACTAACAACAACTGGCAAGCGCTAACCAGCCATGTCGCTTCGATCACTTCAACGTCAACGACCGGCCAATCGCCCGATGTGATCAATGGCTCAATAACGAATCTCAATTTCATCAGCAAGACAGAGGGGTGGGCAACAAGCGGCCCGATCCTTTATCATATCTTAATCGACGGCAATAATGTGGCAAACTGGACGCAGGTCTATCCTGCGCCAACAACGACAAGTGGACCAGCAACAGCCCCCCAATTAGTGACACGCTCAGGCGGAACCGTTATCAACCCACCCGCCAACTGCCCGTGATCACGTGTGAGTGTGGCAGTACCGACCACGCTGCCACACCCTCACATTGGATTGGTCCTCGCCAATCCCAATACAAAGCTATGTGGTCAATATACAAGTGGTGTTGTAAAAAATGAAAAATATCGCTATCAACCTACCCAATAGAAAACGATCAATGATATTACTCGCGGTAGCAGCGGTGCTGACGATCGTAGTCTCGTTTCTTGGGCTAGTTGCCAATCCTACCCTGGCACATAAAATGGACAGTGTCTCTATACAACCTAAGACGAACACAGCTGCCAAACCTGTAACACAGCCATTGTCACAGCCTAAACCCAAACCCACTCCTACGCCTACTCCCACTCCCACGCCTACTCCCACTCCCACGCCTATGCCTACTCCCACGCCTGTTGCTATACCAGTGCCCGTCCATAACCCTGTAGGAGAGCGGCCACCAGCGCCAGCGCCATTTACACCTAAACCTACCCCTACACCTAAACCTACGCTCTTTACAGCGGCTACTAGTGGAATACCCGTATATTCCTCCGCGATGACTGAACCGGATGGCGGACTATGGAGCGTGAATGGATCAAGCAACGCAGGGTGTAACTATCTCAACAATGCCTATCAGATAGCGGACAATGCACCATCTACATTTTTCGCCTGCCATGCAGCAAATTTAACTGGCAGCAATTTTGCCTTCCAGGTCACTATGCAGTTTACAGGAGCGACTGCTGACGGAGGAGGGATAATTTTTCGCCACGGCACCAACGCTGAATATCGCTTTCGTGTGGGTGCAGACGGCAGCTACGATCTGGTCTCTAGCGTAAAGGGGCTGACATCTGGCACCAGTTCAAGCATCAAAACTGGCCTGGGACAGACCAATAAACTAACGGTCATTGCCGATGGAGCCGATATCTACCTTTACGTAAACAAGCAGCAGATCGCCCATGTCAACGATAGCAGCGCATCCAGCGGAATATTTGGCCTGTTCGCCGTTGACTTTGCTAATCCGACGACCGCGCTCTTTACGAATGTCAAGGTCTGGCGAATTTAGCGGCGCACGGCATGTTCTGCACCCGCCTTGAGCTCTTTGATATGGGCCAGCAGCCACAGCAGAGGGTGTAGCACGTGAAAAGGGTGCGAAGCCTGTGCACCTTGACCCGCTAGCGGAGGCTCATAGGTGGAGCAGGCAAAATACTCAACCTGCTGAAAATGCGCCTCCATGCTACGCATCAGGGGCTCAAGACCATGCTCCCGAAGGAACGTAGAGACAAGTTGGCGCACTGCAGCAGCCTCCGTACGAATAGTGGGCTGCTCTGCTAATAATTTTTGCAGTGCCGGTAGGCCGATCTTATTGTCCACACCGGCTATATCCACTTTTGTCAGGACGACGGCCACAGAGAGCGGGTAACAACGCCCACGGTCCAGGTCACGGGCAGTCTCGATCTGCTGCAGTAGACGCTCATAGATTTGCATCAGCACAAGTTCACCGAGGCGAGGCTTTTGAGTTGCCCCTTCTTCCTCCAGGCCCTGTATATATATGGGAGCGCTTGACAGCATCAGCGGATCAATCATAAAAAGGAGTCCATGCAGATAGCTATAGTACTCCTGATGGCAGCCATTCATAGCAGACAAAAAAGTGCGCCCGACACTATCATGGAGGTAAAGTATATAGGGGATATGCCTTTGCCTCTCTTGCAACTGCAATATATAAGCAGCTGGCTCCGTTGTTGGCAACGACCCTCTTTTTAGCTGTTGAGCAAGCATCTGAACGCGTTCCTTCTGCTCTAGATCGCTAAAGGTGACAAGCATAGAATGCCACTGTGCGTGAGTCGTTGTCAGCCCATTTACAGCTTGCACGATGTAATTGGTCTTCCCTGCTGCTGCACTACCAACGATGGCTATATGAATATCTGTTCCCGCTCCGATAGCGTGGGTCAAAGCATGACGACAGTGTGGACACATGCGGTCAAGCTGCTTCAGGCCATTCACCTGCAACGTAGGAAGCCTTGCCCCACAACTACTACAAGGTCGCGCCAGGATACCGTACAGCCCCGGCTGCAACCGCGCACACTCTGCCCGACAAACCGGGCAAATATAGACAGGAACAGATATATCCTTCGAGCAATACGGGCAATGGAGAAAGATGCGATGGAGGCGACGATAGACGGTCTGCACACAAAGTAACGCTGCAATACAAAGCAATGCACCAATATCCCATAGTAGCAGCAGGGTTGTGCATAGACAGCTACACAATCCTGCAAGCTCGACTGCCAGCACATATTGTAACAGGCCAGCCAGCCAGCAGCCGACTTTGACCAGATTCAGCCAGTAGGAGATTAGCCCGTTTCTCATCCACCCCCAATCTGTCAAGAGATCAGCCACTCCGAACCAGCTATAGCTCAGGTTGTACAAAGCCACGGAAAGATTTTCGGCAGCCAGTTTTTCAACCTGCCAGCCACGCTCAAAGGCAAAGCTTTTTTGCACCTGTACTTCTCTCGTATCATTTTCCCCTTTAGCAACTTCTTTGGCTTCCCCCCTCTTTGTGGTCATATTTATAGTTTGCCACAGGCTCTTTAAGCTGACCCAGATACCGCTGAGCAAGCCAATACAGACACAGAGCAGTGGTATGCCAGGAGTGAGTAGCAGAACAGCGCAGAGGCCATTAACGAACAGGCTGAGCAGAGATAGCAGAACGAATTGGGCTGGCCCATATTGCTGGAAGGCCTGACTCGACACAGTAAGTAGCCAGATGCGGGCCAGATTACTAGCGGTAATTAGCTGTAGCACAGGCTGTACAAAATCCAATCCGCTTCTCGCCAGAGCAAAGCAAGCTATCAGTTGTGCGAGTATCAGGATATTTGCCCCTATCCTGCGCCAGATATCCTTATTCATTAACACAATAGCATCCTTTGCACAATCAAAGTCTATTCATACCTGGAATGAGTTTAAGCTGATAGAGAATCCAAAGGAAAGGATCTTCGACCCGCAAAGGACTGATGACAGAGCCCTGGCCATCTGGCGGTTCTCCAAAGGCGGAGACGCCAAAATAGTTGTAACAAGCAAAATACTCATGCAGAGAGCGGCTAAATTGTGGCCCTATCCAGGAAGCAAGATAACTTTCTATTTCGGTATGAACTGATTGGACATTATTGCGATCGAGATAGCCAACATGCTCGCTAGGATGGTACATCGCCGAACCCGGGCTCAGCAGCGGCGTGAGCAGGTCAACTTTTGAAAAAGCAAAGGCAACAGGGACAGGCACTTTTTGCCGTCCTCGCAGGCGCAGTTCCTGCTCCAACAGCGTGCGCAAACGCGCTACGACGCTGGCAGGGGCCGCCAGAGGATTAAGAGGAGGAAGTACGGCAGCCGAGACCCGCTGCCTAATAGACGTTATCTGGAGCGGATCAAGCAGTAGGATAAGGCCATCGGCAAGGCAGATCTGACTATTCAGACGTGAGGCTGGCACAGCCATATCTTCGCCCATCGTCTCAAAAAAGCAGATATTAAGCGTCCGCCGCACCTCTTGAGAGGCAAATGTGAAACGCAATATCAATGGTTCATGTATCTGCCCGGACACAGTCGCTTGCAACATACGTTTTTGCACAAAGAGCGGGAAGGAAAAGTCATGTTCCCAACGCTGCCGTGTCTTCTCATCCGGCATGCGTATCGTGAAACCAAAACGTTTGCCTGTTTCATATTGCAACAGACTAATCAGCGAGGCCAGATAATAAGTTTTACCGCTAGCCCTCATACCGACAACCGCGATGTTATACTGATCGATTGACCCGGCGTCATAGTTCAAAATAGCATGACAGCATGGACAAATGCGGGTAGAACTGGTGCGATGACAAACATCACACGATACGAGACGCGGCACGTGCTGTCTGAATCTGGGCAGCAAGAGAATACGCCCCATCTCCGCATTTGCCGTACTATGCGCTATAGCGTAGATCTCGTCCGGCACCTGCCCTATGCAATCCGACAGCACACAACGAAAGAGGATGCTGCTCGCCGAGAAACGGTGAAGACAGGATGGGCAAAGAAGCGTTCGCGCCATATCAGCTTAACCTCAACTGCTCACGAGCAGGATGATGAATCACAATCGTATTATAAAGGCGATCATCCTCCAAAAAGAGCTTGCCGAACGTCTCCGGTGGCAACGGAGTAGCAGGAAGCACAATATTCATTGCCCCCTCTTTATTCATCTTTCCTTCCATATGATAGAAGAGATCACCGTCCGTCTTTTGCAGCGGCAGTTCGTGAGACCTGCTGACCAGGATCAGAGACGGAATAGGGCCGGTTGCATCAGCAATGATATTTAGCATACGTTTTCTCTGCAAGAAGTGCGGCAGTCGCAGCTCATACGTCAGGACCATTTTATGCAGGTGTAGATGTATACATATACCGCTGGCAACCACCTGGACGCCGTTCTGTTCACCAATAGCGGAGATCAGAATGTTATAGTGTTGATTCGAGACACCATAAATATCATAATACCCCAGTCTCTCATACTCAATACGGCTGATATAGTGCGTTATAGCAGGAGGTGTATGATGTTGCAGCACGCCCGGTTTATTCAAGTATGAGACATAGGCAGCCTTACAACCAATGGGCCACTTCCAGTAGAGACGAATAGCAGTTTGTAGAATATGATATTGTAGATTTTGAATATTTTCAATGCTTGTAGGGGTTTTTACTAAGCTAACAGGCTGCTGATAATTGTGGAGGACTGTATCAGCTGGCGATATTAAT
>Ga0302321_100000699_pt1 | contig 29152 bp, 32 predicted proteins | sample Fen_T0_1_FD_202505 | JGI IMG/M metagenome (GOLD analysis project Ga0302321, IMG submission 202505) | Peat permafrost microbial communities from Stordalen Mire near Abisko, Sweden - Fen_T0_1 | ecosystem: Environmental > Terrestrial > Soil > Wetlands > Permafrost | place: Sweden: Abisko... | reverse complement strand
CGACGTGCCGGGCTGGAACATTCTTCCTTCGACGATCTGCAATTGCGGTCGCAGCACGAGCCCGGTCGGTGTCGCGCCGCGAATCACGACATTCGACGGCTTGCCCGAATCGCGCTTCGGCAGGTTGATGAGCACCACCGTTTCCTTCGAGATCAGCTTTTCTCCGGCAACACCGGTGGCGATGTCGGGCAGCGTCTCGACGATCGCGGCTGACGGACGATCGACACCACTTTGCACCTCGGTCTGCGAGCCGCGGCGGATGACGATGACGTTGTCCGGTTGTCCAGTGGCGACGAGGGTCTCCCGGAGTCCTGCCGCGAGCATCAGCACTGTCGCGAACACGTACACGACGAGCGCCATCCCGCCCGCCGTGAGCAGCGTGGTCAACTTGCGCGCGGTGAGGTTGCGCGCAATGTAGCTGAGGGGAACCCCGGTCATCATGCAATCGAGCGCAGGCCGTCGACGATGCGCACCCTGGCCGCGCGCCATGCCGGCACGCACGCCGCCACCACGCCGACGACGAGCGCCGCGCCAAGTTGCATCAGGACCGTCTGCCGGCTGACGAAGAAGACCGGGAACAGCGTGCCCATGGCGCCGGCAAAGGCGTTCGCGAGCGGAAACGTGAGCAGTATTCCCAGGCCGCCGCCAGCGAGCGCGATGCCGATGGACTCCGCAAAGATGAGCAAGGCGACGAAACCGTTGCCGAAGCCCAGCGTCTTCATCGTCGCATACTCGCCATAGCGCTCGCGTGCGGTCATCGCCATCGTGTTGGCCATCACGGCCATGATGATGATGATCACGACGAACGACACGGCCTGCACTGCGACCAGGATCGTCTCGGTCATCGCGACGAACCCCAGCTGAAACGCCTTCTCGGTCTCAGTCAGCGTCTCGGCCAGCGAGTTCCTGAAGGTGGCATCCACGTCCCGGGAAATCGCGGCGGCCTGCGCCGGGTCCCTGATTTCGACGATGTAGACGCCGATCTGATCGCCTCGCCTGGGGAAGCGCGCCTTGATCGCCTCGTTCAGGTATTGCCAGTGAAAATAGAACTGCGTCTCGTCGGTCTTGGCGTCAACGCCGTCGTAGATTGCGCGAAGCGTGAAGGTCCACGTGCCCGGAAAGATGGTTCCGCGCAGCGGAATCTGGTCGCCGATCTTCCAGCCGTATTGATCGGCGAGCTTGCGGCCGACGACGGCACCCTTGCGATCGACCAGGAATGCCTTCTTCTCCTCCGGCTTCAGCACGAATTCGGGATACATGTCGAGATAGGTTGCCGCGTCGATCGCAAACTGCGGGAAGAAATTGCGTTCGGTTATGTAGATTCCCCCGAACCAGTTGGCCCACGACACTGCGGCTACGCCAGGAACCTGCCGGATCTTCTGCGCGTAGGTGAGCGGCATCGAGAAGACCAGCGAGATGGAATTGCGCGTGACCAGGCGCGCCGAAGACGTCGCCTCGGCGCCCGCGTACCACGCCTCGACGATCGTGCGCAGCAGGCCGAACGCCGTGATCGCGACGATGATGCCGACGATCGTCAGCGAGGTTCGCAGCTTGTGCCGGAACGCGTTCTTGAAGACGAGGAAGACAACGTACATCGCCGTTCCCGGTCAACCGACCAGGATGCCCTTTTCGAGCTGCACGATCTTGTGCGCATGGCTGGCGGCTTTCGGATCATGCGTGACCATGATGATGGTCTTGCCCAACTCCACATTGAGGCGTTCGAGCAGGCTTAAGACTTCCTCCGCCGTCGTGCGATCGAGGTCGCCCGTCGGTTCGTCTGCAACGATGAGCGTCGGATCGGTGATCAATGCCCGGGCTATGGCGACCCGCTGCTGCTGGCCACCGGACAGTTCATTCGGGAAATGCGTGGCGCGGTCCGACAGGCCAACCAAAGCCAGCGCGGTTTCGACACGCTCCCGCCGATCCCGGCGCGACAGTGAGGTCAGCTGCAGCGGCAGCTCGATGTTCTGAAACGCGGTCAGCACCGGCATCAGGTTGTAGAACTGGAAGATGAAACCGACATTCGCGGCGCGCCACGCCGCCAGGTCGCCATCGGAAAGGCGCGCGATGTCCACGCCAGCAATGCGAATTTCGCCGGACGTCGGCTTGTCGATGCCCGCGATGAGGTTGAGGAGTGTGGACTTGCCCGAGCCCGAAGGCCCCATGAGCGCGATGTAGTCGCCCGGCAAAACGTCGAAATTGATGTCGACCAGCACCGGGATGATCTGCTCACCCCGCGTGTAGTATTTGGTCAGGTTGCGGATCGCGACCAACGGTTGGCCGCCGTCGCTGTGCGAAGGGCTGCCTGCAAGTACGTTCGGCGGGGTTTCCGGCGATTCCGTGTGCATGGTCCTATTTCGCGACCTTCACCAACGCGCCCGAAACGAAATTCTCGGCCGGCTTCTGCACGACCTTGTCGCCGCTCTTTACATCGCCGGTGATGCCGGTCAGATCGCCCACCTTCCCGCCCGTTGTCACGGGCACGGCGACAGCAATGCCGTCCTTGACGACGAAGACGACTGCGCGGCCGTCGCGCTGCGCGATCGCATCGGTCGCCACCGCGACCATCGGCTTCTGCTGTTCCGCCGTCACGTCCTGTGATAGAAAACTCACCTTGGCGCTCATTTCCGGCAGGATCCGCGGATCGATCGCGTCGAATTTCACCTTGGTCATGACGGTGGCCTTGGCGCGGTCCACCGTCGGCACGATGCGGCTGATGCGGCCGCGGAACCGCGTGTCCGGAAGCGCGTCGAGCAGGATCTCCGCAGGCTGGCCCACGGTGACTTTGGACAGGCTCGATTCGGCGACGTCGGCCTCCACTTCCAGCGTGCTCATGTCCGCTATCGAAACCACCGCGCCTTTCGAGTCGGCCGCGTTGGAGAATGGCGTCACGAGATCGCCGACGTTGGCGCTCTTCGACAGGATCACGCCGTCGAACGGCGCGCGGATCACCGTGTAGTCGACGGAGACCTGCGCATTGCGCGACATGGCCTCCGCGGCGCCGATCGTCGCGCGCGCGTTGCCGACGCCGGCCGTTGCCCTCTCGGCGCGCGCCTTCGCGGTGTCGACGGAGGCGGCGGAAACAAAGCCCTTGGCCAGAAGATCCTGGTTGCGCTTCAGCTGCGCCAGGGCATCGCGTTCCTCGGCCAACGCCTGCTCCAGCGCGGCCCTGGCGGCTTTCACGTTGGCCTGTGCGCTTTCGCCCTGCGCCACGACGTCACGCGCGTCGATGCGCGCGATGATGTCGCCGGCCTTGACCCGCGAACCTTCCGCCACGCCGAGCCATTCGAGACGTCCGGTCGCCTTCGACGAGATGGCGGCCTTCCGCTGCGCGACGACGTAGCCCGTCGAATTGAGCAGAACGAACTGCTGCGAAGGATAGGTCGTGACCACCGACGTCGTCTGGACGGTCACCGCGCGCGGCTGCAGCGCGAACCAGCCGCCAGCCGCGGCCAACACCAGCAGGATGCCGCCCCACCACAGCCAGCGCCGGCGACGGCGCGAGGCCACCGGCGCCGCGCTGCGGTCGATGCGGAGTCTCGTAAGGTCGGGCTGGGTGGCTTGCGTCATGGCGGGGGCTGGGGGAAAAAATGAACGCCGGGAAACGTTCCGGCGGACCGCCATTCTACCGGTTTGCCTCGCGCCGACTCTGGACACCGCCCCCCGCCGTGGAGGCGCTCCACCCGCGCCCGGCCGCCCCGGCCCAAGAACCCCTGTTGCGACCGTTCGGCGGCCCGTCTTCCTTCCCTCTTGCATTTTTCGCCGAACGTATTCAAAATGCGAATCATTCGTATTACGACCCCAGTGGCGATCGTTCGCCCAACGCGGGTCGCCGAAGGAGACCGTCGCCATGCTCGCCACACTGCTCGTGACATTGCGCGAAGGCATCGAAGCATTCCTGATCGTTGCCATCACGCTGGCTTATCTGCGCAAGACCCACCGGGTCGCGCTCGGCTCGGCGGTACTGTGGGGTACCGGCGTCGGCGTCGCGCTGTCGGTGCTGGCAGGCTATTTCTTCGGTCAGGCGGAAAACAAGCCGTTGTGGGAAGGCTTCCTGGCGCTCGCCGCCGGGTTGATGGTGCTGTCGATGGTGTTCTACATGCTGAAAGCGTCCAAGCGGATGCGCGGCGACATCGCGGCGAAGGTCGAGGCCGCGGCGTTGAAGTCCACTACGGGTGCGTGGCTCGGCGTGTTCGCGTTCGTGCTGGTCATGATCGTCCGCGAAGGCATGGAAACGGCGCTGATCCTGACTACGCTGCTGTTCGAGCAAGGTTCCCGTGATCTGCTGATGGGCGCGACGCTGGGCATTCTGCTCGCTGCGCTCGTCGCGTGGGCGTGGTCGCGCTACGGGCAGCGCGTCAACCTCAAGCGCTTCTTCCAGGTGACGTCGGCATTCCTCATCCTGTTCACCATTCAGCTCTTCATCTACGCCTTCCACGAGTTCAGCGAAGCCGGAGTCATTCCGGGCATCGACAATGCGTACTGGCATGTCATGACCGAGCCCTACGGCCCGGAAGGCCAGTACGGGGAGTGGCTGACCTATTTCATGGTGCTGGTCCCTGCGGGCTGGCTGGCGCTCGCGTGGTGGCGCGATCGCGGCACGCCGTCTCCAGCCGCCCGCACTGCCTGAAAGTTCACGATGTACGTCTGCATCTGCAATGCAGTGACCGACGGCGAGATTCGCGGTGCCGTGAAGCTCGGCGTACGCTCGCTCGCGGATCTGTCGGCTGCACTGGGCGTGGCGACGTGCTGCGGTCGCTGCACGGATTGCGCGCGCTCCGTGCTGGCCGAGTCGCTGGCGGCGGCTTGCGGATGCGCCGGCGGCGACGACTAGCCAACACTCGCGTTCCAGGCGTTCATTCGCGTTGCGAGTCGAATCGACGCGCACCTTCGTGCACGTCCTGCGCACGCAACCCAATCTACCGGAGACGACAAGATGAAGGGCGACAAGGATGTCCTGCGGCACCTCAATGCGGTGCTCGCCAACGAACTGACCGCCATCAACCAGTATTTTCTGCACGCGCGCATGGTCCGCAATTGGGGCTTTCACCAACTCGGCCACCTCGAGTATCACGAATCGGTCGACGAGATGAAGCATGCGGACAAGCTGGTCGAGCGCATTCTGTTCCTCGAGGGGCTGCCCAACCTGCAGGATCTCAACAAGCTGATGGTCGGCGAAAGCGTGCCGGAAGCGCTGGCGTGCGATCTCAAGCTGGAACGCGCCGCGCATTCGATCCTGAAAGCGGCCATCGCGCATAGTGAAAAGATCGGTGACTACATCAGCCGCGAGCTGTTCGAGGACATCCTCGAATCCGAAGAAGAGCACATCGATTTTCTCGAAACGCAAATCGGATTGATCGAGAAGGTGGGGCTCGAAAACTACCTGCAATTGCAGATGGGCGAGGAAACTCCAGGCTCCTAACCTCATTCGGCTGTCGCAGATCTACCCTCCCTCCAGCGGCGTCGGTTCAGTGACGGCTTGCCCATCGCGACGACGTCCGCGCCACGCGTCGACCGAAATGATCGCGAGTCCGGCGCCGATGCAGCCGATGCCGATCCACTCGTTGCGGGTGAGCCGCTCGCCGAAGACGGCCATCGACGACAGCAACGCAATGACGGGAATGGCGAAAATGTTGAGCGACGCCGTGCCTGCCGGCAACCAGCGCAGCACCGCGATCCACAGCAGGAACCCCAATGCGGTCGATATCGCGCCCACTTGTGCGAGCAGCAGGACATAGGTCACGCTCCATTGCGTCGCGGGCAGGTCGAGGACAAACGGCAGCAAGGTCAATGGCAGCACGCCAAGCAGCATCTGCCACGCGATGAAATTGAGCGCGTCGAAGCGTTGTCCGCGCTGGAAATACTTGGTGGCGATCGTGCCGGCCGCCCAACCGAATCCGGACAATACTGCCCACAACTTGGGCGCCAACTCGCCTTGCCACTGCCACGGCTCGACCAACAGCACCATGCCGGCCAGCGCGAAGGCGACCGCAAGCCACTGGTAGCCCTTGACCCGTTCGTGCAGCACCGGCCACGCCAACAGCAGCGTCCAGAACGGCATGGTGAACACGAGCACCGACGTGCGTCCGGCGCCGCCGCCGGCCAACGCCATCGTCGTCGAGCCAAAATTGATCGTCGTCTGGAAGACGCCGGTGACTATCACTGCGAGCCAGGACTCCGGCAACAGCCGCCCGCGCCGCCAGAACAGCACCGCGAACAGGACCAGGATCGCGAGCCATGTCCGCTGCACGTTGAGGATGACCGGGTGTGCGGACTGCAGCGCCAGTTTCATCACGACCCAGTTGCCGCCCCAGATCAGTGTCAGGAGTGCCAGCGCGATGTACGCGCCGCGCCGCGATTGCACCGCGAGGCGTCGCGGCATCAGGCGAGGAACATCTCGAGCGCGCGCGCGACGGCTTGCGGCTGGTCGTGATGCAGCATGTGTCCGGCATCGCCAATCGTGACGAGCCGGGCACCTGGAACATGCGCCATCCTTCGTTCAATTTCAGCCGCGGGATCGCCGCCACCGGCCAGCCAGCGTGGAATGGTGGAATCGTCCGCGGCAACCCACAGCGCGGGCGCAGTGATGCGATGCCAGATCGCGAAGGTCTCCTCCAGCCGGTACACGCCGGGAAACGGAAGCTTGTGGCGTGGATCGGCGCGAAGCCGGGCCGTGCCGTCGGGTAGTGCTTCTCCCCAATGCGATGCCAGATACTCTGCCTTGTCACGCGCCAACCGGCGATTGTTCTTCTGCAATCGGTCCGCGACCGCCGCAAGGCTGCGGTAAGGAGCGAGCACCGGCGGATCGTCGAGTGCATTCAACCATGTGGTGAATTTCGTCGGCGCCGCGTCGGCCCCCTCACCGGGAATGCCGAACCCGTCGAGCGAGACGACATTGCGGATCCGTCCGGGCCGCAACCCCGCGTACATCAGGGCCACGTTGCCGCCGAGACTGTGGCCGGCGACATCGACTGCGTCTTCGGGCGCCAACGCGCGCAACAGGCCATCGAGGTCGGCCACGTAATCGGCGAACCAGTAGCCCTCGTGCGGCCATTCGCTCAGGCCGAATCCGCGCCAGTCCGGCGCCAGCACCTGCCAATCGGCGGAAAGCGCGTCGACCAGGAACTGGAACGACGCGGAGACGTCCATCCAGCCATGCAGCAGGATGAGCTTGCGCGCACGCGCGTCACCCCACGTGCGAACGTGATAGCGAAGACCGCGGACATCGACGAACTGCGACGTCGAAGGTCTCACCCGCGGTTCCTCATCTTCCGACTACTTTTTCCGGCACTGGGCGACCCCATCCTGCCACCCGGTGCGGTAGTTGCCGTCCGCGACGAAACGCGCGGTGTCCTTCTGCTCCGTGCCGCGCGCGGTCGCGCAACCGTCACCAAACCCCAGGCGATACGTCGGGGGAAATCCCTGCAGGTTGACAGGGGGCGGCGGCGGTTCGACATAGGGTTTCGGCGCGGGCGCGGGCGAAGGCGCAGTTGCGGGCGCCGCCGTTGGTGCTGCCGGCGCCCCAGGCGAAGGAGGTGCTACGGTCGCGCAACCTGCCAGCGCGGCGAACAGAAGAACACTTGCGAAGCGAATCAAGGACATCGCGGAGAATTCCGGTTGGACATCACGAGCCGGCGGCGTTCGCACAAGCTCATTCGCAAATGCCTATTCGGGAAAACTCACTTGCGAAACCCATTTGCGAAGCCTATTTACGAAAACTCATTTGCGAAAACCCGCGCGCGAACAGAGTAGAATTCTAGCACTCCGGCACTGCCCCGAAATGACCGATCCGTCCTTCGTCCACCTGCGGCTGCACAGCGAATTCTCGGTCGTCGACAGCACGGTCAGGATCGATGCCGCGGTGGCCGCGGCGGCGCGCGACGGCATGCCTGCGCTGGCACTCACCGACCTGGCCAACGCCTTCGGTCTCATCAAGTTCTACAAGGCGGCGCGCGGCGCCGGCTTGAAGCCGATCGTCGGCTGCGATGTGTGGATCACGCACGATTCGGAGCGCGATCGCCCGTTTCGCGCCATCCTGCTGGCGGCGTCCCGCGAAGGCTATCTGAAGCTGTGCGACTGGCTGTCGCGCGCGTATCGCGCCAATCAGTATCGCAGTCACGCCGAGATCCGGCGCGAATGGTTTGCCGAGGGGACCGAAGGTCTGATCGCGCTGTCCGGCGCGCGCGATGGCGAGGTCGGCCACGCGCTGTTACAGGGCAACCCCTCGGCGGCCGCGCGTGCGGCGCGCGAATGGTCGGCATGGTTCCCGCAGCGCTACTATCTCGAAGTGCAGCGTGCCGGTCTCCCCGAGGACGACTTGCTGGTCGCAGCCACTGTCGCACTCGCCGGCGAACTCGCATTGCCGGTCGTGGCCACGCACCCGACGCAGTTTCTCGCGCGTGAAGATTTTCGCGCACATGAGGCACGGGTTTGCATCGCGGAGGGTTCGATACTGTCCGACGCAAGGCGGCCGAAGCGCTTCACGCCCGATCAATTCTTCACGACCCGCGCGGACATGGCCGCAAAATTCGCGGACCTGCCCGAAGCCCTCGCGAACACTGTCGCCATCGCCCAGCGCTGCAACCTGACCATTGCGCTTGGCCAGAACCATCTGCCGGAATTCCCTACACCGCCCGGCGTGACCATCGACGAGCACCTGCGCATCGAGGCCGTCGCCGGGCTGGAACGGCGCCTGGCGCAACTCTACCCGGACGACGCGCTCCGCGACGGCAAGCGTCCGGAGTACCTCGCCCGGCTCGAATTCGAAACCAGGACCATCGTGCAGATGGGCTTCGCCGGCTACTTCCTGATCGTCGCCGATTTCATCAACTGGGCCAAACGTAACCATGTCCCGGTAGGTCCGGGCCGCGGGTCCGGCGCGGGCTCACTCGTCGCGTATTCGCTCGGCGTGACCGATCTCGATCCCATTCGCTACGCGCTGCTGTTCGAGCGCTTCCTCAATCCGGAGCGGGTATCGATGCCCGACTTCGACATCGACTTCTGCCAGAACGGCCGCGACCGGGTTATCGATTATGTAAAGCACAAATACGGCGCCGATTCCGTCTCGCAGATTGCTACGTTCGGAACGCTGGCGGCGCGCGCGGCTGTGCGCGATGTCGGCCGCGTGCTCGACATGCCGTACTTGTTCGTCGACGGTATCGCGAAGCTGATTCCCTTCCAGCCGGGCAAGCAGGTCCTGTTGAAACGACCGCCTGCGCGCAAGGAAGACCGCGAAGCCAACGTCATCTATGCGCGCGAGGCCGAGCCGCTGTTGATGGAGCGCGAAGCCGCTGAAGAGGAAGTCCGGCAGCTGCTCGAACTGGCGGAGCAACTGGAAGGCCTGCCGCGCAATGTCGGCATGCACGCTGGCGGCGTGCTGATCGCGCCCGGCAAACTCACCGATTTCTGCCCGCTGTACGTCCAGTCCGGCGCGGACGCGATTCTCTCCCAGTTCGACAAGGACGATGTCGAGGCCGTCGGTCTGGTGAAGTTCGACTTCCTCGGTCTCACGACACTGACCATTCTCGACTGGACGCTCAGGTATATTCGCAAGCTCGATGGGCAAGCCGAGGTCGTGCTCGACGCGCTGCCGCTCGACGACCGCGCCGCGTACGACATCTTCAAGAGCGGCAATACGGTCGCCGTGTTCCAGTTCGAATCGCGCGGCATGCGCGACTTGCTGAAGCAGGCGCCGCCGACCCGCTTCGAGGACATCATCGCGCTGGTCGCGCTGTACCGGCCAGGGCCGATGGAACTCATTCCCGCGTATGTCGCACGCAAGTCGGGGCGCGAGCGCGTGCCCTATCCCGATCCGCGCCTCGAGCCCATTCTCGAGCCCACGTATGGCGTGATGGTGTATCAGGAACAGGTGATGCAGATCGCGCAGGTGATCGGCGGCTATTCGTTGGGGGGCGCCGACCTGCTCCGCCGCGCGATGGGCAAGAAGAAGCCCGAGGAAATGGCCACCCATCGGACAATTTTCGTCAAAGGAGCGATTGCGAACAATGTGACGGAGGGCCGCGCCACGCTGCTCTTCAATGACATGGAGAAATTCGCCGGCTACGGTTTCAACCGGTCGCACGCCGCGGCCTACGCGCTCATCGCCTACCAGACCGCGTGGTTCAAGGCGCATCATCCGGCCGCGTTCATGGCGGCCAACCTTTCGCTGGTCATGGACGACACCGACAAGGTCCGTCACTTCCGCGACGATGCGATCGCGCTGGGGTTGAAGATGCTGCCGCCGGACGTCAACGCATCGAATTACCGTTTCGAACCGGTGGATGAGAAGAAAATCCGGTATGGACTGGGCGGCATCAAGGGCACCGGGCAATCCGCGATCGAGGCCATCGTGGCCGCCCGCGAAGCGGCCGGTCCATTCCGTGACCTCTTCGATTTCTGCCGGCGAGTGGACAAACGTGCCGTCAACAGGCGCGCGGTGGAGGCCCTTGTGCGCGCGGGCGCATTCGACGCAATCGAGCCGCGCCGCGCGGCTCTTCTGGCGTCGGTCGGCATGGCGCTCGAGGCAGCCGAGCGCGCCGAAGCCAATGCTGCGCAGGTCTCGCTGTTCGGCGAGGAGTCCGCGGAACGTTCGATGGGGCTCGTGGCGACGCGCGACTGGTCCGATGCCGAGCGGCTGCAGAACGAAAAGTCCGCGGTCGGGTTCTACCTGTCCGGGCATCCGTTCCACGGATATGCGGCGGAATTGGCTCCCGTGGTGCGCACTGCGCTTGTCGACTTGAGTCCCCGAAGCGATCGCGTGCTGGTCGCCGGCATCGTGACACAGATGCGCGTGCAGTCCGGACGGCGGGGACGGATGGCCTTTGTCACGCTCGACGACGGCCGCGGCTCGACCGAAATCATGGTCTACAACGAACTCTACGACAGCGTGCGCAACCTGCTGCGGGACGATTCCCTGGTCATCGCGGAGGTCAAGGTCACCCAGCGCATGACCGACGACGGCGAGTTCGCGGGCCTGCGGATCATCGCCGAGAACGTCTATGACCTCCCGACGGTGCGCAGGAAGTTCGCCAAAGGACTCAAGCTCGCGTGCAACGGCAACGCTTCCGCCGCCAGACTCGCAGAAATCCTGCAGCCGTTCCGTCCGGGTGACAAGCCGATAATCGTTTCCTACCGCAACGAGCGCATCGGCGGTGACGTGGCATTGCCCGAGGCGTGGCGGGTCAATCTGGAAGATGCGTTGCTCGACCGCCTGCGCGAGTGGCTGCAGCCCGAAAACGTGCAGGTGCTGTATTGAGTCGCCGCTGCTAGGCGCAGGCACGATACGGAGTTTCGCAGTTGCGCTGAAGCGACAGTTCGGCCGTGGCCTCTGGCGGCATCGCGACTTCCTGCTGCTGTGGAGCGCGCAGGGCATCTCGGCCGTCGGCTCGCGCATCACGCGCACGGCATTGCCGATGGCGGCAATCCTGGTCATCGACGCATCCGCGTACGAACTCGGCTTCCTCGCCGTCGCGCTGTCGCTGCCCGGCGTGCTGGTGGCGTGGTTCGCCGGTGGCTGGGTGGACCGCCATCGCCGCCGTCCGTTGCTGATCGCAACCGACCTGATCCGTGCGGTGGCGCTCACGGCCATTCCGCTCGCGGCATTCCAGCACGTCTTGTCGCTGCCCGTTCTCTACGCGGTCGCCGCGGTCACCGGCGTATGCACCGTACTCTTCAACCTGGCCGACCACGTGTTCATCACCGACCTCGTGTCGCGCAAGCGCCTGCTCGATGCCAACAGCAAGCGCGAGGCGATCGACGCGGTCGCCGAGATTTCCGGTCCCGCGCTCGGCGGCGCATTGGTAGCGCTGTGGACCGCGCCGATCGCCATCCTGGCCGACGCCGTGACATTCGTCGTCTCGGCCTTCCTGATCGCGCGGATTCGCAAGGCTGAAGCGCGTCCGAAACCGGTCGCGGCTACGTCGTTCGTCGACGACGTGCGCACCGGCATTCAGGTGGTCTTCCGGACGCCAGCGGTCCGCACGCTGTTCTGCGCGATGACGATGTTTACCTTGTGCGGCAGCTTCATGGCGTCGCTGTACACGCTCTATGCGCTACGGGAGCTGGGGTTGTCGCCCGCGCAATTGGGCTTGGCCATCGGATGCGGCGGCGTCGGCGGTCTGATCGGCGCCGCGCTGGCTGCGCCCGCCGCCACGCGCTGGGGCACGCGCCGCACGCTGTTGGGGTCGCTCGCCCTGACGGCGGTGATGCAGGCATTCATTCCGCTGGCTCCGGCGGTCCCGTGGATCGCCATGCTGTTCCTGGTCGCGCAGCAACTGGTGGGCGACGGCGCCATGACCGTGTATCTGGTCAATGAAACCACGCTGCGCCAGCGGCTGTTGCCACAGGAAGCGTTGGGACGGTCGGCCGCAACCTGGCAGGTTGCCGCCGGTTTGCTGACGCCAGCCGGCGCGCTGCTGGGTGCACTGCTCGCCGAAGCGTTCGGACTGCGGCCAACGCTCTGGGTGCTGGCAGCAGGCTTCGCGGCCGCACTGCTGTGGCTGCTCGTGGCGCGCGGCACGTTGCCCGAACGACACGTGGATAGGGCCGACCGACTCCACGTAGAATCGCGTTGACACCCTTTCGGAATCGCCGCCATGCCACTGCCGAACTCCATGCGTTACATCGCGATGCGCGAGCCTGGTCCCCCGGACGTGCTCTACGAAGCCGATGGACCCATGCCAAAGGTCCAGTCGGGCGAAGTGTTGATCGAGGTTGCGTATGCCGGCGTGAACCGTCCCGACTGCCTGCAGCGCTCCGGCGCCTATCCGCCGCCCGCCGACGCGTCCCCGATCATCGGCCTTGAAGTCGCGGGCCGAATCGCCGCGCTGGGCGAGGGGGTCACTACGTGGCAACTCGGAGACGAAGTCTGCGCGCTCACGCCTGGCGGCGGCTATGCGCAATTTTGCGCGACGCCCGCCGGCTTCTGTCTGCCGATTCCCGCAGGAATGACGTTGCGCGAGGCCGCCGGGATACCCGAGAATTACTTTACGGTCTGGTACAACGTCTTCGACCGCGTGCACCTTGCTGCCGGTGAATCCATCCTGATTCACGGCGGCACCAGTGGCATCGGATTGACGGCAATCCAGCTTGCCAAGGCCTTTGGCGCAACCGTCTTCACCACCGCCGGCAGCGCGGAAAAGGTGGCGTTCTGCAGCACAATGGGCGCCGATCATGCGCTCGACTACAAAACGCAGGACTTCGTCGCGGAAGTGTTCCGGATCACCAACAAGCGCGGCGTCAACGTCGTGCTCGACATGGTCGGGGGGGACTACGTCGAGAAGAACCTGAAATGCCTGGCGCTCGAAGGCCGCCTGACGCAGATCGGTTTTCTCGACGGGAGCCGCGTCAACGTCGACCTGCGCCACGTGCTGATGAAGCGGTTGACCGTTACCGGCTCGACGCTGCGGGCCAGCCCGGCGGCGCGCAAGGTCGCGCTGGCGAACTCGTTGCGCGAACAAGTCTGGCCGCTGTTCGCGCAAAGGCGGTTGCAGGTCGTGATCCAGGAAACGCTCCCCATCGCGCGGGCGGGCGATGCGCACGCGCTGATGGAATCGGGCCGGCTGATCGGAAAGGTGATCCTGAAGGTCGGCCCTTGATCGGGGTCAATGCGCCCGGTCAATACGTCGCGCGGCCCCCCGACAGGTCGAACACCGCCCCGGTCGAGAACGAGCAATCCTCGCTCGCGAGCCAGCACACCATGGCCGCAATTTCTTCGACCGTCCCGAAGCGGCCCAGCGGAATCTTGGACAGCATGAAGTCGATGTGCTGTTGCGACATCTGGTCGAAGATCGCCGTGCGCACCGCCGCCGGCGTCACGCAGTTCACGCGAATACCGGTCTTCGCCAGCTCCTTGCCCAGCGACTTGGTGAGTCCCATCACCGCGGCCTTGGACGCGCTGTATGCCGACGCGTTCGGATTGCCCTCCTTGCCGGCCACCGAAGCGATATTGACGATGCGGCCGTAGTCCTTCGCCTGCATCAGCGGGACGACCGCACGATTGCAGTAGAAGAGACCGTGCACGTTGACGTCGAACACGCGCTTCCAGTCGTCTATCGGATACTGCGCCACCGGCACGTTGGGACCGGTGATGCCCGCGGAGCATACGAGCACGTCCAGGCCGCCGTTCGCCAGCGCCGTCGCGTTGGCCACCCGCTCTACTGCGGCGGCATCGGCGACGTCGAGCTCGAACGTCAAGGTGCCGGCACCGATGGCGGCCTTGGCCTGTGCCAGCGCGGCCGGATCGCGGTCCCATAACGCAACCCGTGCCCCGCTTGCGGCAAGGCGTTTGGCGACGGCGAGGCCAATGCCTGCGGCGCCGCCGGTCACTGCGGCAAATCGGCCGTTGAAGTCGAGCTGGTTCATCTTCCGCTTTCGAAAAATCGGGTTTGATGAGCGGGGGCGGCCCCGCGAATATTTCCTTTACGCGCGGTAAAAGAGCGCGAGCCCGATGACCAGGGCCGAAAGGGCGATGACGCCGACGATGCACATCAGGGCGAACATCGTATTTTTCGTCTCGCCATGAAAGACCAGGAGACCGTCGATGAGCTCCGCCACCTGGGTGTTGGACACAGCCGAGGCGGGTGCGGTCGTTGCGTGTGTCGCCGCCTCATCGCTGCGCGGTTCCGGCACGTCGATGGGAAGGATAAACGAAAAATTCGTGACCAGCAGCGTGCGATGCGCCAGCGTATTCCAGAACTTGGTGCGCTTCCCGCCCCGTACTTCATATCCAAGGCCCGGTGTCTCGGTTCGTGAGATGCGCTCACCGGCATCGACGAAGAACTTGGTCGGCAACCGGCCGGAAAGTGCGACCCGCACCAGCGTATCGAATTTTGCGCTGCCCATCGCGATGTTGATCTGATATTTCGCGGGGGACGGATCGGCAGCCGTTTCCGACTCCGCAATGTAGACGAGGGACCCCACATCCTTCGTGCCGTTCCGCGCGCCGTCGTCCTTGCTGCGGACGCGCACCACGCCGGTGAGCTCCTCGAGCATTTCGCCGGACGCGAGCTTGACGGAGTCGCCGGGGTAGACGATTACCTTCATCACGAGGACGCTGGCTTTGCTGTCCTCGATGATGAGCCGTGCCTTGGTCGGCCGGAAACCCACGAGCGGCATACGTTGAATCCGTTGTTGTTCCGGCCGCGATAATGGTCACGGCGCCAGCGTGGATTCTAAGACATGAGCGGGGAGAAGGATGCGCCCAACCGACCGGCGGGGTTCACTTCTGTACTCCACATACCGCGGCCTCGCGCGACTGATTGTGGAGCTATGCCACTAAACTGCGTTCTGTTCGGACGGTCCGTCCCGCGTGCCGAATGTAGCCGAACGCGACCTCGCATGAACAACCCTATCCAGACCGCATTCGACGCCGCCCAAGGCAATCATCCGCTTTGCCGCGAGCAACCATGCGCAGTCTATCTCCACGAAAAAATCAACCGGTATGCACCGGGCGATATGACGTCGTTGCTGGAGGCGGTAGCCGGGAAGCCGAGGGTCCCGACGGAGCCGAATATGCGAAAACGAAGCGTCGGTTCGTCGACACCAATTGCTTCATCATCGACGAATCAGCGTGCAACGAAGAGTTTCCCGAGCGGACGATGACGCGTTTCGCGGGAGGCCTTGGCGGCTATCGCCAGGTCCTGCCGCGGCTGCACGACCGCCCGAGGGAACAACCGGCGTACACATTGTTTACTACATACGGCGCCTGGCTGGCATGCCTCCGGACCTGCTTTGGCAGGTCCATCGTGGCGACGTGGACCATGCGACTACGATCCGTCGAAGTCCATTCCGGGTGAAATGACGCAGTGGGAAATTGCCGATATCGAGCACGCCGAAGGACATTCGGCCGCCGCTATGCCCCAATGTCGACCAGGACGAAGGGGCCGCCGAGCCGCTTCGGGGCGATGCCTCGGGACAGTTAACGCGGCGCGGCCAGCGCCTGTTCCACTTCGGAAAAAGTCGTGGCCAGTTCAGGAATTTGCAGCGGCACGCCAAGTTGCCGCGCGATCTGCATCGCGGAAAAGATCCCGCGAATCGAGACTTCGGAGGCGCTCCGAATTTCCGCCACCAGCCCGTGCTGGCGCCCCGCCTGCCTGAGGGAGGCCACGATATGGCCGACCTTGGCCACGCGGACATCCTCGAACTTCATTGCTGCGACGGCGTCGATGGGCGTCATGACGTCCGCCACCTGCAGTTCATTACGCCCCACGCCGCGAGCACGGCTCACGCGTATCGGGCGCTCGCCCAGAACATCGGACGCGGTGATGAGTCCGGATACGCGGCCCTCGGGAGTGGCCACGAAGAGCGAGCGGACGCCGCGCGCGATCATGTAGTCGTTGGCCGATGCGAGGAATGCAGAACCCTCGATGGTCACGGCCGCGATCTGCGACAGGTCGGTCATGACGTCGATCGCGGGTGAATCGAGCGTCACGGGATTCGACGCCGGGCGAACCATGGTGGCCGCCGCATAGGGCGCCAGCGAAAAGGCGGTAAGTGGCGTGTATTGGCGCAGCATCGTGGCACCTTATTGAAGTGGAGGCGGTACGCGTCAGCGCGTCCGACGTCCCGCCAGATCGGCAAAGTGTGCAATCAGGGCGGCCAGCAGCCAGGTGGCGATCCATGGCCAGCGCTCGCCGACCAGCGCGCAGCGCAACGCGAGCAGCAGGAACACCCCCGAAAGTATGCCGCTCGCAACCTCGCGCAGGCGAACGCCCCGACCGGTCTTGCCCCGATGGATCGCGATGAACACCGCTTCCAGAAATATGAAAACGAGAATGAGGTCGACCACGCGTCCGCTCGTGAAGAATTCGATCATGACGGGCGTCCGTCCATTGACGTCAGGCGTAAAAGCATGAGGATGATCTGCATTGCAGACTCCATTTTACCGCCGGGCGGTGGGCGCGACACGTTCGCGGCATGGAACTACCCTGCGCATTCGTGGTGCCGGCAGTAGGAATTGAACCCACGACCAACGGTTTACAAAACCGCTGCTCTACCCCTGAGCTATGCCGGCGAAGATGGGATTTTACCGCGCGTTGCAGCCTGGCCCGCGGTTTCCAGTCACTTGATGATCTGCAGATGCGAGGGACGCGCCTTCGGCTTTCCAGCATCCTTGCCGGCATCGGATTCGACCACGTCGGGGTCACGCGGCGCCGTCGCGGCTACCAGCGACGCAACCGGGTCCTGTATTCCCGAGAACGAGAAGCCGTAGCCTGTCTCTTTCGCGAAGATGCCGGTAACCGCGATCATCGGCACCGCGACTTCCTGCGACGCGCCGTTGAATCGCGCAGTGAACTGCACCCACTCGTTGTCGATAGTGAGCTTGCGCGTGGCCGTCGAACTCACGTTCAGCACGATTTCCCCGTTTTTGACGAAGCTCATTGGCACGCGCGTCTGCGCATTCACCTTGACCGCGAGGTAGGGCGAAAGCGCGTTGTCCGCGCACCATTCGCAAATGGCACGGATCAGGTAGGGCTTGGCGGATTGCTCGGACATGGGGGCAGGATACTACGCGCGCCGGGCGTGAGGTCAAGCGTCGTCTTCGTCCAGGAGCTGGGGGCGGGGCGCCCGGCGACTCGAAACGAAGGCGTCATCCTCGCTCATTTTGGTAACTGCGCGGGGATGACGGCAGCGCTATTTGCGCATCCCGCGTTCTGCGGAAGTGAGCGCCTCGGAAAACGCAGGACGCGCGAACAGCCGCTCGGCATACTTCATCAGCGGCGCAGCCTGCTTGCCCATCTGGATGCCGTAGTAGTCAAGACGCCACAACAGCGGCGTGATCGCCACATCGAGCATCGAGTATTCCTCGCCCAGCATGTGCTTGTGCTTGGCGAACACGGGAGTGATCTGCAGCAGCGAGTCGCGCACCAGTCCGCGCGCCTTCTCGGCGTTTTTCTGGTTGTTGCCTTCCAGCGCGTCGATGTGGACGAAGAGCTCCTTCTCGAAGCGGTGCAGGAAGAGCCGCGCCCGCGCGCGCATGACCGGGTCCGCCGGCATCAGCTGCGGGTGCGGGAAACGCTCATCGATGTATTCGTTGATGATGTTTGACTCGTGCAGCACCAGGTCGCGCTCGACCAGCACCGGCACCTGGTTGTACGGGTTCATCACGGCGAGGTCCTCGGGTTTGTGGTCGAGGTCGACGTCGATGATCTGGAAATCCATCCCCTTTTCGTGGAGCACGATGCGGCAGCGCTGGCTGAACGGGTCGGTGGTCCCGGAATAGAGGGTCATCATGATCAGGTCCTTCTGCGCGGCAGGATGCGCGCGGTCTTTAATGCGTCGGTTGCGAGGCGGATGCCCGATGCGACGCATCGAGAGCAGCCACGTCGCCTGAAAGCAACGGGGCACGAACGCCGCCCGTGCCCCGCGCCGGCATGGTTTGGCACGCCGGGCTAGTGAAGGTCCTTCCAATAGGAGCGCTTCAGCGCATAGGCAAACGCGAATAGCACGCCCAGGTAGATGAGGACCATGATGCCAAGGCTGATCCGCTTGTTCCTGTCGGGTTCGGCCATGTAGTCGAGATAGTTCACGAGGTCCGCCACCCACGACTGGTATTGCACCGGAGTCATCGTGCCGGGCGCGTCCGGGTCGGGCTGGACCGTCAGCATGATCCACTTGCCGTTCTTGCCGGGCTCGAGCTTGGCCAGCCCCTTGACCGCGATCACGCCGGCCAGTGCCTTCTCGTGATCCTCGAACTCGGTCTCGACCAGCTTGCCCGCGCCGGAGAGTTGCCACGCGACATGCGGCATGGCGACATTCGGGAACACGAGGTTGTTCCAGCCACTTGCCGACTTGTCGTCGCGATAGAAGCCGAGAAAATAGTTGTAGAGCCAATCGCTGCCCCGCACATGCGCCTCGACCGACAAGTCCGGCGGGACGGTCCCGAACCACGCCTTGGCGTCGACAGGTGTCATCGCGGCGGTCATCGGGTCACCGATCTTCCGGCTTGCGAACATCAGGTTGTCCTCGATCATCGACGAGTCGATTCCGAGACCGGTCAGGCGCTGGTAGCGCATGTATTTCGCGCTGTGGCAGTTGAGGCAGTAGTTGACGAAGTTGCGGGCGCCGCGCTGCACCGACGCGGCGTCCAGCCGGTTGACCGGCGCAGGTTCCATGCGCAAGTCGGCACCGCCGGAGGCCAGCGCCGCGCCGGGGCCGACGGCCAGCAAGGCGGCCAGGAGAAGGGCGAACCTGTTCATGCCCATGTCACCCTTTGCGGAACAGGTTTGGTCTTGTCCCGCACGGTGTACCAGGGCATCAGGATGAAGAACAGGAAATAGACCACGGTGAGCACTCGCGACACGACGGTGGCCTTGTCCGCGCCGCCAAGGATCGGCAGCCCTTCCTTGAACTGTCCCCACACCGTGACCGGCACCACGCCCAGATAACCCAGGATCAGGAAGGAGATCACGAACGCAGCCAGCCACGACTTGTACAGCGTGCCGCGGTACCGTATCGACTTGACCTTGCCGCGATCCAGCCACGGGAGCGCGAAGAAGATCAGCACCGCTGCACCCATCGCCATGACGCCGTAGAACTGGGTTGCCGGCAGGAACGGCAGCAGCTTGGACGGCACGGCGCGCAGAATTGCGTAGTACGGGGTGAAATACCACACCGGCGCGATGTGCTCGGGCGTCTGCAGCGGGTTGGCCGGAACGTAATTGTTGGCCTCGAGGAAGTATCCGCCCATGTCCGGCACGAAGAACACGATGATCGAGAACACCGCCAAGAAGACGACGACGCCGACGATGTCCTTGTACGTGTAATACGGATGACTATAGATGCCGTCGAGCGGAAGGCCGGTGTTCGGATCCTTGGGCTGCTGCTTGATCTCGATACCGTCGGGGTTGTTGGAGCCCGTCTCGTGCAGCGCCATGAGGTGTGCCGCGACCAGTCCCACCAGCACCAGCGGCACGGCGGCCACGTGAAACGCGAAAAAACGGTTCAGCGTGATGTCCGAAATCGTGTAGTCGCCGCGAATCCACTGCGACAGGCCCTCGCCGATGAACGGAACCGTCGCGAACAGGTTCACGATGACCTGCGCGCCCCAGTAGGACATCTGGCCCCACGGGAGGAGGTAGCCGAAGAACGCCTCGGCCATCAGGCACAGGTAGATGAGGCAGCCGAAGATCCACGTGAGCTCCCGCGGCTTCCGGTAGCTGCCGTACATGAGCCCGCGGAACATGTGCAGGTACACGACGATGAAGAACATCGACGCGCCGGTGGAGTGCATGTAGCGGATGAGCCAGCCCCACTCCACGTCGCGCATGATGTATTCGACCGACTCGAACGCCCGGGCCGCATCCGGCTTGTAGTTCATCGTCAGAATGATGCCGGTAACGATCTGCATCACCAGGACGAACGCCGCAAGCGAACCGAAGTAGTACCAGAAGTTGAAATTCTTCGGCGCGACATACTTGCCCCACTGGCTTTCCCAGAGAGCCGTCAGCGGAAAGCGCGCGTCGATCCAGTTCATTATCTTTTGCATCGTTGCGCTCCGTCAGACTGCCTTGCCGTCTTCGCCGACGCCGATCGCGATACGCGTATCGGACAGGTACTTGTGCGGCGGGATGACGAGGTTCGTCGGCGCCGGCACGCCCTTGAAGACACGTCCGGCGAGGTCGAATTTCGACTGGTGACAGGGACAGAAGAAGCCCCCGAGCCAATCGCCGCCCAGATCGGCCGGGGCGACTTCCGGGCGAAACGTCGGCGAGCAACCCAGGTGCGTGCAGATGCCGACGGCAACCCACATCGCGTCCTTGATCGATCGATGCTCGTTCTTGCAGTTGGCGGGCTGCTGCGGGACGTCCGAATTCGGATCGGCGAGTACCGTGTTCAACTTGGGCAGCGAATCGAGCATCGGCTTGGTGCGATTCACGAGCCAGCACACCTTGCCGCGCCACTCGACGTCGATCTTCTGACCTGGTTCGATCTTGCTGATGTCCACCTCGATCGGCGCGCCCGCCGCCTTCGCTCGCGCGGAGGGAAAGAATGACATCACGAACGGCACCGCGGCGGTCGCCACGCCCACGCCGCCGACAACACCGGTGCCGATCAGCAGGCGGCGCCGGGATTTGTCCAACACCTTGTCTGAATTGTTCTTTAACGTCGCCTCAGCCATCCCCACACCCCAAGAAGAGCGGCAACCGAACACGCCCGTCCCTCTGGATGGGCATGTTTCCGCTGCGCGTACGCACAACCGGCGGATTATACGGGATTTGCCCCGCCCGCCGGAAGCCTGATCACTGAAATTGTCCCGAATGTGCTGCCGAATCAGTTGGTTGGATCCCGCTCCCGCCGCCAGCCTCGACGCAGCCCCTGCCGCCCCCCAGACTGGCATCTATACTTTCACCATGCTCCACCGAATCTGGCTCTTCTTTGCCCAGGCCTGCACGCTCTGCGTGGCCGCGCTGTTCGTGGTTTCGACGCTGCGTCCGGACCTGCTTCCGCGCACCAGTGGCCGCGCCGGCAACGTCATCGTCACGCAGGAGACCACCACGCCCGTGGTCGTGGCAAAGGTGGCTTCCTACGCGGACGCCGCGAAGAAGGCCATGCCCGCGGTGGTCAACATCGTGACGAGCAAGGAAGTGCGCTCGCGCGTGCCGCTTGCCGATGACCCGTTGTTCCGCCGCTATTTCCCGGACCTCGATCGCCGCGCAACGCAGCGCCAGACCAGCCTCGGTTCCGGCGTGATCGTTTCGCCGGAAGGCTTTGTGATCACCAACCACCATGTCATCCAGGGTGCGGACGATATCCAGCTCGTGCTGAGCGATGGTCGCCGCTTTTCCGCGAAGGTCCGTGGCACCGATCCGGAATCGGATATCGCCGTGCTCAAGGCTGACGCGGACAACCTCCCTGCGATCACGCTGGGCCACGCGGAGGATCTGCAAGTGGGCGACGTCGTGCTGGCGATCGGCAATCCCTTCGGATTCGGCAATACGGTTACCGCGGGCATTGTCAGCGCGCTTGGGCGAAATTTCCTGGGCGTCAACCGTTTTGAGGATTTCATCCAGACCGATGCCGCAATCAACCCCGGCAATTCCGGCGGGGCGCTCATCGATACCGCCGGCAACCTCATCGGCATCAACAGCACGATCTTCTCGCAGACCGGCAGCTCGAACGGCATCGCCTTCTCTATACCGGTGTCGCTTGCGCGCACGGTGTTCGAGCAGATCATCCGCGACGGGGAAGTGACACGCGGCTGGTTCGGCATCGAACCGCAGCCATTCACGCCGGACCTGGCCAAGGCGTTGTCGCTCGCGCCCGCCGAAGGCGTACTGATTCGCAGCCTGCAGCGAGGGGGGCCCGCAGAAAGCGCGGGGGTCCTGGTGCGTGACGTCTTCGTCGAAGTGGGCGGCAAACCCACGCACAGCGTGCCGCAGTTGCTCTCGCGCATTGCCGAATTGCCGCCCGGGTCGACTGCCAAGGTGAGGCTGGTCAGGGACGGCAAACCCCTCGACATCGACGTGATGGTGGGCAAGCGCCCCAAGCCGCTGGAACAACAGTAGTCCGGTGCCCCTTCTGCCGCGCTATTTCGCGACGACTTCTTCCTCGCCGTCAGATTGAGGCACGTTGACGAACCGCGCAAACACCAGGCCCAGTTCGTACAGCAGCCACAGCGGCACGGCGAGCATGAGCTGCGAAATCACGTCCGGCGGAGTGAAGATCGCGCCCACGACGAACGCCCCGACGATCACGTAGGGGCGAATCGCCCGCAGCTTCGTGAGACTGACGACGCCCATTCGCACCAGCACAACGACAATGACGGGCACCTCGAAGGTGATCCCGAAAGCGATGAACATCGTGAGGACGAACGACAGGTATTTCTCGATGTCGGTCATCATGGTCACACCGGCCGGCGTGTAACCAGCGAAAAAGCTGAACATCACGGGGAACACGAAAAAATACGCGAAAGCCATCCCGATCATGAAGAACACGACGCTCGACGCAATCACCGGCAGCGCCAATCGCTTCTCGTTGTGATAGAGCCCCGGGGCCACGAATGCCCACGCCTGCCACAGCACGTAGGGCAGCGCAATCAGGAACGCGGCCATCAGCGTCACTTTGAGCGGGACGAGGAATGTGCCGGTGACGTCCGTCGCGATCATCTGCGCACCGCTCGGCAGCGCATGCAGCATAGGCCGGGCCAACAGCGCGTAGATTTCCTTCGCCCATGGGAACAGCAGGACGAAGACGGCCAGGATGGCAAAGATGGAATGCATCAACCGCGAGCGCAGTTCGACCAGGTGCGACAGAAACGTGTCCTGTGCGGCGGCTTCGGGACCTGAATTGGGAGATGAGTCGGACATCAAATCTTGTCGAAACCCGGCAACGATGGCTGACGCGGCAGATCCGCGGGGGCGGCATCGGCGGGCGAAAGGCCCGGCTGGGCGGCGTGCGAAGCCAGGTCCGGTGACGGAATGCCCTGCGCTTCGGCGGGTGCCGCGTCAGTCGCCGCGGCGTTCAGCTGGTCCTCGACGCTGCGCACCCCGGCGTGCACGCTCTGCGCCGCCGATTCGACCGACGTCTTGAATTCCTGCGCGGCACCTTGCACCTGCTTTTGCAGCTTGCGCAGCTCGTCGAGTTCCATCTCGCGGTTGATGTCGGCCTTGACGTCGCCGACGTACCGCTGCAGGCGCCCGAACAATAGGCCCATCGTCCGCGCTGCCTTGGGCAGGCGCTCGGGGCCGATCACGATCAGCGCCACGACGGCGATGAGCATGACCTCGGAAAAGCCTACGTCGAACATGCGCCGATGAATTTCCTGAATTGACGAAGGGTGCGCGGCACCACCGGCGCAACGTTCACGCCCCAGTTCCGTGACCCGTACCGCGCCTCGAGTATCCCGGCCCGGTACGTTGAATCACGACCGCGTGGTTTCCTTCTTCACCTCCGCGTCGATGGTTTTCCCGGGGATCTGCTGCGCGGGCGCGGCATCGCCCGCGGTTGTGCTGGCGGTGCCATCGGTTTCGGTCTTCATGCCTTCCTTGAATCCCTTCACCGCGCCGCCAAGATCCTGTCCGATGTTGCGCAACTTCTTGGTTCCGAATATCAGCACGACAACGACCAGTACGATCAGCCAGTGCCAGATGCTCAAGCCACCCATGATGGTTCTCCTTTGACTAGGGTCTGTTAACGGGCCCTTACCTCGTCCGCCGGATCATCGGACCCAGAGGTTCCGGGCCGCCGATCACGTGGATGTGGACATGCTGGACTTCCTGTTGCCCGACCCGGCCAGTATTGACGATGGTGCGGAACCCATCCGCGGCGCCCTGCTCCCGCGCGAGCTTCCCCGCCAGCGCCAGCATCTTTCCCAATACCGGGGCGTCGTCCATCGTGGCCTCGTACAGTGTCGCGACGTGCCTCTTCGGAACGAGCAGGAAATGCACGGGCGCGATCGGCTGGATGTCGTGGAACGCAAGCACATCGGCGTCCTCGTACACCTTCCTGCCCGGTATCTCGCCGCGCACGATCTTGCAGAAAATGCAGTCCGGATCCGCTGTGTTCATGTCCCACGCCGTTGTTGCCGAGGCTCACGCTGCGCCAGTCCCGCATCGATAGCCACCTTCAGCCGTTCTGCCTCGTCGCTTCCGATCATCACCGGTCGTTGGCTTGCCATCTCGAGCCGGACCGCCGCCCGTCCGGAGACATTGTATAGCCACCCGGAGGGTGTCCAGTGCATGCCCCAACCCCACCAGGTCGGGGTACGGACAACTTCGCAACGCGCGATATCCGCGAGAGGTATCGATTTCCGGATGATCCCGATGCCGAAATGCACCCGGACATGCTCCGCATCGACCTCGACGGTCAGCGTCGCGTAGGTCAGCAGCCCCAGTGCCAGCAGACCGAACAACGCAAACACCAGCCAGGGAACAGCGGCCAGCGTCGACGCCGAGAGCGACAACGTCACCATCAGCGCCAATCCGAGTCCAACAGCCGAGCCCAGGATAACCGCCCAACCAGTTTGCACGTGGTGATAGGTCATCCGGCGTTGGGTCAGCCGATTGTTGGTCAGCGCCGGGCCTTTTCCCGATGGCCGGACACCCCTTCGCGCCGTGCCAGTTCCGCCAGCACGTCGGCGGGACCCATTCCATGTCGGGAAAGCAGCACGAGGCAATGGAACCACAGGTCCGCGACTTCGGCGGCAACACGGATTTTATCACCGTCCTTTGCCGCCATGACCGTTTCGGTCGCCTCCTCGCCGATCTTCTTCAATATCGCATCATCGCCCTTCGCGAACAGCGCGGCGACGTAAGACGAACCCGGATCGGCGCCTTTGCGCGATTCGATCGTGGCGGCAACGCGGGCCAGCACATCATCAATGGAGCGGGAATCAGCCATCGCCGTAAATTGCCTTCGGATCCTTGAGGACGGGCTCGACATCATGCCACGCGCCGTTTTCGAGCCGCTGGAAGAAACAGCGCTCGTGGCCGGTGTGGCAACTGATGCCGCCCTCCTGTTCGACGATGAGCAGTATCGCGTCGCTGTCGCAGTCGAGGTGGATTTCGAGGACGCGCTGCACATGTCCGGACGACTCTCCTTTGTGCCAGAGCTTCGCGCGCGACCGGGACCAGTAGTGCGCTTGCCGCGTCGCCACGGTGCGCGCGAGGGCTTCGCGATTCATCCAGGCGAGCGTCAAAACGCGTTTGCTCGTGGCGTCCTGCGCAATGGCGGGCACCAGTTCGTGTTCGTTCCAGATCACCGCATCCATCCAGGTCATCAGGTCATCCTCATTTCGAGGCCCGCCGCGGCCATCGCCGTCTTGGCCTGCCGGATCGTGAATTCGCCATAATGGAAGATGCTGGCGGCCAGGACTGCGTCCGCACCGCCGACCTTGATACCGTCGACCAGGTCGTTGAGGCTGCCGACACCGCCGGACGCGATCACCGGCACGTCCACCGCCTCGACGACCAATCGCGTCAGCTTCAGGTCGAATCCTGTTCGAGCGCCGTCGCGGTCCATGCTCGTGAGCAGGATCTCGCCAGCGCCCTGCGCGGCCACTTCCCGCGCCCATTCGACGGCGTCGATACCCGTTGGCGTGCGTCCGCCGTGGATGTAGACCTGCCACTCGTCCACCGCGCATTTCTTGGCATCGATTGCAGCCACGATGCATTGTGCGCCGAAGTGCGACGACGCCTCACCGAACAGATCGGGGTTCGCGACCCCGGCCGTGTTGATGCTGACCTTGTCGGCGCCAGCGTTGAGCAGCGCGCGGATATCCTGCACCGAGGAGACTCCTCCGCCCACAGTCAGGGGAATGAACACCTGCGACGCGACCGCTTCGATCATGCCGTACAGGAGGCCGCGGTTCTCGATGCTCGCGCGGATGTCCAGGAATGCAAGTTCGTCGGCGCCCTGCTCGTCATAACGCCGCGCGACCTCTACGGGATCGCCGGCGTCGCGCAGGTTGACGAAATTGACGCCTTTGACGACGCGGCCGTCAGCGACGTCAAGGCAGGGAATGATCCGTTTGGCTAGGCCCATCGTCGTTTCGGCGGAATGTTCTGCCTGGTGGGCAAGGGGTGGCGCGCGTCGGTTCAGCCGCCCTCACTTACCCGCAGCAGCCTTGAGCGCGTCCTTGAAATTGAGCGTGCCATCGTAGATCGCGCGGCCGGCGATCGCACCTGTGATGCCGTCGGCCTCGTGCGCAACCAGGCGCTGGATGTCGGCAATGGTCGAAAGGCCGCCGGAGGCGATGACAGGCACCTTGACTTCGCGCGCAAGCCTGACCGTTGCGTCGATGTTGACGCCCGAAAGCATGCCGTCGCGGCCGATGTCGGTGTAGATGATTCCTTCCACACCGTATTCCTCGAATTTGCGCGCGAGGTCCACGACATCGTGGCCGGTCATCTTCGACCAGCCGTCGGTGGCGACCTTGCCGTCCCGCGCATCGAGCCCGACCAGGATGTGCCCGGGAAACGCCGAACACGCTTCATGGAGCAGGCCCGGGTTCTTTACGGCGGCCGTACCGATGACGACGAAGCTGATGCCGTCGTCCAAGTAGCGCTCGATCGTGTCCATATCGCGGATGCCGCCACCCAATTGCACCGGAATTTCCTCGCCGATGACGCTGACTATCTCGCGGATGGCGAGCTCGTTAACCGGTTTGCCGGCAATGGCGCCGTTCAGATCGACCAGGTGCAGCCGCTGCGCGCCCTGTTCCAGCCAGTGCTGGGCCATGGCGGCCGGGTCCTCGGAGAACACGGTGACCGACTGCATGTCGCCCTGCTTCAGGCGCACGCAATGGCCGTCTTTGATGTCGATGGCGGGGATGATCTGCATGGCGGCAGCGTTTGGAGAAAGGCGAAGCGGGGGAAGCAGGGTTGGTGACTGAATGAGTGACTAGCCGAGGGAACAAACGAGGAACCGGGGCCGCCGTCAGGCGCGCCCGTCCCAGGCGACGAAATTGGCCAGAAGCGACAGCCCGGCGCGTTGACTCTTTTCCGGATGGAATTGGGTAGCGAAGATATTAGCCCGCGCAATTGCGCAAGTAAACGGCGTTGGATAGGCGGCCGTCGCCGCCGTCAGCGCCGCGTCCTCCGGCACCGGATGAAAACTGTGGGCGAAATAGAACCTGGCGTCCTGTTCGATGCCCTTCCAGAGCGGATGCGCCCGGGTCTGGCGCACGGGGCTCCAGCCCATGTGGGGGACCTTCAGCCGTTCGCCGCCCTGGTCGATCATTCCGGCATGGCGAAAGCGCTCCACGCGGCCGGGCAGCAGTGCCAACCCGGGTGTGGGGCCCTCCTCACTCATGTCGAACAGCATCTGCAGACCAAGGCAGATGCCCAGGAAGGGGCGATCCGCCGCCACTTCGAGCACGGTGGACCGCAGCCCGCTTTCGTCCAGTCCCCTGATGCAGTCCGGCATGGCGCTCTGGCCGGGCAGCACCACGCGGCGCGCGGATCGGATGACTTGCGCGTCCGACGTGACGACCACGTCATGGTCCGGCGCAACGTGCGCCAGCGCCTTGGCGACCGAACGCAGGTTGCCCATGCCATAGTCGATGACCGCAATGTCCGGCATCAGCAGGAAGTGGTCAGGGGTCGGATGGGAGCGGCAAGCGATAACGCAGATAATTGCAAACGGCTTCCGGATTCCTGTTTCCTGAACCTTATAGTGCGCCTTTGGTCGTCGGAAGCACCCCGGCAGCCCGCGGATCCCGCGTGCACGCCATCCGCAGTGCGCGGGCGAAGGCCTTGAAGACCGTTTCCGCCTGGTGGTGCGCGTTGTCGCCGCGAATGTTATCCACGTGCAGCGTGACCTGCGCGTGATTGGTGAAGCCCTGAAAAAATTCGTGCGCCAGGTCGACGTCGAATGTGCCGATCATCGCGCGCGTGAACGGCACATGGAACTCGAGACCCGGCCGGCCGGACAGGTCGATCACGGCGCGCGACAATGCCTCGTCGAGCGGAACGTAGGCGTGCCCATACCGGACAATGCCTTTCTTGTCGCCGACGGCCGCCTTGAACGCCTGCCCGATGGTGATGCCGACATCCTCGACCGTGTGGTGCCCGTCGATATGCAGGTCGCCCAAGGCACGCACGGTCAGATCGAGCATCCCGTGGCGCGCGACCTGGTCCAGCATGTGGTCGAGGAACGGCACGCCGGTGGCGAGATCTGCGCGGCCCGTGCCGTCCAGGTTGAGTTCGACGGCGATCCGCGTCTCGTTGGTGTTGCGCTCGAGACTTGCCGTGCGGTTCGCGAATTCGGCGGCTAAGTTGGCAACTGAGTTCATTGGTAACGTGACAAGGCGTCGAGAAGCGCATCGTTTTCGGCGGGAGTGCCGATGGTGATGCGCAGGCAGTTGGCCAGCAGCGGATGCATGGCCGACACATTCTTCACCAGTATGCCCGCATCGCGCAATGTCGCAAACCAATGCTGCGCGTCCGGGACCCGAATGAGGACAAAATTGGTCTGCGTCGGAAACACGGTAACCCGGCTCAGTGCCGCAAGGGCGGCCGCCATCCGCGAGCGCTCCAGGCGCAGCGTGGCTGCCTGTTCGGACAGCAATGTCCCGTGTTCGAGCAGTACCGGCACCACCGCCTGCGTCAGCGCGTTGACGTTGTAGGGCGGCCGCACCTTCTCGATTTCGGCGATCCACGCCGGATGCGCGACCGCGTAGCCCAGCCGCGCGCCGGCCAGGCCGATCTTCGAC
>Ga0302321_100000698_pt1 | contig 29182 bp, 27 predicted proteins | sample Fen_T0_1_FD_202505 | JGI IMG/M metagenome (GOLD analysis project Ga0302321, IMG submission 202505) | Peat permafrost microbial communities from Stordalen Mire near Abisko, Sweden - Fen_T0_1 | ecosystem: Environmental > Terrestrial > Soil > Wetlands > Permafrost | place: Sweden: Abisko... | reverse complement strand
ATCACCACCAGCAACAGCGCGTCGCGGCCGCGGAACCGCAGCTTGGCGAACGCGAACCCGGCCAGCGAGCAGAACACCAGCGTGCTGATCGTGATCGCGCTGGCGACGAGGACCGAGTTGAACAGCGCCTTGGCGAAGTCGATGGTATCGAACACGCGCCGGGCGTTGGCGAGGAAATTGCCCCCTGGCAAGAACGGCGGCGGGGTCTGGCCGACCACTTCGTTGGTCTGCGAGGCGATCGTGAAGGTCCAGTAGATCGGAAACGCCGACAGCGCGACCACGACGATCAGGAACGGGTAGCGTGCCAGCAGGCCACGCGAGGCGCCGGCCGCGCCGGGATGCGAGCCATGGCGGTGCCCCGCGGGCAGTGAGCTCGACGCGGCGGAGGTCATGTGGTGGCTCCGGCCAGCTTGGCGCTGCGCCGCGTCAGGAGGAAGCCGATCGTGGCCAGAAGGAAGGTCATGAGCACGAGCACCCAGGCGACCGCGGCGCCATACCCCAGGTGGCCCAGGCGGAAGCTCTCCTCGTACATGAACAGCATCATGGTCTGGAACTGCCGGGCCGAGCCACCGGTGACGCTGCCGGGCGACGCGTCGAACAGCAGCGGCTCGGTGAACAGCTGCATCTGGCCGATCAACGAGACCAGCGCGGTGAACGCGATGGTCGGTCGCAGGGCAGGGAGCGTGATGTGCCACAGCTGGCGCCAGGTGCCGGCGCCGTCCATCGCGGCGGCCTCGAAGTGCTCCTTGGGGATCGCCTGCATGGCGCCGAGGTAGATCAGCGCGTTGTAGCCGGTCCATCGCCAGACCACCATCGACGCGACGGCGAGCCGCGACGACCAGTCACCGGCCTGCCAGGTGATGTGATCGACGCCAAACAGCCCGAGCACCCAGTTGACGATGCCGAAGTCGCGGCTGAAGATCTGGCCGAAGATCAAGGTCACCGCGACGATCGACGTGACGTTGGGCAAGAGCACCGCCATCCGGAACAGGGTCCGCAGCCGCACGACGCCGGCGATGATGTGCGCCAGGACGAGCGCGAGCACCAGCTGCGGGATCGAGCACATCATCATCAGCAGGAACGTGTTCTTGACCGCGTTCCAGAAGTAGTCGTCGCCGACGAGCTCGCGATAGTTCGCGAGGCCCGTGTACGTCTCCGCGCCCGGGCTCAAGAGATCGCGATCGGTCAGCGACACGTAGCCGGTGTAGAGCAGCGGAAACAGCCCGAAGCCGACGAACAGCACGAAGAACGGCGCGATGTAGAGATAGGGCGCGAGCTTGCCGTCGACCCACTGCAGCAGGCGCTTGGCCGGATGGAGGTGTTCGGGCACCGGGTGACCCTGCAGCGCCACGCCATGAGTCTCTACCATCGGTTCACCTCAGCGGGCGGCCCGCGCGACGTCCTTGAGCGACTGGGCGTAGGCGGCGTCCGATTTCTGCCGACCTTGCTCGACGCGGGTGATGCCGTCCTCCATCGCCTTGCGGATCGGGCCGTGCTTCTCACCCTGGAACTGCGGCTTCAGGTTGATGGCGGACTCGCCGAACAGCTTGCCGGTCGGCGCGTCATTGAAGAACGGGTTCTTGAAGCCCTCGACGCTGGGGTCGTGGATCGCGGGGATCGCCGACGGGAAGTTGCCGACCGCCTTGAACACCTTGACCTGCTGGGCCGGCGCGGTGAGGAACGCGACCAGCTCGTAGGCTTCCTTCTGGTGCTTGCCCTGGGCGGGGATGGTCAGCCACGAGCCGCCCCAGTTGCCGGCGGCGCCGGGGACCGCGGCGATGTTCCACTTGCCCGCGGTGCCGGGGGCGTTCTCCTTGATGTAGCCGGTCATCCACGCCGGACACGTGATGGTGGCGAACGCGCCCTTGGTGAACCCGGTGACCCAGTCGGGCTGCCACGCGACGAGCTTGGCGGACAGGCCCTGGTCGATCGCCTTCATCGTCAGGTCCCAGGCCGCCTTGATGCCCGGGTTCTTGTCGACGATGACCTGGTTGGTGCCGGGCTCGTAGTAGGCCTTCTCGAGCTGGAACACCTGGCCGTTGTAGAGGTTGGTCGCGGCGTCGAAGAACGTGGCGCCGGTCTTGGCCGCCTTGAACTTGATGCCGGTCTCCACGTACTTCTGCCAGGTCGGCCACAGCGCGCTCACCTCGGCCGGATCGGTGGGCAGCTTGGCCTTGGCGAACAGGTCGGTGCGGTAGCACATCGCCAGGCCGCCGACGTCGGTGCCCAGGCCGATCTGGCGCTTGCCGTCGGCCGAGATCGACGCCTGCCACTTGAAGGGCGGGTAGTTCTTCTCGAGCTCCGCGGCGCCGAAATCGAGCAGGTTGGCGAACTGCTCGGGGCGCGCCTTGAGCTGCGCCATGAACCCTTCATCGACCGCCTCGATGTCGGCGGCGCCGCCGCCGCTCGCGAGGTGGTTGATGAGATTGGAGTGCTGGCTGTTGTACTCGCTGACGCTCTCGAGGATCTCGATGTTGGGATGGCTCTGCTTGTACTCCTCGTACAGCGGCTTGTAGCCGAACACGCCAAAGTTGTTGATCGTCAGTTTGATCTTTTCAGCCGGCGGGGGAGCTGCCGCCTTGGCGGGCTCCATCTTGTCCGCCCCCGGTTTTTCAGGCGCCGTCTTCTGGGCGGTCACCTGTTTGTCCGCGGCGTTGTCCGCGGAGTTGCTGGCCTTGCCGCATCCGATCCCCGCAAGGACCGCCGCCGTGGCGACTGCGAAGTGCCTCCTGTGTGCGCGCATGAACGTCCTTCCTTGTTCGCGTTGTAGGGCCACCCAGGCGATTCGCATGGGAGCGCTCTCACAGCCAAAGTGAATCTCGCACTCAAGATGAGGCAAAGTCAAGATCGATCGTGAAGACCGGTGAACTTCGAGCGATCACCGTGGCTTACGACGAAAGCGCCCTCGGCCTCGGCGCTGATTCAGAGAATTTCTCAGCCCGATCAGAGCGACCCGGGTGCGAGGATCCGACCGCTCTTTGGAAGACGTGGTCGTCGGCGAGACGCGTGCGCCGCGCCGGCGGAGTTTGCAGGGGTGCTAAGCGCCGATCGATCGGCTCACCACCACGCCTCGCCCTGCATACCGAAGGTCGCGCCAACGGACTTGTCGGTCGCGGTGTAGAGGCCGGCCGAGTCAACGCCCTTCTCGCGCGCCGCTGCATTCCAGGTCGCGATCGTGGCGAACACGCGGAGCTGCGGGCGCGCCCAGAAGGCCTTGTGCGCGGTGATCGCCGGCGCCACGGTGAACTTGAACAGGTTGCGGCGCGCGGAGCCATCATCGACCTTGACGGTGTCGAACCCGGCATCGGCGATGATCTGCGCGTTCTCGTGGATCGCGTAGGCCACGCGGGCGCCCGCGGTCACCCAGGTCGACGTCGCGGGCTTCGGATTCGTCGGGGAATCGTCACGGGTATCGAACTGGCTGTTGAACACCGCGAGCAGCTCGCCGCCGAACTTGGGGCTCAGCTGGAAGTCGACGTGGTCGAGCACGCGCACGAACTTCGTGGTGACCGGGGTGCGGAGCGAGCCGAACACGCCGTTGCCGCTCACGGCCGAACCTTCGCCGTACTGCACGGCGAGCTTGTTGGTGCCGCCGAGCGCGCTCGCCACGTGCATCGCCGTTCCGGAGATGCCGTTGTGGTTGGTGCCGCTGTTCGTGCCGACGGCGAGGCGCGAGCTGTCGCTGGCGTTGAGCACGGGGTCGACGCCGAGGACGAGCTGGCCACCGGGGACCGGGATGCCGTACACGCGGATATCCGGCTGGATGGCGATCTCCGAGTTCGACGGCAGGGTCGGGACCGTCTTGTCGTTCGGGTCTCCGATGCCCGGGCCATCATGCTCGAACACCGCGACGCTCAACTTCAGGCTCTTGATGGTGCTGCTGAGCGGGATGTCCTCGAGTCCACCGCCGAGGCCCGACGAGTTCCACCAGAAGTAGTCGATCGTGTCGATGTTGTCGCGCTTGTAGAACCGGCGGCCGATCCAGGCGTGGGCGCCATCGCCCAGGAACGGAACGCCCGCGAAGTCGAAGTAGAACTGGTTGGTCCCCCAGTGGATGTCGCGGCCGAGCTCGTTGGCCGCGGCAGTGAAGCCGTCGGGATAGCCCTGGCTGTTGGCCGGGACGAACACGTTGAACATGACGTTCGCGGTCGCGACCATGCCGCTGTCGCTGACGTACGCCGGCGTGGAGAACAGGAACTCGCCGTAGGTATCGCACTCGTTGCCGAGGCGCCACTTCGAGATCGCGCCGGGGGCCTGGAAGCAGGTCTGCCGGCCGCCTTCGGAGCTGACGCCATAGCCCGCGCGGAAGTAGCCGTGCAGGCTGACGTCGCCGACCCGGGGCTTGAGGCCCTTGGCCATCTCGTCCTGGATCATCTTGCGGAGCGCGTCTTCGGGCAGGCGCGGGGGCTCCGTGGTGCCGGCCGGCGCCGGCTCGGGCTTCGGAGGCTCGGCAGGCGGTGCCTGCTGAGGATCCGGCTGGGCCTGCGGATCCGCTTGCGCCACCTGCACGGCATCTGGAGTCGCGGCGGGTGCAGTCTGAGCGTTCGCCGTCGAGGTCGCCGCGGTGCTTGCTGCGAAAGTTACGGCCACAGCCAGATGGCCACCAAGTCGATTTGATCTCATTTACTCTTGCCTTTTTTTGAGAACGAACGAACGAACGAACAAAACGAACGAACAAACGCGGAGTCGCGCTGAAAGATCAGCGGGTCGGAGCCACGTCCCACGGCGACCGGGATCGCCGGACGCAGAACGCGAGTCGAGGGTCAACAGGGGGGAGTTGGTTCAGGCACAGGGACGGGCCGGATCGCCGGCGCGCGACCGTATTCGCCTTGACTATCTGAGAGCCGGTTGCGCTCGATCACGGGACACCTCCTTTCGCGATGCATGATGTAGATCCTGTTTACTCCAGTAAAGCGGAAAACGAGCAACAACACCATAAGAGAACAGCAGCAGTTATTCGTGACCGTCGCGACGCTCTGCGTAATAACCAGATCGATGATCGAACTTCACTGCGTGGCGCTGTCCGGTTGACATCGATCTCGCGTCGCGTGGCGGGCCGTTCGGAAACACCGCCGCACCTTCCTCCTTACAGGGGCGTCGCCGATGATCGGGTTCTCCGTCGACGATCGCGACAGCTTCGCTGGACCTCGTGCGCGCGGTGAACTTCCACCGCGCAGCGTTTGCGCTGAACTCGTGGTGGCCAGTCTCCCCAGGCGCAGCCCCAGGGCGCCCGGTCATGGCCCCTGCCGCGATTTGCGCCGCATTGCGTAATCGGCGCTCGCGATCCGCGCCAGTTTTGCGCCTGCCGTCTGAATTCGAGCGCCTCCCGGCGGGGCGTGCGGCGGTCGCGCGACAGCCGCAGTTCGCGATCTGCGCGGGTGTTCACCGGGTCACGCGGCGAAGGCGACTTCGACACGGTGCAGCAATCTCGAGGCTCACGCAGCGGTCGCCGGGAGGCGCGGGTGCCGATCTCGTCCTGGAACCAAGCTGGAAGCGGTGTCGATCAAAGGCGCCAGGCGACCGCCCCGCGCGGTTTGATCGACACCGCTTGGAGTCACTGCGCCTGCCATTGATGGATAGCCGCGTCGGCTCAAAGGTTGTCAACTCATGTTGTCGTAATACGCTTTCTGTGTGTCCGGATGACGATTTGCTCCCGAGGCTTGACAACGTTGAGAAGTTGTGTAAGCAGCGATCCGGCGGCGGGTTCGTGACGCCGCCACGGGCGCGACCCGCCACGGCGGACTCTAGATCTTGAATCTGAGGCTCGCGCCGCGCGATTGCCATTGGGCGCATCGCCGCCACCCGCCGGCGCGTCGCGTCCGGCCCCCGATCTGGATCGCCATCACGGGCGCCGGCGATGCCTGTCAGCCGCTGTGGTGACGTCGCGAGCGCGCGAGCCATCGGTTCGGTCGGTCGCCGTGGTAGGTTGCGCTCGCCACCATGTCCAAGACCGATTCATCGACGCTGGCAACGCTCACGATCAACACCCTGCGCACCCTGTCGATCGACGCGGTGCAGGCCGCCAACTCCGGCCACCCGGGCCTGCCGCTGGGCTGTGCGCCCATGGCATATACGCTGTGGCAGCGCCACCTGATCCACGACCCGAGCGCGCCGGCCTGGTTCGATCGCGATCGCTTCGTGCTCTCGGCCGGCCATGGTTCGGCGCTCTTGTACTCGCTGCTCCACCTCTACGGCTACGACCTCGGGCTCGAAGACCTGAAGCAGTTTCGCCAGTGGGGGAGCCGCACCCCTGGCCACCCGGAGTGGCACCACACGCCGGGGGTCGAGGCGACCACGGGGCCGCTCGGGCAGGGCGCCGCGAACGCGGTCGGCATGGCGATCGCGGAGCGCTACCTCGCGCACCTGTTCAACCGGCCGGGCCACACGATCATCGATCACACCACGTACGCGCTGGTGTCCGATGGCGACGTCATGGAAGGCGTCGCGTTCGAGGCCGCGAGCATCGCCGGTCACCTGGGTCTCGGCAAGCTCATCTATCTCTACGACGCCAACGAGGTCACGCTCGACGGGCCGCTGTCGCTGATCATGGACGAGGACGTCGGGGCGCGCTACGCGGCGTGCGGCTGGCACGTCCAGCACGTCGCCGATGGCAACACCGATCTCGATGGCATCGCGGCGGCGATCGCGGCGGCCAAGGCCGAGACCACCAAGCCTTCGTTGATCGTGATCCGCACGACGATCGGCTTTGGCTCGCCGAAGAAGGCCGGGTCCAGCGCGGCGCACGGCTCGCCGCTGGGCGAGGCCGAGGTCGCGGCGACCAAGCTCGCGCTCGGCTGGGATCCGGCGGCCAAGTTCCTGGTGCCCGACGAGGCGCGCGCGCACGCGGCCGAGAGCGCCAGGCGCGGCGCCGCGGCGCACGCGGCGTGGGGTCACAGGCTGGCGGCGTACCGCGTGGCGCACCCCGAGCTCGCGGCGCAGCTCAATCTGGCGATCCGCGGCGAGCTGCCGGCGGGCTGGGATCAGGCGTTGCCGCAGGTCGCGCTCGGCGGCAAGCCGGTCGCGACGCGCAGCGCGTCGGGCAAGGTGATGGAGGCGCTCACGGCGAAGATCCCGTGGCTGTTCGGCGGCGACGCCGATCTGGGCGGGTCGACCAAGACGATCGTCCCTGGCGGCGATTACGGCCGCGCCGGCGACGGTCGAAACCTCCGGTTCGGCATCCGCGAGCACGCGATGGGCGCGATCGGCAACGGCCTCTTGTATCACGGCGGCATCCGCCCCTACGTCGCCACGTTCTTCGTGTTCAGCGACTACATGCGGCCGCCGGTCCGGCTCGCCGCGCTCAACAAGATGCCGGCGATCTTCGTGTGGACGCACGACTCGGTGGGCCTGGGCGAGGACGGCCCGACCCACCAGCCAGTCGAGCACCTGATGGCGTTGCGCGCGATGGTGAACCTGTGCGTGTTCCGGCCGTGCGACGCCAACGAGACCGCCGCCGGCTGGCGCTACGCGCTGCAGAAGACCCACGGCCCGACCGCGCTCGTGCTGTCGCGCCAGGACCTGCCGATCGTGACCCAGCCCGGCGCGCCCGGCGCCGAGCTCGGCGGCTACGTGCTCGCCGATGGCAAGGACGCGATCATCATCGCGACCGGCTCCGAGATTGCCGTGGCGCTGGCGGCGCGCGACGAGCTCGCCAAGGTGGGCGTCGCCGCGCGCGTGGTCTCGATGCCGTGCTGGGAACTGTTCGCAGCGCAGCCGCAGGCGTACCGCGACACGGTGCTGCCGCCGTCGCAGCACCGCCGGGTCTCGGTCGAGGCCGGCGTGACGTTTGGCTGGCGCGAGTATATCGGCGACCGCGGCATCGCCATCGGCATCGATCGGTTCGGCGCCTCGGCGCCCGGTGAGCTCGTGTTGGAGAAGTTCGGTATCACGCCCGGGGCGGTCGTCGAGGCGGTCCAGCGGATCGCGTGAGCCCCCGCCGCTGGGGTACGCTGGAGGGATGGGAGCCCCCGAGCGGTCGAGGTTCTTGTTGTGTCCCCGGTGTGGCGAGATCCTCGACCCGGCGTTCGCGGGCATCAGCTCGTGCCTGCGCTGCGAGGGCCTGTGGATCTCGCCGGCGGCGCTCGATCCCAGCTTCCGCGCTCCGGCCTGGCCGCCGGGCGAGTCCAGGTGGTGGCGCCGCTCGATCGAGTGTCCCGATTGCGCGTTCGAGGGCAAGCGCACCATGATGGCCGCGCGGGTATCCTGCGATGTCATCGTCGATCACTGCCCGGACCACGGGCTGTGGCTCGACCGCGGCGAGCTCGCGCGGCTGATGGGCGTCGCGACCGACAAGCTCGCGGCGCTGCGCGCGCGGCTCGCGGCGATCGCCCCGGATCTCGAGCAGCTGGTCGCGCGGCGCGAGCGCTGGCGCACCGACATGGAGATCCGGCGCAAGGCCGCGCTCGAGTACCGCCAGGCGGTCGACGACGAGCAACTCCGCCGCGCGCGCAACTCCGAATCCGAGCGCGTGCGGCTCGAGGCCGGCGCCGACGCCGCGGTGGCTCCCACCCAGGTGCTGCCGATGATGCGGCGCGCGGCCGGCTCCGAGGCCCCCGCGACGCTGCCGGCTCCGACCGCCGCGGCGCCGCGCACGGCCTCCCAGCGCCAGCGGCTCGGCACGCTGGACCCGGCGGTGATCTCGAAGGAAGCGGCGCGACAGGCCGAGCAGCGCCGCGAGCAGCTCGGGACCCAGCGCGCCGAGGCCTCCGACGACGTCTCGACCTTGCAGCGCCGGCTCGGCGCGCTCGACGCCCACGTCCTGCGGCTCGAGGCGCAGCTCGGTGATGCACGGCAGCACGCGGTCAGCGTCCGCAGCGAGCTCGAGATCGCCCGCCACGGGCTGCGCACGCTCGACGAGCAGCTCGAGGTCCCGGCGGCTCCGGAAGCGCCGGGCTGACGCGCGCGAAGCTACCCCAGGGCTTCGGCGACGATCCGCTCGGCGCCGCGGCCGTCGGCGGTCGCGAGCGCGCGGTCGCGATGGTCGAGCCGGCCGCGGTCGTCGAGCAAGAAGCCGAGCAGCTGGGCGCGCAGGGCCGCGTCGTCGAGGTCGTGCCAGGCCGCCCCGCCGGCGATCAGGCCGCCGCGGCGCTGGCTGTGCGCGCTGGCGATCTGATCGGGGACGATCGCCAAGCCCAGGGCGGGGCAGCCCAGGTAGGCGAGCTCGCCGAGCGTGCCGCCCGCGGCGCAGATCGCGGCGTCGGCGTGGACGAACACGCCGGCGGGGTCGCCGGGGTCGCGGATGATATCGACGGTGTGGCCGGCGGCGGTGGCCGTGGCGGCCGCGCGCTGCAGGTCGTGGGCGTCGCGAAACCCCGGGCCGGCGAGCACGACGAGATCGGCGGGGCGCTCGGACGGGAACTGCCGCAGCGTGCGCACGGTGGCGCCGACCGGATCGCTGCCGCCGAAGCTGATCGCGATCCGCAGCCGCGCGCCGGTGCGCGGCCGGCAGGCGCCGTGCGGGTAGCGGCGGATCTCGCGGCGGAGCATGAGGTAGTGCCGGCCGAGCAGGCGGCGGCGGGCGGCCGGGTACCCGGCGGCGAGCGAGGGGGCGTGGAAGTTATGGTTGACGACGGCGTCGACCGGGTTGGCCAGCTCGCCGCGATCGTCGATCACGACGGTGCGGATGCCGCGCGCGGCGAGCGCGGGCGCGGCCGCGGCGACCACGGGGGGGCCGTCGAGCACGACGGCGCGCACGCCAGGAGCGCCGGCCGCCTCGAGCAGCGCCTCGACCGTCCACGGCTTGACCTCGCCGGCCACGCCGTGGCCGCGCATCCAGGCGGCGGCCGCGTCGTCGCCGCCGAACATCGCGATCGGCCGCACGCCGGCCGGGCCGAGCTCCTCGAGCAACGCGGTCAGCCGGGCGACGTGGCCCAGGCCGAGCGCGTGCGAGGCGTCGGCGCGGAACACGATCGCCGGCGCGATCCGGTGGCCGCGCGGCGTCACGCGACGCGCTCGAGCATCGCGCGCGTGGCGTCGAGGCCGAGCCGCGGCGTCGCGCTGTCGCTCGAGTAGACGAAGCCGTCGGGGACCGGGGTGCCGGGCCGCACGCCGCTCAGCGTGGTGTGAAACTGGAACTCGGGCCAGATCACGAGCACGTCGCCCAGATCGCTGGTGCGCCGGGCCTCCTCGACGGAGATCAGGGTCTCGTGCAGCTTCTCGCCCGGCCGGATCCCGACGCAGGACCTCGGCACGCCGGGCGCGACCGCCTCGGCGAGCGTCTCGATGTCGGTGGTCGGCAGCTTGGGGATGAAGATCTCGCCGCCATGCATCAGCTGGAGGCCGCGCAGCACGAGGCCCACCGCGTCGGCCATCTCGATCCAGAACCGGGTCATCCGCGCGTCGGTGATGGTCAGCTGGCCGCGCGCCTTCTGCGAACGGAACAGCGGGATCACGCTGCCCGCCGAGCCCATGACGTTGCCGTAGCGCACCACCGAGAACCGGGTGGTGCGGTCGCCGGCGTAGGCGTTGGCCGCGATGACGAGCTTCTCCATGCACAGCTTGGTCGCGCCGTAGAGGTTGGCGGGTGACACGGCCTTGTCGGTCGACAGCGCGATCACGCGCTCGACGCCGCAGCTCATCGCGGCCTCGATCAGGTTGCGCGCGCCGTGCACGTTGGTCTGGACCGCCTCGATCGGGTTGTACTCGCAGATCGGGACGTGCTTCATCGCGGCGGCGTGGATCACGATGTCGACGTCACGCAGCGCGGTCTGCAGGCGATCGCGGTCGCGGATATCGCCGACGAAGAACCGCATCCGCCGATCGGTGAGCTGGCGCTCGAGCGCGTAGTGCTTCTGCTCGTCGCGCGAGAACACGATGATCTTGCGGGCGCGCGAGGTCAGGGCGCGCTCGACGAACGCGCGCCCGAACGAGCCGGTGCCGCCGGTGATCAGCACCGACTTGCCGTCGAGCAGCGCGAGCGAGCCGGCCGGCGAGGCGAAGCTCGGCGGCGCGACCGGACCGGGCGCGAGCTGGATCTGGGGCGGGGACGTGGGCGGCAGCTGGGTCATGGCGACTCTCCAAGGACGCGGTGCAGCTCGCAGACGACGTGGCGCACGTCGTCGAGATCGAGCGAGGGATACAGCGGCAGCGACAGCGTGCGCGCGTAGTAGTGGTCGGCGCCGGGGCGCGGCCGCGGCGACTCGTCCGGGCAGCGCTGCTGGTGGAGCCGGTGGTGGAGCAGCGGGATGTAGTGGACCTGGGTGCCGATCCCGACCTTGGCGAGCGCCTGCATCACCCGGGCGCGCGTGGTGCGGAACCGCTCGAAGTCGATCGCGACGGCGAACAGGTGGTGGGCCGACTGGCGATCGGCGAGCTCGACCGGCGCGGTCACGCCGTCGCCGCCGAACACGCGGGCGAGCTCGGCGCGATAGTGCGTGGCCAGCCGGCGGCGATCGGCGAGGAACCGCGGCAGCTTGGCGAGCTGGGCCAGGCCGAGCGCGCAGGCGATGTCGCTGAGCCGGTAGTTCCAGCCCAGCTCCTGGACGTCGTAGACCCACGGGCCGGCCGGCGCGGCGAGCCTCGCGGGGTCGCGCTCGATGCCGTGCTGGCGCAGCCGATCGAGCCGGCGCCGGACGTCCGGATCGCGGACGATGACCGCGCCGCCCTCGCCGGTGGTGATGTGCTTGACCGGATGAAAGCTGAAGATGACGGCGTCGCTCGTGCCCGCGCCGGTCGGCACGCCGCGGTAGATCGCGCCGAGCGCGTGGCACGCGTCCTCGATGACGCGCAGCCCGTGGTGATGGGCCAGGTCGGAGAGCTCGGCCATGTCGCACGGCAGGCCGCCGAGGTGGACCGGGACGATCGCCCGGGTCCGCGCGGTGATCAGCGGCTCGACCGACTGCGCGGTCAGGTTGCCGGTCCGGGGATCGACGTCCGCGATCCGGACGGTCGCGCCGACGTAGTAGGCCGCGGCGGCGGTCGCCGAGAACGTGATCGGCGTGGTGATGATCTCGTCGCCGGCGCCGATCCCGAGCGCGGCGTAGGCCAGGTGCAGCGCGGCGGTGCCGCTCGCGCACACCGCGGCGTGGGGCGCGCCCAGAAAGCCGGCGAGCGCGGCCTCGAACCGGCCGACCAGCGGCCCTGCGGTGAGCTGAGGTGCGCGCAGCGCCGCGACGACGGCGGCGACGTCGTCGTCCTCGATCGTCTGACGCCCGTAGCTGAGTCCCGTCATGCGAGCGGGTTCTGCGAACGCCAGGCCAGGATCGGCCGGGCGGAAACAACGGGTTAGGGGTGGGGTCGTCGGCGCCGCTGGCGGTGCGGCGTCAGGGCGACCGGCCGTAAGCGCGGAGCTGAGTGTTGCCATGGCGCTGGTCGCCGACGGCGCGCAGCGCGCATGCCAGCGCTTGCTGCCACGCGCCCTGGCGGCGCTCGAGCTCGCCGACCAGCACGCGATCTGCGTCGGTGAGGCACAGCGGCGGGACGATCCGCGCGAGCACCTCGGCGCGGCGGGCGACGATGCCCTCGAACGCGACCAGCAGGTGCTCGGGGGCGACCTCGGGGCCGGGCTCGGGCGTGAGATCGATCAGCTGCTGCAGGAGCGCGCCCGCGGTCGGCGCGGCTTGGTCGAGCGCGGTCATCGCGCGTGGGCCCCGCGGAACGCCTCGCCGAGCTCGCGCATCACCCGGGTGGCCTGATCGAGCGGCGGCGTGGTCAGCGTGGCGTTGGCCTCACCGAGCTTGGCGATCACGAAGTCGTAGAGCGCCGCGAGGTTCTCGCACAGCACGGGTGACGCGGACGGATCGAGCGCGGCCTTGAGCTCGATGACGATCCGCAGCGCGTGGTCGATCGCGGCGGCCTTGGCGTGGACGTCCTTGGCGGCGATCGCGCCGCGCGCGGCGTCGAGGTCGACCAGGAAGCGGTCGTACAGCCGCTCGAGGATCTGGGTCTTGGGCGCCGATTCGAGATCGACGCGGCGATACGCATTGGCGGCGCGGGCGTACATGGGGTTCCTTAACCGAGGACGCTGGTGATGTAGGCGCTCTGCTGCTTCAGCTTGGTCATCGCGGTCTCGAGCGCGGTGAACTGGGCATCGAGCTGCGTCTTCATCGCGTCGGCGCGGCTGTTGATCTGGTCGGACTGGGTCTGCAGCGACTTGAACCGGCTGGTCAGCGAGTCCGACTTGGAGGCCAGGATGCCGTCGCCCGTGCGGGTGTACGCCTCGGTCAGCGTGTTGACCTTGTCGGCGAACCCGCCGGACACGAACAGATCCGAGACCACGTTGGGGTTGGTGGCGAGCGCCGCGTTGAGCTTGGTCGTGTCGAGCGTCAGCCCGCCGGTCTTGTCGCGCGACAGGCCGACGCTGCCGAGCGTGTTGTTGGCGCCCGTGCCGTAGGCGTTGCCCATGATGTTGCCGAGCGCGCCCTGCAGCTGGCGCAGCGTCGAGTCCCCGAACAGCGTGCCGGCGCCCTTCTTGGTCCCGGTGTAATCGAGTTGCACGTGCAACGCGGCGTTGACCGAGTTGTAGGCCGACACCATCGCGGTCAGCTTGGCCGCGACGCTCGTGGTGTCGAGCGCGACGCTGACGTTGGTCGACGGATCGGCCGTGGCGTGGATCGAGTTCAGCGTCAGCGTGAGGCCGTCGACCGCGTCGCCGATCACGTTGCTGCCGCGGGTGACGTCGACGCCGTCGATCGCCACCTTGGCGTCGGTCGCGGGGATCTTGACGTTGGCCGGATCCGCCAGCCCGAGGCCCGCGCCGGTCTCGGTGAACTGCGGGGCGTTGGCCGTGCCGGTCTGGGTCGCGGCCACCATCAAGCGATACGTGGTGCCGTCGAACAGCACCGAGGCCGACGCGCCGGCCTTGGCGTCGTTGATCTTGGCGGCGACGTCGGCGAGCGAGTCGGTGCTCGCGTAGTTGATCGTCGAGCTCGTGGTGCCGGTCGTGATCTTCAAGCTGCCGTCGCCGAGCACGCCGGTCTGGGCGCCGAACGTGCGGGACGAGCTGATCTGACCGCGCGCGAGCGACAGGACGCGGATATCGTGGACGGTGGCCGCCGCTCCCGAAGACGCCGCCACCGTGACGTGGCTATCGCTCGAGGTCGCCGTGCGGGGCTGCAGCTCGCTGGCGAGGTTCATGCCCTGGACGGCCGTGCCAAGGTTGGCGAGCGCCGACGACAGGCTGCCGACGATGCTCTTCTGGGTGTTGAGATCCGACTGCTGCTGTGCGATCGCATTGGCCGGCGCGCGCTCGGCAGCGACCAGCTGGCTGACCAGCGAGGCCGTATCGATACCGCTCGACAGGCCGGTGAACGTGACGCCGCTCATGATCGAATCTCCTCGTTACGAGAATCCAAGCGGGCCGGGCGCCGTGCCGGCCAGGCCCGCGGTCGACGACTAGCGGAGCAGCGACAGCGCGGCCTGCGGGATCTGGTTGGCCTGCGACAGCACGGCGATGCCGGCCTGGCTCAAGATCTGCGACTTGGTGAGGTTCGCGCTCTCCGAGGCGACATCGACGTCGCGGATCCGCGAGTTCGCCGCGGTCAGGTTCTCCTGCGCCACCGCGAGGTTCGACACCGTGACCGTCATCCGGTTCTGGGTGGCGCCGACCTTGGCGCGGGCCTGCGACAGCTGCTGGATCGCCTTGTCGAACGTGCCGATCGCGAGCTGCGCGTTGGTCGCCGTCGACAGGCTCGCCGACGCGATGTGCAACGAGGTCGAGCCGAGCGTCGACGTGGTGAGCTTGGTGATGCTCATCGACAGCCGGTCGTTGGAGGTGTTCTGGATGCCGATCTGGAACGTCAGGCCGGTCGACGCGCTGCCGTCGAGCAGCTTCTGGCCGTTGAAGTTGGTGACGCCGCTGATCCGGTTGATCTCCGACGACAGCTGCGTGAACTCGGTCTGGATGTAGCCGCGCTCGTTGCCGCCCAGCGTGCTGTTGGACGACTGGACCGACAGCTCGCGCATACGGGACACGATGCCCTGCATGTCGTTCATGCTGCCTTCCGCGACCTGCGACATCGAGATGCCGTCGTTCGCGTTGCGCTGGGCCTGGGCGAGGCTCTTGATGTTGGCGGACAGGTTCTCGCTGATGCCGAGGCCCGCGGCGTCATCCGACGCGCTGTTGATACGCATACCGGACGACAGCCGGCCGACGGAGGTGGCGAGCGCCGCCTGGGTGGAGGCGAGGTTGCGCTGAGCGTTGAGCGAGGTGACGTTGGTAAGAACAGAGATCATGTGATGGCTCCGGCGTTTCCGTGTTGCTTCGAGACCTCGTTGGTCTCACTTGAACGACTCGTCCGATCCGGCGGTCGTGATAGCCCTCGCCATCAATTCAGTTCACGGCGACGGGGCGAGGACCTGGAGGATGTGGGATGTCACCGCACGCGACAGCTCGAGCGACTGCGAGGCCTTCGCGAGATCGCTCGCCGCGGTGACGCTGTCGACCTCGGTGTAGCGGGCGATCGCGGCCGTCATGTCCTGCTCGAGCACGCCGCGCGCCGCGGTCGTCTGATCGAGCGCGTTCATCGCGGCGCCGCCCTTGCTGCGCGTCAGCGAGATCTGCTTGACCGCGGTGTCGAGGTCGGGCAGCGCGGCGAGCAGCGTCGGCATGTCGTTGGCCGACATCGCCGTGGCGACGCGCGCGAGCAGCGGCATGACGTCCACGCCGTTGGCGGCGGTCAGGCTCGCGCCGGTGAGCGTGACGTCGGTCGTCAGGCCGCCGTTGCCGGGCACGGCGCGGGTGCCGGCGTCGCCGTGGTAGACGCCGGCGGCGTCGAACGGCGCCGCCAGCGACTGGTTGCCGCCGAGCACGTACTCGCCGTCGTTGCTCTGCGCGTTGACGCTGTCGAGCGCGGCGAGGAACAGGCCGTGGACCTCGGCGCCCAGGCCGGCGCGGTTGTCGGCGTTGTAGGTGTCCGACGAGCCCTGGACCGCCAGGGTGCGGATCTGCGACACCACGTCGCCGAGCGAGGCCAGCGAGTTGTCCGTGATCCCGAGGCGATCGCGGCTGGTCGCCACGGCCGCGCCGGAGCCCTGGCTCATCGCCTGGCGCAGCTTGGTGCGTTGCGCCGCCAGCCACGCGGCCGGATCGTCGGACGGCGTGGTGACGCGCAGCCCCGAGGTCAGCTGCGCCGACACGGTGCCGACCGCGGATTGCGCCTTGGAGGTCGAGGCGGACGACAGATCGATCAGACGGTTTCCAGTGACGCGCATAGGATGCCCTTGCGCCGGGAGCGGTTACAGACTGCTGATCAGCGACCCCAGCATGCCGTCGATCGTCGAGACAACCTTGGTCATCGCACTCGAGGCGTGCTCGAAGCGGGCGAGGTTGGTGAGCTCTTCTTGGGTATCGACCCCGGCCAGCGAGTCGCGCAGGCCGGCGAGGTGATCGCTGACCAGGCTGTCGCGGGTCACGTCGCCCTTGGCGTCCGAGCCCGCGAACGCGACCCCCGAGACGACGTCGAGCGCGGCGTCGCCGAGCGTGGCGGTGCCGCCCGACGCGACCTTCTGGGTGCCGAGCGCGAACAGCGCGAGCGCGCCGGTGTTGTCGCCGGGCCCGGCGCCGGGCGCCGCGAGCGCCAACAGCTTCGAGTCGGCGTTGATCGCCGGATCGATCGCGATCGAGGACGCGGCGCCGGCGACCTGGGCCAGCGGCGTGAACAGGTTGCGGCCGGTCACGCCGTCGAGCCCCGCGTTGGCGCTGTGCACGGCGTTGAAGCTGCTGGTGACGTCGAACGCCACCTGATCGAGCTTGGTCGCGGCCTGCGCGGCGGTCTGATCGCGGAACTTGAGATCGGCGCCGATCTTGCCACCGCCGATCTGCGCGGTGACGTCGCGCCGGGTCGGGCCGTCGACGACCTCGACCTTGGAGAGCCCGGTGGACGGGCTGGTCGTGGTGGCGAGCGTGGCGGCGTGGGTGCCGTCGACCAGCACCGCGCCGCCGTCGAGCGTGAACCGCATCAGGCCGTCCTTGTCGATCCGGGCCTGGCCGCCGGTCAGCTGGCCGAGCTGCTTGGCGACCAGATCGCGGCGATCGCGCGCCGCCGGATCTCCGGACTTGGCCACGGCGGTGTTGGCCGCGGCGAGCTGCTTGGCGAGCGCGGTGGCCTGCGCGGCGTTGTCGCCGATCCGCGTGTTGGCGTCCTTGCGCGCCTGGGCGGTGCTGGCGGCCCGGGTCTGGATCCCCGAGACCAGCGCGCGCGCCGCGGCCATCACGGCGTCGCGCGACGCCGAGTCGGTGGGCGCGGCCGCGGCCTGGCCGACCTTCGAGAACAGATTGCCAATCTGCTCGTCCACCGTCGCGCCGCCCCCGGACATGCCGGTCTCGAGCGAGGCGAGCGCATCGGAGAACGCCTGCGACATCGCGAGCGAGCCCGCCGCGGTCTGGATCTGACCGTTCAACAGGCTATCTTGGACCCGGACCGCGCTCCCCGTGCGGGTGTCGCCGACCACCTGACGGGAATAGCCGTCGGTGTTCGCGTTCGCGACGTTGTTCGCCGTGATCGAGATGCTGGCGTTGGTCGCCATCATCGCGGACGAACCGACCGACAGCAGGGAGAGCAGATCCGACATGTCAGTAGGTCGCGCGGATCATTTGCAGGGACTGGGTGGTGGTGCGGCGCGCGGCGCGGTCGTAGCCACCGGTGGACTCGTAGCCGAGCATCGCGCGGACCGCCTCGGTGGCCGCGGTCGCCAGCATGGCGTTGGCGTGGGCCTCGACGCGCAGCGCGGCGAACAGCGCGCGCAGCACCGGCACCTCACCGGGAGGCGCGGCGTCGCGGGTCTCGAGGAGCCGCTGGGCGAGGTGCTGCTTGTGCACGGCGAGGTAGGTCAGCCGCGCGTGGTCGAGCGCGCCGATCGCGCGGCGCTCCTCGGCGAACGTCTCGCGCAGCTCTTCCCCCAGCTCGCGCAGCGTGTCGAGCCAGCGGTCGGTCGCGGGCAGGTCGCTCATGACCGCCCCGCGCGAACCACCTCGTCATCGACGATCCGCGACGCCAGGGCGTCGAGGTCGACCGGGTAATCACCCTTGTCGAGCATCGCGCGGATCGTCTGGAGTCGGGAGGTCGTGGTGGGGCCCGGCGAGCCGGCGGCGTCGACCGAGGCCGCCGCACCTGCAGAGGATAGCTTGACGACGGACGCGCTCGAACCGGCGGTATCGCTCTGCTTGGTGGCGAGGGTCGGCGACTCGCGGGTCTCGCGAGCGATCGGGGGCGCGGCTACGGTGTTGGCAATGCGCATGGCGGAGTCCTCTGTTCATCGGGTCGTCCGGACCGTCGAACTGTGTAGCGGGAGAAGTGGGGCGGGATCGATCGCCACGCCGTCGTGTCTGACTTCGAAGTGCAGGTGCGGACCTGTGGAGTAGCCCGTCGTCCCGACCTTGCCGACGTCTTGCCCCGCCTCCACCACATCACCGACCTTCACGTCGACCGCGCTCAAGTGTGCGTAACGGGTCTCGAATCCATTGTCATGGCGAACCGTGACGAGATTTCCGTAGGTGCCGGCGGGGCCTGCGTGAACCACCGTGCCGCGCGCCGCGGCAGCGACCTGCGTGCCGGTCACGGCAGCAAGATCGAATCCTGGGTGATTCACTGTTCCACCAGAGAGAGGATCGTTTCGTAAGCCATATCCCGAGCTGGCGCGGCCTGCGACAGGTAGGACAAAGTGAGGAACTCCGGCCAGCGCGGCCGGATCGATGGCGTCCATGAGGGTGGAGGTGCGATGCAGCGGCGCGTTGGCGATCGGGGGGGCGGGCGCGGCGGCGACCTCGTCGGTCTTGCCGAGCTGCTGTGCGAACAGCTCCGTCAGGCCGATGCCGCCGGACCCCGTCATCTTGTCGGAGATCGCGTCGTCGAACATCTGCTTGAAGGTGTCGCCGGCGAACCCGCCGTCGATCCCGTCCTTGGGACGCGCCTCGGCGAGCATCGTGCGCAGGAAGAACGCCTCGAGCTGCTTGGCCGCCGTCTTGGCGTCGTGCGCCTTGTCGGGCCTCGGGGCCGGGTCGAGCGGGGCGTTGCCGGCACGATCGATCTTCACAGCGTCTCCAGATCTGCGCGCAGCGCACCGGCGGCGCGGAGCGCGCGCAAGATCGAGACGAGATCGCGCGGCTTGGCGCCCAGCGCGGCGAGCGCGGCGGCGACGTCGCCGACCGTGGCCGACTTCTTCACGAGCTTCAGCGGCTTGTCGGCCTCGGTGACCTTGATCTGGGTCTTGGGCAGCACCTTGGTCGTGCCGCGGCCCAGCGGCGCGGGCTGCGACGCCGACTGGCTCTCGTCGACCTCGACCGTGAGCGAGCCGAACGCGATCGCCGCGCTGCGCAGCGAGACGTTCTCGCCGATCACGATCGTGCCGGTCTTCTCGTCGATGATCACCTTGGCGCGGACGTCGGGATCGACCTCGATCGCCTCGAGCTTGGCGATCAGCCGCGGGACCTCGCCGCGCGCGTCGGGCGGGATGCCGACGACCACGGTCGCGGCGTCGCTCAGGTGCGCCGCGTCGGCGCCGAGCGCGGCCACGATCGCGTCGCGCATCCGGGTCGCCGTGGTGAAGTCGGGCTGGTTCAGCACCAGGACGATCTCGCGCTCGGGCATCACGGTCGGCGCGGCGGCCTCGACGGTGGCGCCGCCGGGCAGCCGGCCGACCGTCGGGTGGTTCTTCTTGGCGCTCGAGCCGCTGCCGCCCTCGGCGATGAACCCGCCGACCGAAAGCGCGCCCTGCGCGATCGCCCAGGTCTTGTCGTCGGGACCCTTGAGCGGGGTCGCGAGCAGCGTGCCGCCGGCCAGGCTCTTGGCGTTGCCGAGCGACGAGATCGTCACGTCGAACGTCATGCCGGGCTTGGCGAACGCGGGCAGCTCGGCGGTGAGCATCACGGCGGCGACGTTCTTGCCCTTGAGCGCGCTCGGATCGACGGTGATGCCGAGCCGCTTGAGCATCTTGCTGAGCGAGGCCTTGACCATCGGCGACGCCGCGTCATCGCCGCTCGCGTCGAGGCCGACCACCAGGCCGAACCCGGCGATGTGGTTGTCGCGGACGCCGGCGATCGTGGTCAGATCCTTGATCCGGTCGGCGCGCGCGGTGCGCGCCCCGCCGAGGCCGAGGCCGAGCGTGAGGGCGAGGGTGATCGCGGCGATGCCGAGGGCTGGGTTGGCGCGCATGACGTGCTCCAAACGCGGAGGGGACCCGGGCGGTGAGCCGACGGGGACGTGGTTCAAAACGGCCAGATCTTGCTGAGCGTGCGGCCCAGCCAGCCGCGGCGCTGGGTATCGCTGAGGTCGCCGCGCCCGGTGTACTCGACCTCGGCGTCGGCGATCCGCGACGATGGCACCGAGTCGTCGTCGGCGATATCGACCCGGCGCACGAGGCCGCTGAGATAGATGTGGTGCTCCTCGACGCCGACCATCACGACCTTGGTGCCCTCGACGAACAGATCGCCGCTCGGCAGGATCTGCTTGACCCGGACCGGCAGCGTGGCGGTCACCGTGCCCTCGCGCTTGACCGCGCCCTGGCCGGTGAACTTCTGATCGCTCGCGGTGGCGAACAGCTTGGCCGGATCGACGTCCGGGTACTTGGCCTTGAGCGCCGCGAGGAAGCCGACCGCGCCCGGCATGCCGTAGGTCGTCGCGTCGGACTTGTTGAGCGTGGTGTCGGCGTTGTGGCTGGCGAGGTCGCGCTCGTCGATCTTGACGACGAGGATGTCGCCGATCCGGCTCGCGCTGTGGTCCTCGAACAGCCCCGGGGTGCCGTCCGCGTAGAGGCTGCCGTTGGCGGGCTTGGACCGGGCGCCGAACTCGCCGGGATCGAACGTGCGGTGCTTGGCGTGGTACGGCGCGATGTGATCGGCGCACCCGGCGGCGAGGCCCAGGGCGAGGGTCGCGGCGAGCGCGGTGCGAGTGGTGATCATGGGATGACTCCGACGACGAGCGTGGCCGGCGCGACGAGCGTGCCGTGGACCACGATCCGGGTGGCGGCGAGCCGCGCCGAGGCGGGCTCGCCCGGGCGGGCCGCGGCCTCGAGCACGCCGACGCCGCGGATCGTGACCGCGCCGCGGTGGACCTCGACGTCGACCTGGGTGCCGCGGGTGAGCGGTGGGGGCAGCGCGACGTCGCGCGCGGCGATCGCCGCGCCGGCCGCGATCGGGCTCGTCACCGAGGCGCCGACCACCGTGGCGGCCGGGGCGGCGGTGAACTCGGCGACCGCGCGGCGGGCGGTCGCGACGTCGGCCTCGCCGATCACGTCGCCCGCGGCGAGGTCGCGCTGGGCGATCGCGACATCGATGGTCGGGGCGATCGCGACCGGCACCCAGGTCGCGGCGTGGCCGCGCACGCTGAGCTTGACGCTCGGGCGGCCGGCGCGCAGCTCGCGCGGCAGCTCGACGACGACCTTGCGCGGATCGACGTCGAGCTTGGCCAGCTGGGCCGGCAGGTAGATCCGCGCGACGTCGAGCCCGGCCGGCATGATCGGGGCGAGCCGGGCCCGGACGATCGCCTCGATCGGCTCGGCCGAGACCCGGTTGGCGAGCGCGATGACGAACGCGATGATCGCCAGGACGATCGCCCTGCGCAGCGGGCGGGTGCCGGGCGCGAGGTGACCGCGGGTCCGGCGTGGGGACCGCCGGGCGCCGGCGCGTCGCGTGTCGTGGCCTGCGACCAGCGCGCGGGTCGTCATCGCAGCTGCGCCGTCTCGCCGAGCATCTCGTCGGCGGCCTTGATCACGCGCGAGTTGATCTCGTAGGCCCGCTGGCCCTGGATGAGATCGATCATCTCCTCGACGACGTTGACGTTGGACACCTCGATCATGCCCTGGCGGATCGAGCCGGTGCCGCCGGTGCCGGGCGTGCCGACCACCGCGGTTCCCGAAGCCGAGGTCTCGTGGAACAGCGTGCCGCCCAGCGCGGCGAGCCCGCCGGGGTTGACGAAGTTGGCGAGCTGCAGCTTGCCGAGCTCGACGGTCTGGGTCTGGCCGGCCAGCGTCGCGGACACCGTGCCATCGGCGGCGATCGCGACCGCCCCCGAGTCGGGCGGCACCGTGATGTCGCCGGCCACCGCGTAGCCATCCGACGTCACCAGCTTGCCCTCGGCGTTGAGCTGGAGCGCGCCGTTGCGGGTGTACGCGGTGGTGCCATCGGGCATCGTGACCGCGAGATAGCCTTTGCCCTCGATCGCGATGTCGAGTGGATTGCCGGTCTGGTGCATCTCGCCCTGGCCGACCTGCCGCGCCGTCGTGACCAGCCGGGTGCCGAGGCCGATCTCGGTGTTGCTCGGCGCGGTGGCGCCGTTGCCGGTCGGCGCGCCGGCCGGGCGGATCGTCTGGTACATCAGATCGGCGAACTCGGCGCGCTCCTTCTTGAAGCCGTTGGTCGAGACGTTCGCGATGTTGTGCGCGGTGACGTCGAGGCGGGTCTGCTGCGCTTCCATGCCGGTCGCAGCGGTAGCGAGTGAGCGAAACATTGGCAGTCTCCTGGTGATTACTTGGGTGTGCCGATTTCGCGCGCGGCGCGACTCTCGACGTCGTGATAGCCCTGGATGATGCGCATCAGCGAGTCGTAGAGGCGCGAGACCTTCACGAGGTCGACGACGCCGCGGATCACGTTGACGTTGGAGGCCTCGAGCATACCGGAGCGGACCTTGGGGGGATCGCCGGGCTGGGGCGCGCCGGCCGCGGCGTACAGCGTGCCGCCCTGGCGGGTCAGCTGCGCGGGGGCAAACCGGGTCAGCTCGAGCCGGCCGACGCTGACGCCGTCGGCGCTGACCGAGCCGTCGATGCCGATCGCGATGACCTTGGCCTCGGGCGGCAGGCTGATCGGCCCGCCGCCGTCGCCGCGCACCGTGTTGCCGTCGGGGGTGCACAGGTTGCCGCCGTCGTCGACCTGGAAGTTGCCGGCGCGGGTGTAGCGCGTGCCACCCGCGGTGTTGACCCCGAAGTAGCCGTCGCCATCGAGCGCGACGTCGAGCGGGTTCTGGGTCGGCTGCAGCGCGCCGGACTGGGTGTCGATCCGCGTCGCGGTGATGCTGACCGACGCCAGATCGGGTGAGCGGGCCGCGGTCAGCGCCTCGCGGAACGACACCCGGTCGCCGTGGAACCCGGCGGTCGACGCGTTCGCGATGTTGTTCGCGGTGGTGTCGAGCGCGTTGGACTGCGCGACGGCGCCGGCGGTCGCCGCATAGATGCCATTGCTCACGCCGCCGCTCCCCCGGCGGTCGCGGCGGATTCGATCTCGACGCGTAGCCGCGAGATCGCCCGGCCGTGCAGCTGGCACACCCGCGACGTGGTCACGCCGAGCACCTCGGCGATCTCGTGGTAGGTGAGCTCCTCGTTGTAGTACAGGCCGAGCACCAGCACGTCGCGCTGGTCGAGCTTGGGCAGCGCGGTCCGCACGCGCGACAGCGCCTGGTGGCGCGCCGCGCCGGCCTCGGGCGAGAACGCGTCGCTGACGAGCGCCGCCGAGGTGTCGTCCTCCGGATCGAGCGCGCCGACCGTGACGTGGACCAGGTGTTCGAGATCGGTGCGGTACGCCTCGAGGGTGACGCCGAGCGCCTCGGCGACCTGCTCGTCGCTCGGGCTCTTGCCGAGCGTCCGCTCGAGCGCCTGGATCGTCGCGCCGATCTTGCGCGCCATCTGGCGGGCTCGGCGCGGCATGATATCGCCGCGGCGCAGCTCGTCGAGCACCGCGCCGCGGATCCGCTTCTCGGCGAACGCGAGGAACGGCTCGTTGCGGGTCGAGTCGTAGCGCTCGGCGGCCTCGGTCAGCCCGAGCATGCCGGCGGCGACCAGATCCTCGCGCGCGATCCAGTCGGGGCAGCGCCGCGCCATCCGCATCGTGATCCGGCGGGCGATGTCGATGTGGTCGGCGATCAGGCGGTCGCGCTCCTGGATCGGTCGCTTCAGCTGGGCGCTGTATGCCTTCATCGGGATTCTCCTTGCGCGCGGGCGGTGCGCCACCAGTTCGACGACGTCGTGGGAGCGAGCGCCGACAGCGAGCGGGTCAGCTGCCGGATCGCCCGCGCCGCGGGCGCGTCGGGCGCGTGGATCATGAGCGGCACGCCGTACTGCGCGGCCTCGGTGACCTGCGGGTCGGCGGGCACCGGCGGTAGCGCCGTGATCTCGAGATCGAGGAACCGCGTGACCAGCGCGCCGAGCCGGGCGGTCAGCTCGTTGGCCTGCGCGCGCGACGTCACCCGGTTGGGCAGCACGTAGGCGTGGCGGACGTTCTGCTGGGTCGCCAGCGTCTTCAGGCACGCGTAGGCGTCGGCCATCGACAGCGGCTCGGGGTTGACCACGACGATCGCGTCGGAGGTCGCGCTCGCGAACGTGGTCTGGGCCTGGCCGATGCCGGCGGCGATGTCGATCACCAGCGTGTCGAACCGCTCGGCGAGCGAGTTGACCAGCTCGATCACGCGGCGCTGCGCGGTCGGGCCGATCGTCGACAGCAAGTAGCTGCCGTTGAGCGCCGGCAGCAGGTTGATGCCGTGGGCCTTGACCAGGACCTCGTCGATCGGCGTGCCGCTGAGCGCGTCGAGGATGCTCTTGTCGGGTGCGACGCCGAGCAAGAGGTTCAGATCGGCCATGCCGAGGTCGGTGTCGACCATCAGGGTGCGCGCGCCGAGCTGCGAGTATGCGATCGCGAGGTTGAGGGCGATGGTGCTCTTGCCGACGCCGCCCTTGCCGCCGCTCACCGCGATCGCGCGGCGAGGCACCGGAGAGCTGGCGGTGGCGGAACGGTCGCCGGTGATGACGCGCAACGTGGCTGCTTGGTCGGTCATATGCTCAGACAGCCTGGTGGCTGCGGTTACGGAGGGCCGGGGGCGGGGCGGGGACGGGGGCAGGGACGGACGGGGACGGACCGGCGAACAACCGGCCGCTCGCGAGCGCGAGCACGCGGGCGTCGGTGGGTTGCTCGATGTCCTCGGGGACCGCCTGACCGGTGGTCACCCACGTGATCGGCAGCCGGGTGCGCGCCGGGGCGAGCGCGAGCTCGGGCGCCTGGTCGCACTCGTCGAGCTTGGTGAACAGCAGGCGCACCGGCTGGAGCACCAGGTAGCGCCGCAGCAGCTCGTCGACCTGCGCCGTGCTGGCGCCCGCCGGGATCACGAGGTGGACCTCGATGCCAAGGCCCGTGAGGTGGCTCGCCAGCAGCTCGATCGCGGCGCCGTCGCGCGGGCTGCGGCCGGCGGTGTCGATCAGGGTCAGATCGTTGGCGGGATCGATCAGGTCGGCGAGCTGGGCCGGGGTCTCGGCGACCTCGAGCGGCACGCCGATGAGCTCGGCGAACGTGCGGATCTGGTCGACGCCGCCGACCCGGTAGTTGTCGAGCGTGACGATGCTGACCCGGCGGGTGTCGATCAGCGCGGCGCGCGCGGCGAGCTTGGCGATCGTCGTGGTCTTGCCGGCGCCGGTCGGGCCGACCAGCATCACGGCCCGGCCGGTGCTCGGCGCGGTGAGCGTGGGGAGGGGCGGCGCCGCGCGGGTGGGCTGCGCCGTGCCGGCCGCAGCTCCGCGGCGCGCGGCGGGTGCCGGTGCCGGGGCCGGGGCCGGGGCCGGGGCATGCAGCGTCTCCACGACGCGGCGCAGGGCCGCGAGCTCGCTGCGCAGCTCGGTGGTGCTCCGGGTCTCCCCCGACGCCCGGACCATCGCGCGCAGCGACCGCAGCTCGCTGCGCAGCGGCGCGAGCTGCTTCTCGACGTCCTCGCTGCGCGGCGCGGTGGGGCCGCCGATCGACGGGCCGCTCAGCGGGCGCTCCGGCTGCGCGTCGTCGTTGTCGATCGCCGCGGAGATCTCGACCGCGCTGCCGAGCAGGCCCTTGCGGACCTGGCGCGTCGCGATGATCACCGCCTGATCACCGAGCTGCGCCTTCACCTTGGCGATCGCGTCGCGCATCGTGGCGCCTTCGAACTTGAGGACCCTCATGCGGACTCCTGCGCGGAGATCACTCCGCGGGTTACAAACGGCACGCTCGGATCGACCTCGCGATAGCTCATGACGGCGAGGCCGGGCACGTGCCGCGCGGCGATGCCAGCGACCGTACGGCGGAGATCAGGGGCGACGACCAGGAGCGGCGGCTCGTCGCGCATCGCGAGGTCGCGCGCGCGGGCCGCGATGTCCTCGGTCAGCTTGCTGATCGCGCGGGCCTGGCGGCCGCTGCCGTCGCGCAGCAGCGACTCGGCGCGCGGGTCGAGCACCAGCGGGCGCAGCGTCCCGTCGCTCGACAGCTGCGACCGGGTCAGCCGGCGCGACAGCCGCTGGCGAACCATCTCGGTGAGGTCGTCGAGGTTCTTGACCGCGCCGGCGTGATCCGCGAGCGTCTCGAGGATGGTGCGCAGGTCGCGGATCGAGACGCTCTCGCGCAGCAGGTTGCGCAGCACCTGGATCACGCCGCCGACCGACATCAGGTGCGGGATCAGCTCCTCGATGACCTTGGGGTTCTGCTTGCCCGCGATATCGAGCAGCTCCTGGGCCTCGCGGCGGCCGAGCAGCTCGTGGGCGTTGCGCCGGAGCAGCTCGGTCAGGTGGGTCGCGATCACCGCGGCGGAGTCGACGACGGTCGCGCCCGCGGCCTCGGCGCGCGTGCGGTCGCCGGGGAGCAGCCACTTCGCGGGCAGGCCGAACGTCGGCTCGGTCGTGGCCTCGCCGGCGAGGTGCTTGAGCGCGGTGCCGGTCGGGTCGATCGCGAGCACGCGGTGGGCCTGGACCTCGGCCTCGGCGAGCACCACGCCCGACAGCAGGACGCGATACCCGCCCGGCCGCATCCGGAGATCGTCGCGGATGTGGAGCGGCGGCACGATCACGCCGAGCTCGAGGGCGATCTGCTTGCGCAGCGCCGCGACGCGGGTGAGCAGCTCGCCGCCGCGCGCCGCGTCGACCATGCCGAGCAGGTCGAGGCCGACCTCGAGCGCGAGCAGATCGACTGGCAGCGCGGCCTCGAGCTCGCCGCGGTGGGTCTTCTCGTCGTTGCGCGGCCCGTCGGGGCGCGCCGGGGTACGGCCATCGGGCTTGGCGCCGGCCGCCGCGGGCTCGCCATCGGTGGCGCGCGTCGACATCCAGGTCGCGAGGCCGCCGAGGCCCAGGAACATCACGTGCGGCATGCCGGGGAGCAGGCCGATCACCGCGAGCGTGATGCCGGTGACCTGCATCGGGCGCTTGCGCGTCAAGAGCTGGCCCGACAGCACACGGCCGAGCTCGGGGTCCTCGCCGCGGGTGGTCAGCAGCGCGGCGCCGGTCGAGACCAGCAGCGCGGGGATCTGCGCGACCAGGCCATCGCCGATCGACAGCACCGTGTAGGTCTGCGCCGCGTCGCCGATCCCCATGCCCTTCTGCGCGACGCCGATGATGATGCCGCCGACGACGTTGACCGCGAGCACGAGCAGGCCGGCGATCGCGTCGCCGCGCACGAACTTCGAGGCGCCGTCCATCGCGCCGTGGAAGTCGGCCTCGCGCTGGATCGCCCTGCGGCGCTCGCGGGCGTCCTTCTCGTTGATGAGGCCGGCGCCCAGATCGGCGTCGATCGCCATCTGCTTGCCGGGCATCGAGTCGAGGGTGAACCGCGCCGAGACCTCGGAGATCCGCTCGGCGCCCTTGGTGATCACCACGAAGTTGACGATCACGAGGATCAAGAACACGACCGCGCCGACCACGAAGTTGCCGCGGATCACGAACTCGCCGAACGCGGCGATCACCGCGCCGGCGGCGTGCGAGTCGGTGCCGGTCAGGATCAGCCGGGTCGACGCGACGTTGAGCGACAGCCGGAACAGCGTGACGAACAGCAGCAGCGACGGAAACGAGCTGAAGTCGGTCGGCTTCTCGACGTAGAACGCGACCAGGAACGTCAGCGCCGCGAGGCACAGCGACAGCCCGATCAGGAGGTCGAATACCATCGACGGCAGCGGCGCCATCGCGATGGCGAGCATCCCGATGAGGCCGAGCGCCATCGTCCACTGGCCGCGCGGCCGGGCCGCCGCCGCGGTCACGCCGCACCCCGGTGGCGCAGCCGGTAGACGTACGCCAGCACTTCAGCGACGGCGCGATACAGGTTCGCGGGCACGGTGCGGCCTTCCTTGACGTGCTTGTGCAGCGCGCGGGCGAGCGGCGGCCGGCTCAGGATCGGCACGCCGTTCTGCCGCGCGATCTCGCGGATCTTGTCGGCCTGGTCGTCGATGCCCTTGGCCACGACCACGGGCGCCGCGTCGGTCTTGTCGTCGTAGCGCAGCGCGACCGCGTAGTGCGTCGGGTTGACGACCACGACGTCGGCCTTCGCCACCGCCTGCGCCATCCGGCGCCGCGCCATCTCGCGCATGCGCTGGCGGCGGCGGCCCTTGATCATCGGATCGCCGTCGGAGTCGCGGTGATCTCGCTTGATCTCCTCGGACGTCATCTTCATCTGCTCGTTGATCCGGCGGCGCGCCAGGAAGTAGTCGATGGCGCCGAGCACGATCAGCACGCTCATCACCCACCACAGCGCGCGCCGGACCAGGCTCCACGCCAGCGCGCCGAGGCTGCCGGGCTCGAGGTTGTAGGTGACGACGTTGTGGCGCAGCGCCATCACGACGATCACGCCGACCAGCACCAGCTTGGCGATCGCGGCGGCCGAGCGCCGCGCCATCGCGGCGGGCGAGAACGTGCCCATCAGGTTGCTGATCGGCGACATCTTGCCCAGATCGAAGCCGAGGCTCTTGAACGCGGGCGGCCAGCCCATCTGCGCCAGCATCGCCAGCACCGCCCCGGCGGCCGCGCCGGCCATCGCAGGCCCAGCCGCGAGAAAGAACGCGTGCAGCGCCGCCGACGCCACGCCGGCCGCGTCGCTGCCATCGCTCGCCATCGCCGCGGTGCGCGTCAGGTCGAGCAGCGCGGAGCTGGCCATCCCGGCCCCGGACACGAGGCCGATGAAGCCACCGCCGAGCGTCGCCGCCGACACCAGATCTCGCGACAGCGCGATCTCGCCGCGCTTGCGAAATTCGCGGACCCGCTTGGGGGTCGCCTTGTGAGTGCGTTGCGGATCTGCCACGGCCAACGTGCTTCGTGCAACGCCCAGGCCGTCAGTAAGTCGCGGCGATCGTTGGTGCGCTCCAGCCGCCAGGCGTCGCGCGTCGCCAGCGCTGACGATCCGCCGGTGTAGGACTTGCCGGCCCTCGAGCAGATCGGGTCGACCTGCGCGGCGATCGTTCAAGCGGCGTTGTTCGCGCTCAGCGATTCTCTGCGGACGCCGGGAACACACGCGGCGGGCCGGGCGTTGCTGTGGCCATGAAGCGTTCGATGTATC
>Ga0302321_100000696_pt1 | contig 29214 bp, 22 predicted proteins | sample Fen_T0_1_FD_202505 | JGI IMG/M metagenome (GOLD analysis project Ga0302321, IMG submission 202505) | Peat permafrost microbial communities from Stordalen Mire near Abisko, Sweden - Fen_T0_1 | ecosystem: Environmental > Terrestrial > Soil > Wetlands > Permafrost | place: Sweden: Abisko... | reverse complement strand
CGCGACGACGGTCTGTCGCGGCCCGAAGCCGACCGCCGCGCTGCGCGGCTTCGGAGTGCCGCCGACCTTGAGCGCCCGCGAGCCATTCACCGCGGCCGAGCTGATCGATGCGCTCAGCGATTTGGAGATCTCCGGCCGCAGCGTGCTCCTGTTCAACTATGGCGAGCGCAGCGAGACGCTGTCCGAAACTTTGCTCGCGCGCCGCGCTGATCTCAGGGAATTTTGGCTCTATCAGTGGCAATTCCCGGCCGACTCCGAGCCGCTCGAACGGCTGGTGCGACGGATCGTCGAACGTTCCGTGGATGCACTGGCCATCACCTGCCAAATCCAGTTTCGACATCTGTATCAAGTCGCCGAGCGTTTGGACTTAGGGCGTGAATTGGTCGATGCGCTGCGCAAGGACGTGGTGGTCGCCGCGGTCGGTCCGACTTGTCGCGCGATCATCGAAGTGCATGGGGTTGCGCCGCACGTCATGCCCGAGCATCCCAAGATGGGTCCGTTGGTGATGGCCCTGATGCGCTACCTCGATGCCAAACAAGGCAATGAACGCCGCGCCTCGGCCATGCCTCGTGCCTGATTCAATCTGACTAGACCAAGCCAATCAGTCGATAGTAACCCCGCAAATCTTTGAACGCGCGACGCCCTTCGGCGGTGCTGCGGATCGATCTGTCCGTTCTGTTCGAGCAAGGAGCCTTTTTGAAATGGAAAAAGCATCGAAGACCTGGATTGACCAGTGGAACCCAGATGACGCAACCTTTTGGGAGAAGACCGGCAAGAAAGTCGCCTGGCGGAACCTCGGCTGGTCGATCCTCGCCGAAAACATCGGCTTTTCGATTTGGCTAATTTGGAGCGTGGTTGCCGCGCGTTTGAAGACGGTCGGCTTTCATTACACGACCGATCAGTTGTTCCAGCTGGTGGCGATTCCGGGTCTAGTGGGCGCGCTGATGCGCTTTCCGTACACGTTTGCCGTGCCGAAGTTCGGTGGCCGCAACTGGACGATCGTCAGTGCTCTGCTCTTGTTCATTCCCACTCTATCGCTGATTTACTTCGTCAATCGACCAGAGACGCCGTTTTGGTTGATGGCCACGGCCGCGGCGACCGCGGGCCTCGGTGGCGGCAACTTCTCTTCCAGTATGGCCAACATCTCCTTCTTCTTCCCGGACAAGGAGAAAGGCTTTGCGCTTGGTCTGAACGCGGCCGGCGGCAACATCGGCGTGAGCACCGTGCAGCTCTTGGTACCAATCGTCGTCGGCTACGGTTTGCTCCCCGGCAGCGCGGGCAAGAAATTGCACCTCGAGAACGCTGGCCTGCTCTGGCTGCCATTGATCGCGATCGCTGCCATCGGCGCGTTCGTTTACATGAACAACCTGACCTCTGCGCGTTCGAATTTCAGCGAGCAGCTGGTGGTCGCGCAGCGGCGTCATACCTGGATCATGGCCTGGCTGTACATCGGGACGTTCGGCTCGTTCGTCGGTTTTTCTGCGGCGTTTCCGCTGCTCCTCAAGACGCAATTCCCGCAAGTAACGTCCAACTTGGCGTTCCTGGGGGCGCTCGTCGGCTCGGTGTCGCGACCGATTGGCGGCAAGCTCGCCGACCGTCTCGGCGGTGCGAAAGTGACGTTTTGGAACTTCGTGGTCATGACCGCGGCCACCTTCGGCCTGCTCTACTCACTGCAGGTCAAAGACTTCGCGCTGTTCATGACCGCGTTCCTCGGGCTGTTCATCACCACCGGCATCGGCAACGGTTCGACCTTCCGCATGATCCCGGTGATCTTCCGGGCTCATCACGCCAAGCGGGTGCAAGGTCAGGGCGAGAGCGCGCTGGCCGAAGCGATGATCGTCGCGCGCCGTGAAACCGCTGCAGTGATCGGCGTGGTGGCGGGCATCGGCGCACTCGGCGGCTACTTCATCCCGCGCGCTTTCGGCGCGTCAATCAAAGCGACCGGAGGCGCCACCTTGGCCGTGTCCTGGTTCATCGCCTTCTACCTGACGTGCGTGGGCACGACCTGGTGGTGCTACCTGCGCCGCTCGTTCCTGACTCGTCGCATGCCGAGCCTGGCCAGCGCCCAAGCTTGAGCCGGTGCCGAGGTTCCAGCCCCCGCTCTGCCACCGTTTGCCCGTTTTCTGAGGAGAAATCCGTGTCCAAGAACTACTTCGAGAATCCCAAGCCACGCCTGATCGTCGTTGGCAATGGCATGGTTGGTCACCGTTTCGTCGAGGCCGCGGCGGAACGCGGGCTGCTCGGCAAATTCGAGACGGTAGTGCTTTCCGAGGAGTCGCGGCTGGCCTACGACCGCGTGAACCTCTCGAAGTGGTTCGAGGGCAAATCCGACGCGGACCTGTCGCTCGTTTCCGAAGGGCAATACGAGCAGCTGGGGGTCGAGGTCGTGCGCGCTGATGCTGCGGTCGAGCTCGATCGCAGCGCACGGACGGTGAAACTCGCGTCGGGTCGCGTGCTCCCTTACGACGAACTCGTGCTTGCGACGGGCTCCTACCCATTCGTGCCGCCGATCAAGGGTTGCAACGAACCCGGCTGCTTCGTGTATCGCACTATCGATGATCTGGTCGCGATCCGGGACGCAGCGCAAACGGCTACGACCGCGGTAGTGATCGGCGGAGGGCTACTCGGCCTGGAGGCAGCCAAGGCCTTGCTCGCGCTGGGCCTCGAGACGCACGTGATCGAATTCGCCTCGCGGCTGATGCCGCTGCAGGTCGACGACGTGGGCGCTGGCGTGCTTCGCGCGCGGATCGAAGCGCTTGGCGTGCAGGTGCGTTGCAACACCACCACGCGCGAAATCTTGCTCGACGAAGCTGGGCACGTCAACGCCTTGCTACTTGCCGACGGTACGCGGCTGCCGGTCGACATGGTGGTGTTTTCCGCGGGAATTCGCCCGCGAGACCGGCTGGCGCGCGAATCCGGGCTGCGCCTCGGTGAGCGCGGCGGGGTGGTCATCGACAGCTCCTGCCGCACCAGCGACGAGCGCATTTTCGCGATCGGTGAGTGCGCGGCATTCGATGGGAAGACGTACGGACTAGTCGCGCCGGGCTATCGCATGGCGGAGGTGGCAGCGGCCACGATCGCGGGCGAGTCGCTGGCCTTCGACGGCTTCGACATGAGCACTAAGCTCAAGCTGATGGGCGTGGACGTGGGAAGCTTTGGCGATGCGTTCGGAGTGACCCCCGGATCGCGCGTATTCACCGTCTTCGACGGGCATTCGGCCGTGTACAAGAAGCTGGTCGTTTCGGCCGATAAGACGAAACTCTTGGGTGGCGTGCTGGTCGGTGATGCGTCCGCCTATAGCCAGTTACTGATTCACGTCCAAGCCGAGATGAAGCTGCCGGAACATCCGGAAGACCTGCTGTTCCCAGCGCGCGAGGGCGGGGCAAAGAGCGGCTTCGGTGTCGATGCGCTGCCGGACGCGGCCATGATCTGCTCTTGCAACAACGTCGACAAGGGCAGCATTTGTGGCGCGATTCGCGACCAAAAGCTGACCACGTTGGGATCAGTGAAGACTTGCACCAAAGCCGGCACGAGCTGTGGCTCGTGTGTTTCGCTGGTCGACCAGTTGCTGAAGCTAGAGCTGAAAAAGGCCGGCGTTGCCGTCACCAATCACATCTGTGAGCACTTTCCGTACAGCCGCCAGGAGCTCGCGCACTTGATGCGCGTGCAGGGGGTCCGCTCGTTCGACGACATGATCGAGCGACACGGCAAAGGTCAGGGCTGCGAAATTTGCAAGCCGGCGATCGCCTCGATCTTGGCCTCGACCTGGAATGATTACGTGCTCGCTGCCCAGCACACCGGGCTGCAAGATACGAATGATCGCTACTTGGCGAACATTCAGCGCGATGGCACCTACTCGGTCGTGCCGCGCTTGGCGGGAGGCGAAGTGACCCCCGATCAGCTGATCACGCTCGGCATGGTGGCCAAGAAGTACAAACTCTATACCAAGGTGACCGGCGGACAGCGCGTTGACATGTTTGGCGCGCGCCTCGATCAATTGCCGGCGATTTGGCAAGAATTGGTTGCGGCGGGCTTCGAATCGGGCCACGCGTACGGTAAGGCACTACGCACCGTGAAGTCGTGCGTCGGTAGTACCTGGTGCCGTTACGGCGTGCAAGATTCGGTGGGCGCAGCGGTTCGGATCGAGAACCGTTACAAGGGCCTGCGCGCACCACACAAGCTGAAGGGCGCGGTATCCGGTTGCGCCCGCGAGTGCGCCGAAGCGCAAAGCAAAGACTTTGGCATCATCGCCACCGAGAAAGGCTACAACCTGTACCTGGCGGGCAACGGCGGCATGAAACCGCAGCACGCGGCGCTATTCGCCACCGATCTCGATGAAGAGACCTTGGTTCGCTACCTCGATCGGTACCTGATGTTCTACGTGCGCACCGCCGATCGCCTGCAGCGCACCGCTTCATGGTTCAACAACCTGGAAGGTGGCCTCGACTACCTCAAGAGCGTGATCATCGACGACTCGCTCGGGATTGCAGCAGAGCTGGAAGCCGATATGGCGCGCATCGTCGGCACCTATCAATGCGAATGGAAGACGACTGTCGAGAGCCCGGAGAAGCTACGAGCCTTCCGTTCGTTCGTAAATTCCGATGAGCCGGACCCGAGCGTGGCATTCGTGCGGGAGCGAGAGCAGCACCGGCCGGCGTCTTGGAACGAAAAGCGAAGCCTGATCGAAACACGCAAGATCCGCCTCCCTGTGTTGTCTGTTTGAGGGTCATCCACTCATGTCCATGCAAGCCCTGCTAGAAATTCCCCGCGTTTCAGCCCAACCGACCGAGTGGCGCGACGTGTGCGCGATCGACGACGTGCTTCCCGGAACCGGAGTCGCGGCTCTGATTGAAGGCGAGCAGATCGCCATCGTTCGCACGCGAGACGGGCTGTTCGCCGCGTTGTCGAACTTCGATCCGTTCAGTAACGCATTCGTGATCGCGCGCGGGATCGTCGGCGACCGCGCGGGCATCCCCAAGATTGCATCGCCGATTTATAAGCAAAACTTCAGCCTCAAAACCGGCGAGTGCTTGGACGATCCGAGCGTGCGCTTGGCGGTATTCCCGATCCGCGTGTTGGCAGGTCGGATTCAAGTTTCGGTGGCGAGAGATTCGGAATGAGTGCACGTACGGAGGCGCCCGCGCTATCCGACGCTTTGCCGCGAATGCTGACCTTGTCTACTCCCTCGGGTCCGGTCAAGACGCACTGCCCGTATTGTGCGTTTCAGTGCGGGATGAACGTGGCCACGAGCGCGGCCAAGGGTGAAGACCTGAAGGTGGAAGCAGACGAGGATTTCCCCGTCAACCGCGGCCAGATGTGCATCAAAGGCTTCACCTCGGCTGCCCTGCTCGATCATCCGAAGCGCGTGCTCGGGCCGCTGCTGCGGGGCGCGGACGGCGAGCTCGAACCGGTAAGTTGGGACATCGCGCTCGACTTCGTCGCCGCGCGCATTGCCGCCTTGCAGAAGGCTCATGGCAGCTCCTCGGTGGGCACCTTCGGCAGCGGCGCCCTGACGAACGAGAAGGCCTACCTGCTGGGCAAGTTCACCCGTGTAGCGCTCAAATCGTCGAATATCGACTACAATGGGCGTTACTGCATGTCGTCCGCGGCGGCCGGGCAGAACCGCGCCTTCGGCATCGATCGCGGGTTGCCCTTTCCGGTCTCGGACATTGCCGAGACTCGGACGCTCTTGCTTTGGGGCTCGAACTGCGCGGAGACCATGCCGCCGATCATGCAGTGGGTGTATGAGCAGCAGCAGCGCGGCGGCAGTCTGATCGTCGTCGATCCGCGCTTTACGGATACCGCACGCACGGCCACCTTGCATCTGCAACTTACCCCGGGCACCGATCTAGCGCTGGCCAACGGCCTGCTGTACCTGGCCCTTGAGGAGAAGCTGGTCGATCGCGCCTACATTGCCGAGCGGACCGAGGGCTTCGAGGAGCTCGAACGCAGCGTCCTGACCAGTCACCCGGCGTTCGTCGAACGGCTAACGGGCGTGCCGATCGCTCAGCAACTACGCGCGGTTCGTCTGTTGGCCGAGGCAGAATCCAGCATGGTGCTTTCGGGCCGCGGCGCCGAGCAGCAGTCCAAGGGCTCGGACACGGTGATGTCCTTGATCAACCTCATGCTCGCCCTGGGCAAAGTTGGCAAGCCCGCCAGCGGCTACGGGTGCTTGACCGGTCAAGGCAATGGACAGGGAGGCCGCGAACACGGTCAGAAGGCCGATCAGCTGCCCGGCTATCGGCTGATCGAAGAACCCGAGCATCGCAAAGCGATCGCGGCCGTCTGGGGGATCGATGCGAGTGAACTGCCGCGCAAAGGCAAGAGCGCGTACGAGCTATTGGATTCCTTGGGCCCACAGGGTGGCGTGCGCGGCCTGCTCGTTTTTGGCTCGAATGTGGCGGTCGCTTCGCCCAACGCCACGAACATCAAGAGCAAGCTCGCTCAGCTGGAGTTGCTCGTGGTGTGCGATGCGTTCCTGAACGAAACCACGGAGAACGCACACGTCGTCTTGCCGATCGCGCAGTGGGCCGAGGAAGAGGGCACCATGACCAATCTCGAGGGACGGGTCATCTTGCGCCAGCGCGTGCGTCCACCGCCGCCTGGAGTGAAGACCGACATCGAGATTCTGTGTGCGCTGGCCCAGCGCTTGGGCGTCGAGCAGGGTTTTGCCTTCGCCTCGTCCGAGGCCGTGTTCGACGAACTGCGCTTGGCCACACGCGGTGCGAAGGCAGACTACAGCGGGATCGACTACGACAAGATCCGCGCGTCTCAGGGCGTGTTCTGGCCCTGTCCCGCGCCCGAGCATCCGGGCACACCGCGCCTATTCGCCCAGCGCTTCGCGTTTCCGTCGGGGCGCGCGCGCTTCAACCCGGTCCCGTACCGGCCCGCGGCGGAGGTTCCGGACGATAGCTACCCGCTGTATTTCACGACCGGGCGCTACAAAGAACACTACAACAGTGGCGCGCAGACCCGGCTGGTCGAGCCGCTGCGCGAAGCCAAGCCCGAACCTCTGGTGCAGATCCACCCACGCCTGGCGGCCAACCTGGGCGTGCTACAAGGTGAGCAGCTGTTGATCGAGAGTCGCCGCGGCAGCGTCTCGTTCGCGGTTCGCATTTCCGCGGATATTCGGCCCGATACGCTGTTTGCGCCGTTCCACTGGGGCGGCCGACAAGCCGCCAACTTACTCACCATTCCCGCGCTCGATCCGTTGAGCCGCATGCCCGAATTCAAGGTCTGCGCCGTGCGCGCGCGCGCTGCCAACGCCATAGCAAAGGGTTCGTCGTGAACATCCGCAAGAAGAAGCTAGCCATCGTCGGCAACGGCATGGGCACCTGTCGTTTGCTCGACGAGCTCGTGCGTCGCGATGCCACCCGGCAGTACGAAGTCACTGTCTTCGGCGAAGAGCGCGGGGGCGCTTACAACCGAATCCTGCTCGGTCGCGTACTCAGCGGTGAATCACCGGATGCGATCGTCACCAAGACCCCCGAGTGGTACGACGCCCATGGCATCCGGCTGATCCAGAGCACGCGCGTGACGCGCTTGGATACTTTGCGCAAAGTGGTCGAGACTGCAGACGGCCAGAACCGACGCTACGACGTGTCGATTTTAGCTACGGGTAGCCAACCGTTGGTGCCGCCGCTGGAGGGCATGCGCGGAGAAGACGGCGAGCTGCGTTCCGGAGTGTTCGTCTATCGCTCGATCGCCGACTGCATCCGCATGCGAGAGTACGCGCGTTCGGGCGACGGGGCGGTGATCGTGGGCGGTGGGCTGCTGGGCCTGGAAGCCGCAAAGGTGCTCAGCGATCTGGGCCTGCACGTGACGGTCGTGCAAAGTTCCAAAATCTTGATGAACGCGCAACTCGACGAGATCGCTGGGGAAATGTTGGCGCGCCAGATCGATCGTACGGGCATTTTTGCGCGCCTGGGCCGTACGGTGGAGTCCATTTACGGCGACGAGCGGGTGACTGGGGTGGTGCTGGATGACGGCACCACGCTCTCGACTGATCTCGTGGTCCTCGCCTGCGGCGTGCGACCGCGGGTCGACACTGCACGCGCCTCTGGTTTGCCCGTCAACAAGGGCATCCTGGTCAACGACACATTGGCGACCGAAGTGCCGGGTGTTTACGCGTTCGGCGAATGCGCCGAACATCGCGGAAAAATCTACGGCATCGTCACGCCGGTCTGGGAACAAGCGGCAGTGCTCGCTGACGTGCTCACTGGCCAATCGAAAGATCGCTACCGCGGTTCGAAGCTGTACACCCGGCTCAAGGTTGCGGGAGTGGACGTGGCGTCGATGGGGGCACTCGAACCCGAGCTCGAGCGCGACCAGGTCGTGCAGATCGTGGAAGAACGCCGCGATTGTTACCGCAAGTTGATCGTGCGTGACGGCAAGCTGGTGGGCGCCATGTTGGTTGGAAACACCGCAGCCACCGCGACGCTGGTCCAAATGTTCGATCGCGGCGACACCGTACCGGACGATCCGCTCGAGCTTCTGTGCCTGCAGCGCTCTGCCGCCCCCGCAGGGGAGCGGGTGGTGTGCAACTGTAACAAAGTGACCGAGCAAACGCTGTGTGATGCCATCGTCGCTGGCGCGGACTCGGTGCCAGCGCTCGGCGACTGCACGCGCGCCGGTACCGGTTGCGGCTCGTGCAAGGGGGAGTTGACTCAGTTGCTGTCCAAGTTTGGAAAGCCGCCGGCCCGGTCGGTGCCGCTGTTGCCGCTTCTTGCCTCGGCGTAGCTCGGATCCGTAGCGTTTCGGGCCTTGCGTTGGCAGGGGCCGGCGACCATTCTCGGGTCACCCGAAGCGAGTATGTGGACCTGGCGAAAGCAGTGGCTCGGCTACGCGGCAGCTCTGTGTGCGACCGCGATTGCCACCGGTTTGTCCGTGTTCGGCGTGCGCTATCTGTCGTTGGCCGACGTGGTCATCTTGTACCTAGTGGGCGTGGTGATCGTGGCCTGGCGCTTCGGCTTGGGGCCCTCGATCATTGCTGGGCTAGGTGGCGTAGCAGCTTTTGATTTTTTGATCCTACCGCCAAGCTTTACGTTTTCCCTCGAGTTCGGCCACGCGGTGACGCTGGCCGGCATGGTTTTCGTCTCGGCGCTGGTGAGCGGTCTCACCGAAAGCCTGCGCCGAGAGCAGGCCCGCGCGCTGCGCAGTGAAAGGCGCACGCAGCAAGCGCGTTTGGAGGCCGAAGTCGAGCGTGTCCACGCGGCGCTACTCAGTTCCGTTTCGCACGACCTACGCACGCCACTGGCAACGATTTCGGCTTCGTCGCAAATGTTGGTGAGGAACCACGTGACGATGGATGCCTCGCTGCGCGGTGAGATGCTGACCGGCATTGCAGACGAAGCCGAGCGCTTGGACGGGCTGCTGCGCAACCTGTTGGCGATCACCCGCGTCGAGACCGGCGAGTTGCGATTGCAAGTGCTGCCCGCATCGCTCGACGAAGTCTTGACGGATGCGCTGCGTCGCCTGGAGCATCGCCTCGTGGGGCGCAGCGTAGTGGTGAATGCACAACGTGGCCTGCCGCTAGTCGACCTCGACGTGCGCTTGTTCGAGCAAGCGCTGCTCAACGTGCTCGACAACGCATTGCGTTATTCGCCCCCGGGATCGCCGCTCGAGATCGATACTCAGCAATTGGAGGGCCGGGTGCAAATTCGAGTTGCCGATGCCGGTGTGGGCGTCGCGGCCGCCGACCGCGAGCTGGTTTTCGAGAAATTTCGGCGCGGCAGCAACGCCCCGCGAAGCGACGGTGGGGTAGGCCTGGGGCTGACCATTTGTCGGGCCATTTTGCGTGCTCACGGCGGCGAAATCACGATGGCCGCGGCCGTCAGTGGTGGAGCACTCGTGACGTTGAGCCTACCAACCAGTAAAGTGGCGATCGCCGAGGCCGCCCTTCGCCTTCCGAGTATCGAATGACTAGAGCCGCAGCCGCAGTCGAAGCCCGTTTCAGCATCCTAGTCGTGGAGGACGAGGCGCCCATGCGCAAAGTCCTGCGGCTTATTTTAGAGGAGCAGGGCTATCAGGTCTTCGAGTGTGGCACCGGTGCCGAGGCGCTGTCCTTCATCTCGCGCAGCGCACCGTCCTTGGTCCTGCTCGATCTCGGCTTGCCGGATGTCGATGGGATCGACCTGGCCAAGCAGATCCGCGGACATTGCCCAGTACCGATCGTGGTGCTCTCGATGCGCGCCGACGAGCATTCGATCGTCGAGGCGCTCGACAACGGCGCCGATGACTACGTGACCAAGCCTTTTCGCGAGAACGAGCTGTTCGCGCGCGTGCGTGCCTGCCTGCGCAACGTGCCACCGGGCGGTGCGCGCGAAATCGACGGCGTTCGCGTCGATCCGGTGCGGCGCGTCGCCTTCGTGCGCAATCGCGAAATCAAACTCTCCGCGACCGAGCACCGCTTGCTTTGGGTCTTGCTCCGCGCCAAGGGCAACGTGATGACCCACCAACAATTGTTGCGCGAAGTTTGGGGCGCCGCCTACGTTCGCGACGCCGGCTATCTGCGCGTGTACATGCACCACCTGCGCGAGAAGCTGGAAGCTGATCCCTCGAACCCGCGCTGGCTATTGACCGAGCCTGGCGTGGGCTACCGCTTGGGCGGCGAGTAACGGGCCGTTCGAGTTCGCTGAGAGGCACTTCGGCAGAACAACCGGGAACCGGCCCGCCTTCGCAAATGCTAGAGGTAGTGGTTCGCCACGAGCCATGGATCCTGCGTGACCGATCATCATACTTTCCACGCGCTGGCCTTCGTCGAGAATTTCTCGCTGAAGGAACTGGCATTGCATTTCCCCGAAGCCAAACGGGTACATCAGCAACTGCACTACCCGGCGGCTGCGGGCGGCTCGGTCTTCTTGTTCAGCTTCGGCGTGGTCATCTTCTTCGACGTCGGGCAAGCGGGACGGGAGGGGGAGCTATTGCGCTTGCGACGTGCGCCGAGCGTCATGCGGGACGCCCAGGTGATCAGCGAAGAGTTCACGGTGCGAGAGCAGAGCGGCGCGCGCCCGGACGTGGAAGACGGCGTCTTGGTGGTTGACACGCTGACAGCGGAGCGCGCCAGCATGGTCGCGCTCACGGTCGCACAGAGTGCTGCCATGGAATACTACGAGCGGATCGTGGATCAGATGTTCGCCGACAACGACAGCTTCGTTCAACGCTTGGAGAAGCGTGGGAATATCTCGGTATTCACGGCCAAACTGCAGCGCTTCATCGGAGCTGCGATCAGCACTCGCAGTGAAGTCATCTCCGTACTGCACTTGCTGGACAAGCCCGACGTGGTTTGGGACGACCCTGGCGCGGAGCGCATCTACGAGGAGCTCCGTTCGCAATTCGACCTGGTCGACCGCTACCAATCACTGGAATTGAAGCTGCGCAGCGTCCAAGAGTCGCTCAGCTTGCTGACCGACATTGCGCGTGACCGGCGGCTCGTGTTCCTCGAGGCGTCGGTGATCGTGCTGATTTTGGTCGAGATCGTGGTCAGCCTCAGCAGACATTGAGCGGCGTCCCCCGCGACGGGTAAAGCGCTCAGGTCGTCTTGATCAGGCCGCCATCGATTACGAACTCGCTGCCGGTGACGTTGGCGATGCGCCCGGACGCGAGCATGACCACGAGCGTCGCTACTTCCTCTGGTGTCGTGAAGCGGCCAGTGGCAAAACCGCCGATGCTGGCGACGACCTTGTCCCGGGCGCTGTCCGCGTCAGTGCCGCTGGCCTTGGCGACCGTATCGGCGACGCCGCCCGCGCCAAACCACAGATCGGTGACGACCGGCCCAGGAGATACGCAATTGACGCGGATCCCGCGCGGCCCAAACTCTTGTGACAACGATTTACTCAGATTGACCAGCGCGGCCTTCGCCGCTCCGTAGTCGATGGTGCCCGCATCCGGCTGGAAAAAGGCATTCACGGAAGCCACGCTGACGATCGAGCCGCCGCCCTGCGTCAGCATTTGCTCGATTGCCGCCCGCATCGCGCGCAGCGCCGAATAGAAATTCATGTTCATGCCCCAGGCGAACTCTTCATCGCTGGTGCCCAGAAATCCCTCCAGTCGCAGACGCACCGCGCCCACGTTGTTGATCAGCACGTCGACCTTGCCGTGAAGTTCGACGGCGCGCGCCACGAGCTGTGCCGGCCCCTCCGCAGTACTGAGATCGACGGCTAGCGCGGTTACGCCCGGCAAGCCTTCCAAGCTCGTGGTGCTGCGCGCACCAGCGACGACGAGGGCACCTTCACTCTGCAGCGCGCGGACGATCGAAAGGCCGATCCCTTTGCTGGCTCCAGTAACGACTGCGATTTTTCCGGCGAGCTCGAGATCCATGGTGCTCCTTTGGCTTGGGCTAGAAACTGCGACCATCCTCGCCAATTCTCGGTCGAGCTGCACGTCCCTTGTCAGCGGTACGCGCCGTTCCAGCGCCGCCGGTGCCCGGAGCCCCCGGAGCGCTCGCGCCGGCCATGCTCGTTGACCTAGGGTCGCGTCGGAGCTGCTGCCGCGACTGGGAGTCCCGAGGAAGAACGGCAAGCCAAGCCGAAGGAGCGCGAATTTGGGGCTTTATGCACGCTCAGGGGCAACGACCGTCTACCGTCGCCAAGAATCGATCGAAGCGTCCAGAAATGCTTCGAGGATCGGGGCGGTCTGGGGTTCCATGCGGCCTGCATGCGCCAAGTTTGGATTACGAAAGCCGGAGCTCCACGAGTTTTACAGGTTCGGGAGGCGCCCGATCCCACGCCGAAGTCCGGCGAGCTGCGCATTCGGGTGCGCGCCTGCGGCATCAACTTCGCCGATTTGATGGCGCGCGTCGGGTTGTATCCGGATGCACCCAAGCTGCCCTGCGTGGTCGGCTACGAGGTGTCCGGTGTGGTCGATGCGCTCGGCGAGCACACGACTGGTTTTTCGGTTGGCGATCGGGTGATCGCCATGTGCCACTTCGGCGGCTACAGCGACGTCGTCGCGTTGCCGAGCTCACAGGTATTGAAAATGCCGGAGCGCATGAGCTTCGAGACCGGCGCCGCGTTCCCGGTCGTGTACGTCACGGCCCACAACATGATGCTGTTTACGGGGCATCTTCGGCGCAAGTCGAGCGTGCTCGTCTTGTCTGCCGCGGGCGGCGTGGGGCTCGCGGCAATTCAGATCGCCAAGACGCGAGAGTGCACGATCTTCGGCAGCGCGGCCGTTTCCAAGCACGCATTCTTGCAGCAGCAGGGCTGCCAGCACGTGCTCGATTCGAGTCGTGATTTTGCCGCGCAAGTGCGAGCGATCGTCGGTGATCGCGGCATCGACTTGATCTTGGATCCAGTCGGGGGCAAATCGTGGACACGCGCCTACGGCCTGTTGGCCCCCTGCGGTCGGCTGGTGGCGTTCGGGCTGTCCGCGGCGACAGCCGGCAACACGCGCAATTGGCTGACCGCGGCGGCGTCCGTGCTTTCGGTCAAGCGCTGGAGCCCAATGCAAATGATGGGCGACAACAAAACGATCAGTGGCACGAATATGGCTCATTTGTTCGCTCGCCCGGATCTGATCGAGCCCCAGCTAGCGGCCCTTCTGGAAATGTACGAACGAGGCGAGCTCGAACCGCACATCGATCGCACGTTTTCCTTCACGGAGGCGGCAGCTGCACACCAATACATCCATGACAGGAAGGCTCGTGGAAAAGTCCTGCTCGTACCCTAACACTACTTGCTCAGTATCTGGCGTCAGCGGGAACCAAATCTCCCGCACTCAGGCGAATTACGTCTCCGGCACCACGGAAGCTCGCAGCACGTCGGCGAAGGCGCCATCACGCAGCACCGTTGCGGTCGGTGCAACCGTTGCTCGGAGGCGATCCACCGCCCGCTGCGAGCGAAATGTCTGTGCGAAGTTTATCGCCACGCTGAGCGAGACGATGACAATGTTGATGGTGGCGTTGACGAGCTCCCCGACGAACGCAGACACGATGCTCGCGAACAGCAGGATGGCAACCAGCGGATTGGCAAACTGCAGGAGCAACTCGAGCAGTCGTGAGCGGCGCTTCGTCGGCGCTGGGTCGTTGGGCCCGTATCGTGCGAGCCGGCGAGCTGCTTCCGCTGAGTCGAGACCCACGTTCGATGATTTGGTTGGGATCACGCAGCTGACTTTCGGCCTGCGCTCCACGCGCCGGGAGCGATACCGATCTGACCATGCACACGAAGCCCGGGGGATCGGCCGTGAAGAGCTGTGCGCCATCGATCGCGGACGGTTTTTCCGTGGGGCTCGTGCAGAATGTGCCACCGTGGAAAAGCGTTATCGTTCGCACCCGTGTGCGAGGAGCCGGTAGCGAGCGACCGGCGGAGCCAACGCGCGCAGCGTATTGGCTGCCTGGGGTGAGCGCGGCAGCGCGAGCAGCGCTCGCCGCTCCTCCGCAATGCGTCGCCCCAGGCGGATCTGACTGGCCTTTACGATGATGGCGACGATGGCGACCATGCCTAGACTGACTCGGTTCTCTGCCCAGACCGACGCCGTTGCAGCACAGGGTGGAACAGGCGCATCTCCCTTTTGCAGGAACCTCTGCAGGAACCGCGCCGCCGCCCTGCTGGTCGCCTCAGGGCGCTGCCGTGGTGCCTTCGCCCCAGCGTCGCTCCGTGATACTGGCCAAGGTTCGTGCCAGGCCCGGCACTTCGGTCACTCGGAGTGGGCTCGACTGCGCGCTTCGCGCGATATCGCCCAGAGTGACGATGCCCACGAGCTCTCCGTCGAAGCCCACGACCGGCAGCCGACGCACTTGTGCCGTGCGCATCTTCTCTTCGATTTCCTTGAGCGTTGTATTGACCGAACACGCCCAAATGTTTCGGGCCATCACCGTTTCCACGCGAATGTCACGCAGAAGCGCGCCCTGTGTGTATGCAGCCATGGCCACGTCCCGGTCGGTGATCATGCCGATCGGCTTCTGGTGGCTGTCGATAACCACCACGCAGCCGACATCCCAGTCCCACATCAGCCGAGCGGCCTGCTCGAGCGAATCGTGCGCGAGGCAAGCAGCCACGTTGCGAGTCATCAATTCTGCGGTCTTCATGAAGCTTTCTCCTTCAGTTAGTCGGGAACGCGTGAGTCGGCACGCATGACGCGTGCCAACCGGGGCTCAGGCGCGAACGAGGCGCTTGCGCCGCTCGGTAGGATCGGCAAGTGCTGCAGGTCGAACGCGCGCGCCGCGCGTGCGCGTTCCGTTTTCAGTCCTCTTCTGCTCAAACACCACATCGAAACCGAACTTCAATCAATCGATCCCGACTTGCGGCTATGTCAGAGGCTCCAGAGCGCATGATTTGCACGTCCGCGCACGATTTGCGCCTTCGAAACCGCTGATTGCGGCGATCCGGAGCGCGAGCAGTCCGAGTTGGGGCGCAAATGAGAAGCGATTCAGCTCGCCTTTGTCGACCAGGAGCGCGAAGCTGCATCTTCCGAATAAGGTACGCGCGCGTCGCGCTATGCGAGCACGAGTAGCTCCGATGTCGGGTTCTTCCCTCGACGCGAGAGGATCGATTCATGGAAAATCATACGGTCATTTGGATTGATCACAAAGAAGCGCGGGTCATGCGCGTGCACGGGAAGGACTTGGACAAGTCGACGGTTTGGGCGCCCACCCACCATTTGCATCGGCATTCTCCGGGCGGCGCTGCCCCTAGCGAGCATCCGGATGACGCCAAGCGCTTCTTTCATGAACTCGCATCGGTGTTAAAGGACGCCGGAGAAATCCTGGTGGTTGGCCCGTCGACCGCGAAGCTCGAGTTACTCAAGTACTTCCATTCCCACGTGCCCGAGCTCATTCCGCAGGTCGTTGGGGTGGAAACCGTCGACCACCCGAGTGACGGCCAAGTGGTGGCCTACGCCAAGAAGTACTTCAAAGCGCACGAAAACATGCCACGCACGGGCGCCACCTGAGGTAGACGCGGACCTGCTGTCGGTGCTTCGCGCCCGACGAGGGCTCGAGCCGCGGGCGGGCGTACGCACGAGCGCACGCGCACCCGCGAGCAGATCGATGTCATCCGTCTTGGGGCAGGCGCAGATGAAAGCTGTCGTGTGGGCTCAGGCGGCGCTGGTCGCTGCTCTGATTGGCGATTCGGACGGCCTCGAGCTGAGGGCCACGCGGTTCCGGCCTGCGCGCTTCGACTCGTACATCGCGGCGTCTGCAGCCTCGACCAAGGCGCGCGCTGTGGGGGAGCTTTCCGCGAACTCGGCGACGCCAAACGAAGCGGTGATCCCGGTCATCGCTCCCGACGCGAAGCGAGTCTCGATGCGCTCGCGAACTCGCTCGGCGAAATGCATTGCGGCAAGAGCGCTGGTTTCCCGCAGCAAGATGCAGAACTCCTCACCTCCGTAGCGATACGCCGTATCCGTGGCCCGCACGCACCCCGCGATGGCGTTGGACACCTCCTGCAAAGCGATGTCCCCCTGAGGGTGCCCATGGGAGTCGTTGAAAGCCTTGAAGTGATCGACGTCCAACATCACCAAGGCGAGCGGCCGTCCGTAGCGAAGGGAGCGCTTGCATTCGGTCTCCAGATCTTGGTCCAGCCGACGCCGGTTGAATAGGCGCGTGAGCGCGTCCATCTGGCTCCGTTCCTCGATCACCTCGTGAAGGCGCGCGGACTCGATGGCCGTGGCGGCATGCGTTGCGAGCATCTCCAAGATTTCGATCACCTCCTTCGTCGCGGGCTGTGCTTCGTTATTGCGCGCTTCGAGCACTCCGACGACGCGCGCGCCCACGATCAACGGGATGGCGATGGCGCGGACCGAGCCGATGTTGCCATCACCGAAACGCACTTGGCCGGCGGGACCCTCGAACGTGATCCGTCCTGCCTTGGCTGCCCGGCTTGCGAGCCCGTGTTCGCCCGCGAGCGAGGCGGCCGCGACTGTCGAGGCGCTCTCGTCGCTCGGCACGAGCTGTCTTTGGGCGTCGTCCATCAGCCAGACGACGACATTTTCATAGCCACCGATGGCGGCCGTGCTCTCGCGAACCGCGCCCACCACGTACTTGAGGTTCAGGCTCTCGGAGAACTCACGACTCGCATCGAGAACTTGATGCAGCCGGATGGAGTGGTCGCTGAGCGCACCGTCCCGTGATTCTGCTACCTCGCGCGCGGCAATCAGTGCGCCCACCACCTCATTGAGGCCTTCGGCCAGTTCCGCCAGCTCTCGCGGGCCCGTGACGGTCGCGGTTGCCTTTAGCTGCCCGTCGCGAATTCGGCGGATGTGGCTAAGCAGTGCGGCAACCGGTGTCACGATCGCTTCACGGAGCGCTTGGTGCTGGCGCATGCCGAGCAGGAGCACCGCAACGAATACCGACAGGTCGAGGGTCACACGGATAGCAATCAGTCGCTGCTCGCGCGTCGACAATTCTTGACTGCGCGAGGCGAGCGCTTGAGCGAACGTGGTCTGTGCAACGCGATAGGCGTCGAACAGCGCTTTGCCGTCGGACATGAATGATGGGGCGAGCTCGAAATTGTTGTCGGCGGCGGTTTTCGCCCAGCCCCCACGCCACCTCTCTTCGGCTAGCCGCGTGCCGAGCATGGCTGTCGCGAGACTGGGGACCGCCCCGACCAGCTCGCTGAGCGCAGCGTTGGCTGCTGGCAGGCGGCGCTCCCCGCCGGCGTAGGCCTCCCGAAAGCGTGGGTCGCGCGTGATTAGATAACCGCGCAGTCCGGTTTCCTGATCGAGCATTGCTGCATAGGCTGCGCTCTCTGCTCGTTCGGCTTCACGGCTTCGCTCCACCTCCGGAGTCAAATAGGCCCAGCCGATGCCATAGGCCAAAGCGGTCAACAAGAACCCACCGGCGGCGATCGCACCAAATCGGACGAACGCTCCGCTCAACTGGTCTGCCAGCGTGCGATCGTGTTTGTTGGGGCCCACCTGAAGTCAACGGACAGAAGCTTGCGATTGTTAGGCGGTCGCCAAGTCTCCGCCGTTCCGCGGTCGATTTGATGCCGAGTGAGGCATTCCGCGCACTTAGCCTGTCTCGGAGGCGATGTATGCGCTCAAATGGTCGGCCAAGTGATCGAACATCAGTCGCATGCGTCGGGTCGACTTCAGATCCTCATGCATCACGATCCAGGTCTCTAGTTTGAAGTCGAGCGCGCCCGGCAAGACCGGCGCAAGCTTGTCGCGGCGAGCTAGCCCTAGTTGGCATACGCCAATGCCGAACCCGGCCCGCAAGGCCGCGTATTGGCCGATGTCACTGTCGCAGCGGAAGGCGAACAAGTCGCGGTTGATCGGGAAATCCAGCTTCTCCAAACGCCGGACCGTGGGCACTTTATCGAAGCCAATCAGCGGGTGTTCGAGTAATTCAGTCATTGTCTTGGGAGTGCCGTGTGCCTTGAGGTAGCGTGGGTGCGCGTGAAAGCCGAGCTTGATTACGCCCACCTTTCGCGCAAATAGGGCGGCTTGGCTGGGCCGCACCATACGTACGGCGAGGTCCGCCTCACGGCGCAGCAGATCTTCCGAACGATTGGAGAGCAGGAGCTCGATGACGATGCGTGGATGGGCCTCGCGGAATGCGGCCAACGCCGCGGGCAAGATCTCGCTGCCGATCATCTCGCTGGCGGTGACGCGCACCGTGCCGTGCTCATCCTCGGCTCCGCCCGACGCGGCCCGCTGCAGCGCGTCCGCGGCGCTGGCCATGGCTTCGGCATAGGGGACGAGGAGGCTTGCGCCCTCGCTGGCAATTAAGCCCGCTTGCGAGCGCGTGAATAAGGAAACCCCGAGTGCCGCCTCGAGCGCGTCGATATGGCGGCCCACCGTCGGCTGGGTGAGGTGCAGCGCGCGAGCGGCTCCGGACAGACTGCCCTCGCGAATGACGGCCAAAAAAGAGCGATAGAGCTCCCAACCTGGCTGCTCCCGCTTCATACAAATATGTATAGCAGGTAAACTGCTTTCGACAATTTGTTTATATCGCAGTCGAGCCCATGTTCAGGCCATGGGAAAGACGGCATTGATCATCGGGGCCACTGGCGGCGTGGGCAGCGAAATCGCCCGCGTTCTCTCGATCCGCGGCTACGAGGTGCGCGCCCTGCATCGTGACCCGCAGCGGGCCAAATCGCGCATGGGTTCGCTGGGCATGATCGAGTGGGTGAAGGGCGACGCGATGAACGCCGCAGACGTCCTGGCAGCAGCCGCCGGCGTTAGCCTGGTGGTTCACGCAGCGAATCCTCCCGGATATCGGAACTGGAAGGGGCTGGTGTTGCCCATGCTGGAGAACAGCATCGCCGCAGCCCAGGCGGCGGGCGCACGTCTGGTGCTCCCGGGTACCGTATACAACTTCGGCCCTGAGACATTTCCGAATCTGGCTGAGTCGGCTCCGCAGCGGCCGAAAACACGCAAGGGCGCCATCCGTGTCGCCATGGAGCAGCGCCTATTGCGAGCTGCGCAGGAAGGGGTGCCGGTGCTAATCGTGCGCGCCGGCGACTTCTTCGGCTCGGCCTCGCAAAATAGTTGGTTCAGCCAGGCCTTGGTCAAGCCAGGCAAGCCCGTGCGTTCACTAGTTTATCCCGGCAAGCGTGAAGTCGGCCACGCTTGGGCGTACCTGCCGGATCTGGCGGAGACCATCGTACAAATCGTCGAGCGCGAGGCCGAGCTCGGAGCGTTCGAGGTGTTCCATTTCGAAGGACATTGGTTCGAGCGCGGCGTGGAGATCGCCGAAGCAACACGCCGAGTGGGCGGCGTCCCAAACGCGCGCATCTGGGGTTTTCCGTGGTTTCTGGTTTACTTGCTCGCTCCCTTCCTCGAGACATTTCGCGAGATGATCGAAATGAGGTACCTGTGGAACTCGGCACTCAAGCTCGACAACGCCAAATTGCTCGGCTTTCTCGGCAAAGAGCCGCATACCCCGCTCGATGACGCACTACATGCCACGCTCTGCGAGCTCGGTTGTATTCGGACTGGCAAGGCGCGCCCTGGACTGGCGCCCCTTGCCAGTCCCAGCTCCTAGACTCGCTTGTTGATTTCTGCGGCCATTTGCTCGATGGGTGCCTCCGCGATTGAGAGCCCGGCTTCCCGGATCACTCGCGGCATGCCGTAGACGACGCACGACGCTTCGCTCTCGGTCATCACTTGACCGCCCGCCTGGGTGATCGCCCGCGCTCCTTCTAACCCGTCGCTGCCCATGCCAGTCAGGACGACCGCCAGCGCTCGTTTCCCCAAGCACGACGCCGCGCTACGAAACAAGACGTCAACTGACGGTCGATGCACCGAGTTCCTGGGCTCGAGATCGAGATGAGCGGTGAGATCGTCTTTGGTACCCACCAAAGTCAAATGCATGCCGGCCTTGGCTAGGATTGCGCGACCCGCTCGGAATGGCAGGCCCTGTTTGGCCTCCAGCACCTCGATCGCGCACTCGCCGTTCAGTCGCTCCGCGAGTGGACCGGTGTAGCCCTCGGGAATGTGCAGCACGATCGCGATCGGGGCTGGAAAATCAGCGGGAAACGCCTTCAAGAGGCGGGTCAGCGCTTGCGGGCCGCCAGTCGACGTGCCAATCAACACCACCCGATCCGAGTGCCGTTGGAGCGTCGGGTCCGAGGGGACGTCGAGCGCGGATTGTTGGTCGATGGCGCGAGCGCGCGGCTGATCGGCGGCCAGCAGCACTTTGCTCACTAGCTCTTCGGCGATGTCGTGCAAGCTGGCCACGGCCAAAGCGGTCGGTTTGTGCACCAGATCGAAAACACCGTAGGCGAGGGCGGAGATGCCGATGTCACTTTCGCCGTCGGCCATGCTCACGACCACGACCCGTGAGCGCTGCGCAGGTGTGAGTGCAGCCAAGACGCCAAGGCCGTCCAAGTTCGGCATCACCAAATCGAGCGTTATCACGTCCGGCTGTAGCGCGATGATCTTCTCCAGCGCGTCGATGCCGTCGCGGGCGATGCCCACCACCTCGATCAGCGGGCTGGTCAGCAAGCTTTCGCGCACGACCTTGCGCGCGAAAGCGGAATCGTCCACGATCAGCACGCGAATGACGCTCATTTGGACTGCTTTCGATAGAAGAAAGCCCCGCGCTGCTCTACGCATGCGAACGCCACTTTGAAGCGAAGCAGGGACTCCGAAGCGCCGACCAGCAGGTAGCCCTCGGGGCTGAGCTGTCGCCAGAGGCGGTCGACCACACTCTCGATCGTCTGATCGCGGAAATAGATCAGTACGTTGCGACAGATGATGACATGAAATGACTCCAGCTCCGATGGTTCGGGTTCATCGATCAAGTTGATGCGGCGCCAGGCGACGGCGCGGGCGATGCGAGGCAGCACTCGCATTCCATGCTCGTGGCCTTCGAGCCAGCGACCGACCACGCGCGGCGGAAGCGCGCGTAGCGAGCGTCGCCGATACAATCCTGCCTGTGCATGGGCCAAGACGCGCGCGCTGATGTCACTGGCAACGATGCTGACTTGGTCCAAGAGTCCCGCCTCGTCCAAGAGCATGGCCAAGGTCAGGGGCTCTTCGCCGGTCGAGCAGGCAGCGCACCAAATTCGCGGCTTGATGCCCCGAGCCAGCAGGCCCGGCACGACTTCGTCGACCAAAATTTCGAGCGGGGCCGGCTCTCGAAAAAAGTAGGTCTCGTTGACGACCAACGCTTCTGCCAAGAGTGCCAGCTCAGCATCCGCGGCTGCGTCGTAACGCAAGAAATAGTAATAATCGAGCAGGGTTTCGAAGCCTCGTTCGGTGGCGCGGCCCGAGACTCGCTCGGCAAAAAGCGCCCGTTCCTGCAGGTCGTAATGCAGACCGGTGCGCTCCTCGATCAGCGCGCTGAGGATGGCAAAGACCTGCGGCGAAAGCGGAAGACTGGCGGTCATCGGACGAGCGATGCGCTACAGATCCGCCGCACTTCTGCGTCCGGATCAGAGAGTGCGGCGCGCTCGAGCGCGGCGGCGCTGGCCACGTCCTGAAGCGCAACCAATGCCGAGGCCGACGCACGACGCGCGGCATCGTTGGCGGATGCCAGCGCGCTGCGGAGGGTCGCCAGGGCCTCCTCGGATTGCATGCGGGCCAAGGTGGCAACCAAGGCCTCTGCCGACAGATCGTCGGCATGGCTCAGCGCCGCCGCGATCGCCTGGCAACGATCCGGCGCTGGCTTGGCCAGGGCGCGGATCAACGATTGTCGAGTTGGCGCGTCGAGCAGCAACGCAATCAGCTCGTTCGTGGCCGCAAGATCCGAACGTGCGGCGAGAAAACCGGTTGCGGCAACGCGCACCCCTTCGTCCGCATCGCGCGTTGCCGTCGCGATGGCTGGCAGCGCGCCGGGCACTCCGAGCTCCGCCAAAGCAGAGAGCGCGACCAAGCGCGTCGCGGCTTCGGTCGAGGCCAACGCTTCGAGCAAGTGGGGCAAGGCCTCGGCGCGTTTCGACAGGCCGACCGCAAGCAAAGCCGCCCGATTCAAGTCGGCGTCGCCTGCGCCGAGCACGTGGCTCAAGATCTCGAACGCGCGCGCACCGCGCAAATGCGCCAATGCTTCGACGGCGGCGACACGGACTTGTCCGAATGCATCCTCGAGCAACAGTGCAATCTGTTCCGTGGCTGTGTCGTCGCGCAATCTGCCGAGCGCTTGGCAGGCGTAGTAACGGACCCAAGCGTCGGAATCGCCGAGGCCCGAACGCAGCTGAGCGAGCACAGTCGGGTCGCCGGAGGTGTGGCCCAGAGCGCGCACGGCGAAGGTGCGCGTTCGTGGTGACTCGTGATGAGCGGCTTCTAGCAGCTCGTGTTGCGCGCGCAGATCATCGATGAACGGCAAGCTCGCCAGCGCTGCTTCGCGCAGCCTTTCGTCGCCGCTCCGGGAGGCGTCGATCAGCGCGTCCAACCCTTCGGCGTAGCCAAAGTAGCCGATCACCCGCAGGGCGGCGCGGCGCAGGCGCGCGTCCGCCGAGAATGCGGCGGCCAGGGTCAAACGCCGCGTGTCATCGCTGCCCAGTGTTTGGATGGCAGCTAATGCCGCCTGACCGACGCGGGCGTCTATATCGGCAAGCAAGGGAAAGATGGCCGGTACTGCTACCGGGTCCGAGGTGCGCGCGAGCGCGTCGCAGCTCAACGCTCGCACCGTGGGATCTTCGTCATCGAGACAGGCGATGAGCTGATCCCGTGCCGACCGCTTGCCGCCGAGCAGCGGCACCAACAGCCGACGCTCCTCGCTCGTGCCAGCGTGCACGGCCGCGATCAACTGCGCTTCGGCGACCGTGCCCAAGCGTTTCAGTGAGCGGGCAGCGCGCTCCGCGACCGCCGGCCCTCCGCGCAGCAAACCGAGCAGGGTTGGGACGGTGCTCTCTTCACCGATCCAGGACAAAACTTGGCTCAGCGCAAGTTGCTCGGCGGCGTCCGCGCGCTCGAGCCCGAGCGTGAGGCGTTGCCTGAGCTCACTCACCTTGGCCGAGCCCGAGACCTGGTGCTCGACGACCGACCCGGTGCCGAAGCGTTGCTCGGTGACGTCGTGGATGCCGACCAGCGCGATCGCGATCGCTCCCAGCAAGCCGCCGCTGGCGCGCGTCAGTTGATCCAAGAGCGCCGGAAGTGCGCTGGGATCTCCGAGACGTCCCAGGGCGCGCACGGCTTCTGCGCCGTACAGTGGGTCGACCGAAAGCCGTAGCAGCGTCCGCAACGCGCGCGAGTCGCCGCTCCGACCCAGGATGTCGATGGTCGGAAAAGTGCGAAAAAAATTGCGGCTATCGGCCAAAATCAGCAAGGATTCGAGCGCTTCTCTACCGCCGATGCGGCCCAGCGCTTCGACCGCGGCCAGAGCCACGTTGTCGTCCGCGTGCTGGGTCAATTCCTTCAGTTTGGTTACGCCGCGCGTGCTCTCGCGCCGACCCAAGATTTGCGCAGCATCACAGACGACCGCTACTTGGTCAGCGCTGGCAAGCGTGAGCAACAGCTCGTCGATCGGGTGGGCCGTTGCCGAGAGCGCGTCGACCAGGCCAGCGATCTTGGCCTCGTTCTCGCGGGAGCTGCGCAGGATCTCGATCAAGACGGGCATCGCCGCGGATTCCGAGGTAGCGAGCGCAGCGACTACGGCGCGTCGCACCGTCCAACTCGCGTCGACCAGTTCATCGACCAGCTGCGCCACGGCAGGCAAGCCGGCCTGGGCGAGATTTTTGACCCGTTCCAAGCGTTCGTGTTCGCCGAGTGGTGGGCTGGCCGATGCGGATCTCATGCGGGGCTCGATGTATCGATGGTGCTCGCGGTGAGAGCCAGGACGGCTTCGGCCTGGCCCTCGTTGGTCGTGCGGAGCTTGGCGATTTGGGCAGAGATAGACTGCATTTCACGGCCAAAAAGGGCAACGCCCTTGGCCTGCTGGGCGGACGCCGTGACTGTCTCGCGGATCCGACCGCGCATGTCATTGACGGCAGACGCAATTTGCTCGCTGGTGGTGCCTTGTTCGACATTGGCTTGGCGAATGGCGGCGATTGACTTCGTTTGCTTGCTGGCTGTGTCGGCAAGCGAGCTGACCGCATCAGTCTGTTCTTCGAGCGCGCGAGCGGTCTGGCGCGCGATGCGTCGCACGTCGTCCGCGCTCGTCGCGATCGATGCAATCGCTTTGCTTTGCTCGGAGCTGGCGCGCGTAACCTCGGCAGCCGAAATCGCCACCTGCTTGGCGGCGCCCTCCAATTCCTTTCCGGCTTTGGCTTGCTCGAGCAGCCCCCTGGCGTTTTGCTGGGTGTCTTTGCGTGCCGTGTCCATCGCTTTGGCGATCTCGGCGGCACCCTTGGACTGCTCACTGAGACCGAGCAGGCTGCGCTCGGTGGCGGCGCGCAGTTCATCGGCTTGACCTGCGATGCTCTTCACCAAGTTGGCTTGCTCGCCCAGGCTGGCCAGGGTCGCGTCCGTTTGGCTGCGCATATTGAGCGCTACTTTCGATAGTTCCGCCGCTGCAGCGGCCTGCTCTGCGGCGCCCAGGGCCACCTCTTTGGCGTTGTTCGCCAGTTGCGCGTTGGCGCGCACCACATCTCGCAGAGCGCGGGCCTGGTCCGCTGAGGCGAGCGTGATTTGTTTGGCCATCTGCCGCATTTCGCCCGCGCTCTGGGCGAGATCTTGGGTGGCTTTGGCTTGTTCGCCCGTGGCAGTGGCGATGATTCGCGATTGCTCGCGGACTTTGGCGGAGGCCTCGGCTAGCGATTTCGCCGCCACGACTTGCTCGTTCGCGCTCTCAGCTGCTTCACGCACGGACTGGCCCAGCTCCTGAACGCCGCCCAAGATGGCGGCCAGCGCGCGTTCGGCGTCCGTGGCCAACGAAGCGCCGTCGGTCGCGACGCGTTCGCCTTCATGGGTGGTTGCGAGCGCTTCTCGTGCAGTGTTTTGCAAGGCGCGGATGATCTTGGCGATATCCGAGCTGGCCGTGGCGGCGCGGTCGGCGAGCGCGCGGATCTCTTCGGCCACCACCGCGAAGCCGCGCCCGTGCTCACCGGCGCGGGCGGCCTCGATGCTGGCGTTCAGCGAGAGCAAGTTGGTGCGGTCCGCGATCAGGTTGATGGTTTGCACGAAATCCCCAATTTCGTCGACCTTTTGGCCCATCTCTTTCATTACACCCGCGGAGGAGGTGATCGACACGCGAATCTTGGCCAAGCCTTCAATCGAGCGCCCGACGGTTGTCCCGCCGTCGCGCGCGAGCGAGGTCACACGGTCGCCGACCGCGCGCGCCTCGTCACACACGCGAGCGATGCGCCGTGTCGCGGTTTCGACTTGCTGACTGGCCGCAGCGCTCGCCTCGCCCAGGCGTGCGATGTCCTCTGCCGATCGCGACACCGATTGCGCGGATTTGGCGAGCTCCTCGATGGTGGAAGCGTTGGCTTCGACCACGCGCGAGTTCTTCTCCGAGGTCGAGGCAACTTCTTCCACGGAGGCGGCCAGCTCCGCCACGGTCGCGGCGTTCTCGGTGCTGGCGGCCTCGAGCGCCCTGGAGCTGCTCGCGGCGGCGGCAGCCGAGCGCGACACTTGCTCGGTAGTGGTCGCCGTTTCCAGGACGGACGAGGCCAGATTCTGACCGCGTTCGGCGACGTCGGCGACACCCTTGGCGATCGCAGCCGTGCTGGAGGCAACTGACGCGATGCGGGTGGTGACGTCGCGCGCGTCGATCGTCAACCGCTCGATGCCCTTGGCCATCTCCTCACACGTTGCGCCGACCTCGGTGATCATCGACGCGTTACTCTCAGCGCGCGCGGATATTCCGCTCAAACCAGCGGCCATCTGGATCGAGGTGGCCGAGAGTTGCTCACTGGCAGCGGCCAAGTCTTGGGCATTGCTGGTCACGCCGCGGATCGAACGCGCAGACTCTTCGACGGCGGCCGCGGTGCTCTCGGAAGATTCTGCCAACAGCCGCGTGTCTTTCTTCACCGCGCCGATCGAGGTCGCCACTTCACGCAGCGCCGAGCTCGATTCCTCGACGTCACTGAGCAACGATTGCGCCAGCTCCAACAGGCCCCGCTGCGCACCTGTCATCTTGGTCGTCATCGCGTCCGTCTCCGCGATGGAAACGGCCATCGCTTCGGTCGCGGCGCTCACTTGCTCTCCGAGCGCCGCTCGCTCGTTGCCGGCTGCGGCGAGCCGGAGCGCCGCGGCCTCGATCGCAGCGATCTCGGTGGTGGTGGTGCGCAGCGACAGCGCTACCGATTCAACTTGGGAGTTGAAGGAGTGCGGCTGAGCCATCGGCTTCGAGGAGGTGGGAGGGCTGGAGGTCATGGCTATTTTCACCTAGGAGTTTCGGTAGATCGATCAACAAAAGCAGACGGTTGCCCAGCGGATGTACCGCGTGAACGAAGCCCGACGAGCGTTCGCTGACGATGCTTGGGGCGGGCTGGTGCTTGTCGACATCCAGCTTCAGTACTTCTCGCGCGCTGTCCACGCGTAGCGCTACGACGCGGCCGGCGCATTGGCTGACGATGATTCGCGCGTCCAAGTTCAGTTCGATGCGAGGCAGTCCGAAGCGCGTCCGCAAGTCCAACACCGGGACGACCAACCCGCGCACGGTCACGATGCCGTCCACGAAAGCGGGTGCACCGGGTACGAGCGTCGCGCCGGTATAGGTCTCCATTTGCAATACGCTGTCGAATGGCAGTGCGTATTCCGCTCCGGCCAGGCTGAACACCACGTGGAGCTTCATCGCGTCCTCGCCAGCATTTGGCTTCCGGCACTTAGGCTCGCGCTGAGTGCGACTAGATCGAGCACGAGCGTGGGACGGCCATCGCCCAGATCGGTCGCGCCCGAGACCCCAGGTGCGCGCACCAAAAAATCGTTGATCGGGCGAATCACCACCTCTTGTTGCCCCAACATGCGATCGACGGCGAACGCCACTGGTGATCCAGCGCGGCGCACCACGATCGCTTTTCCGGCGCGATTGCGCTTGGTCTTGAGCCGGAAAACCTGCGCCAATTGGATCATCGGTACGGCCACGCCGCGTCGCGAAATGATGTCTACTGCGGGGCTGCCGTCGTCGTTGGCGGGCACGTGCACCAGCGCGCTCGGATCGACCTCGACGATTTCGTCGACCATGGCGACAGGCACGACGAAGCGCTGCTCGCCGCACTCGAACGAGAAGGCATCGACGATCGAGATCGTGAGCGGAACGCGCAACGTGAAGGTCGTGCCTTGACCGAGCTCAGTGTGGACTTCGAGCTCACCACCGAGCTGGTCTACGATCGTACGCTTCACGATTTCCATGCCCATGCCGCGCCCGCTGGTGGTGGTCACGATTTCGCGCGTCGAGAGCCCCGGAATGCACAGCAAATCCAAGAGTGCAGCGTCGTCGTTCGGCACCGCGCGCGCGGCCTTTTTGGCCACCGCGGCGCGGTCGATGCCGCGCCCGTCGTCGCTGACCGTGAGCTCCAGGCGCGTATTGGAGCGCGCGCCGCAGGTGATGCGCAAGAGCCCCTCTTCTGGCTTGTTCCGCCGACGGCGCTCGTCCGGCGTTTCGATCGCGTGGTCGACTGCGTTGCGCACCAAGTGCACGAGCACCGGAAATAGGCGTTCTGAGACCGATTTGTCGAGTTCCGCGCTGCCACTCTCGAGCTCCAGGCGCACGGAGCGATTGGTGGATCGTTGCAGGCCGCGGACGAGCAGCGGGATCCGCTCCAACAGCTCAGCCACGGGGACCATTCGCACACGCACGATCGCAGCGCGCAGATCGCGTAGCTGGCGAGCATTGTCGTTCATGATCTCGGATAGCTCGCGAGTGTTCACGCCGCGCTCGGTCAAGCTGGCGATCGAGCGAGCCAGGCGAAAGCGAGTGACGATCAGCGCGGATAGGCCTTCCATCGCGTCGTCCAGGCGACTGACGTCGACGCGCACCACGCCGCGTCGCGAATGAGTATCGATCATTCGATCTTCCGCGCCGTCCAGGCCAGCTTCGTTGATCGGAGTGAGTTCGGCCCCTGCGCTGTGCTCCGGCTGGTCGCGCGCGATGCAGTGTAAGCTGCTGCTGCCGTCCAGGCCGACGGCTTCGGTGATCATTTCATCGCTCGAGTTGGTCAGCAAGATCAACACGAAGCATAGGCCTCCCGGCGCAGCCGGGCTCACGGGCACCGCGCGCGGCAAAACGCGCACGAGCTCCGCGACCTCGGCCAGGCGTTCGCGGACGGAGTTGATCGTCAGGCCCTGCGCGGCGCGCTCGGGTGACGGGCTGAACTCGGCGCGCAGCGCGCGCCGGCCGGCGGCAATTCCGCGCACTAGTTGATCGACCTCGAAGGGCGCAAGCTTGGCCAGGATAGTCGGGTCGAGGTCCAGTACGGCGCTGGCCGTGGGCGCGACCGGTGCTGCCGCCAGTCCGAGCGAGTCGAGCGTCGCCAAGAGTTCGTCCGAAGGGGCGGCGGCGGACTCACCGCGACTGAGAGCCGCGATGCGTTGCTCGATCGCGTGCACCCCACGTAGCAAGGCATCGATCGCTGGTTGGGGCAGTGCACCGCCAGAACGATCGGAGTCGCGCAGGAAGTTCTCCATCCGGTGGGCGATCGCCACGACTGGTTCGATGCCCACCATCGCAGACAAACCCTTGATCGTGTGCAGTGAGCGGAAGGTCTCACGGACCGCGCGGGGATTCGTGTCGCCGCTGCGCTGAGCGCTCTCGATGGCAAGCAGCTGCGTATTGGCGACCGTCAGGTGTTCCTCGGCCTCGACGAGGTAGGCGGCGACGAACTCTTTGAGGTCGGCGGGACCTGTCACGCGACGTTCTCCGCGCGATCAGCGAGGATGGCGCGGACTTCGGCGATGATCGAGTCTGGCGTGAAGGGCTTTGCCAAGAAGCCGGTCGCGCCGGCC
>Ga0302321_100000695_pt1 | contig 29215 bp, 26 predicted proteins | sample Fen_T0_1_FD_202505 | JGI IMG/M metagenome (GOLD analysis project Ga0302321, IMG submission 202505) | Peat permafrost microbial communities from Stordalen Mire near Abisko, Sweden - Fen_T0_1 | ecosystem: Environmental > Terrestrial > Soil > Wetlands > Permafrost | place: Sweden: Abisko... | reverse complement strand
TCACGGTGCGATAGCGAATACAGAGCGTCGATACAGCCGCGTTCAGGCGATTCCGGACGCCACGACTCGAGGGCTCGAACGATTCGAGCCGTCCCAGACGAGCGGCTGCTTCGAGCTCGCAGCACTGCGCCCAAAGCTCCCGAGCGCCGAGAGCTGAACTGCTGGAGCTCAACTTGTGGGCTGCGGCTCGCAAGGCGGGCCCATCGCTCGCCGCAACGGCCCGTTCGATCGCGCCGACCAACGCCTCGCCATCAGTTCGAAAGACTGCTACCAATTTGTGCAGCAAACCAGGCGAGATCGTGCGGTCGAGTTCTTCTAGCTCGCGCAGCGGCGCCTCGTCCAGAGCTGCGTGTTCGACCAGCGCCGGACTCCGTCTCGACATGGCGGGTGACTCGCCTCCCGCGTTTGGGCGTGAGCGGAGATACTTAGCCAGCACCGCGTGCAATTCAGCCTTGGTGAACGGCTTACTTAGAAAATCATCCATGCCAGCCTTGTGGCAGCGCTCGGGATCGCCGGAAAGTGCGTTGGCGGTCAGCGCAATGATCGGGATCCGCGTGCCTCCGGCGAGTTCTCTGGCGCGTATGGCCGCGGTTGCTTGGAAACCGTCCAGCACGGGCATTTGGCAGTCCATCAATACGGCGTCGTAGTGACGAGCAGACAGCGATTCGAGTGCCAGCGCGCCATTTTCCACCGCGTCGACTTCGCAGCCGAACAATCGCAGTAGCCCCACGGTCACCTCTAGATTTACGAGATTGTCTTCTGCAACCAAGATTCGCCCCTGGATGCGCGCAACGGCGGGCGCCGCGTTCGGAGAGACGCCAATCACGGCCTCTGGCATCTGGGGTAGCCCAGCACCGGCATCGAGGGCGTCGAACAGGGCTCGCCGGGTTACCGGCTTCGAAAGCACAGTGACTTCGGTGCCGAACTGCACGGTCTCCCTCGTCTGGCCGAAAGCGCCCAGCAAAACAATCGTAGGCCGGGGCTCGAGCTTCGATGCCGTCTCGAGCAGGGCAAGAACCTCAGCTTCCGGCAACGCCTGATCGATGACGACAGCCGAGAACGGGTCACTTGGCTGCTGTTCGACCAGGGCGAACAGAGCAGAGCGCACGGAGTTTGCCTCGAGTGCCGGCACTCGAATGGACCGCATGGCTGCACGAAGAGACCCCAGCAATGCAGGCGCGCCGGTCGTGATCAGCACCCGCTGAGTTTCGCGACTGCGATGCACGGGACAGACGCTAGCGGCTTGAAATACTGCATTGAAACGGAAGGTGGCCCCAGCACCCAAGCGACTCGAGACCGACAGCGTCCCTCCGAGCATCTCGACCAATTGCTTGGCGATCGCGAGACCGAGACCCGTACCGCCATACTTGCGCGTAGTAGAACCGTCGGCCTGACGAAACGCATCGAAGATCTGCTGGCACGACTCTGCACTGATACCTATGCCGGTGTCCGTCACCTCGACGCCCACCAGGGTCTTTTCGGCATCGCCGTCTTCGAGCCACAGACGCACGACGACCTGGCCGCGTTCGGTAAACTTAACGGCATTGCCGATCAGATTTCCGAGTACCTGACGGAGGCGACCCAGGTCGCCGAGCACTGGCAGCACACTCACTTCGGGCAGTTCGCAGACCAGGTCCAAGCCCTTGCGCGACGCTCGCTCGGCAAACAGCTCCACCGTCTCCTCGACGACGTCGAGGACGTCGAATTCGGTGCAATCGAGTTCGAGATAGCCTGCCTCGATCTTGGAAAAATCGAGAACGTTGTTGATGATCGTGAGCAGCGAATCAGCGGAGCGTTTAATCGTCTCGACCAAATGGCCTTGTCGTGCACTGAGCTCGGTCGCCAACAGCAACTCGGTCATGCCCGTCACGCCGTTCATGGGTGTGCGGATCTCGTGACTCATGTTCGCGAGAAACTGTGATTTGGCACGGTTGGCGGCGTCGGCCGCCTCTTTGGCGTGCTTCAGCGAAAGGTTGGACTGTGCCAAGCTGCGCATGGCGACCTCCAATGCCTCGGTTCGCTCGTGCACCTTGCGCTCCAGCGTGGAGGCCGCCTTGAACAGTGAGAATGCCTGACCTTGCTGATCCATGCCGCGTTCGATTCTGGCGATCAGCGCTTGCTTGATCTTTTCACTCTTGGCCAGCTCGCGCTCGAGCCGAGCACAACGTGCTTCGAGCGTTTCATGCGCATCACCCAAGGCCGACATGACTAGCCTGCGGCACCGATGGCGACCGCCGTGAAGGTTTGATTGACGTGCATGGCGTTGAATTGTTCTCCGTACGTGGCAAATCCGACGACTCGGTTGTCGGCAAAGATCCGGCTCACCTCAGCGATGACCTTTCGTTGACCGACCTCCACGTATCGCAGGATGCAGTCGCAGCCGAGAACCAGGTCGGGCTCTCCGAGTTGCGTGCGCACGTCTAGGAAAGCGTGCTCCAGAACTTTGACCAAGTCACCGCCGCGGGCGACCGTGAACACCACGCCCTGATCGATCGCGCAGAAGAAAGACAAGCTCTCATCGGCGTTGACCTTTTGAATCGCTCGAACGTAATAGTCGCCCCCGACCTTGACGACGACCGGGTACGACGCGAAAATCATCGGCGTGAGCTCGTCGATCTCCAGCCCGACGACTCGCGCATACTCACGGGCCGCGGGCTCACCGTTGATTTCGGTCACGATTCGACACAGCGGGCGAGCCTCGGTCACCACCATCTTTTCATTGGATGGTAAGAAGTGCTGAGTTTTGAAGACCACGAAAGATCGCTCGGTGCAAATCAGGTTGAGAATCGCGCAATCCTGGCGGAAGCGACCTTCGTGGTAAATGAACGTTTGGCCGAAATTCAGCCCGTCACCCGCGGAGCCGCCGAACAGTTGAATGTCACGCATGCCGTGAAAGAGCGCTCCGACGAGCGACTCTTCCTGTTGACACAGGCCGTCAACCAATAGAAATCCGAACGTGTTTCGGGAGTCGACCACCTTGCCTGTTTGCTGAAGCTGCTCGATTGCCGCGGTGGGCGCGCTTTGCATGGTCGCAAACTCGATGCTCGATAACCCGTTCAAACGTATGGTTGCGACGTCGAATTGATTCTTGCCGAAGCTGACGCCGGTCAAGGTTCCCGTTCCATAGCCGAGTCCGGAGATTTCACCCGCAGTCGTGCAACCGACCAGGTTCACGCCTCGAAACAGCAGCGCCAATTCCGCCGCTAGTACGTCGAGGTCATATTCAGGAGAGCAAAAGAACAATACCAGTGACATGTCCGGTTGGTCGACCTGCGCATGAAATTCACGCGCGGCATCTCGCGCGTCACGCGCAGCGGATGCTCCGCGTCTGATGCCATCCCCCGAGCTCATCGGGCCACCGTGCTGATCATAGGGGGGTGCGTCATTTTGTCTCCGGAATGGTAGCGCGCCAAATTCGAGCGCAGCGTCGCACTCGAACAATCGGCCGCTCAAGTTGATGATTTAAGCGCAATTGCGCGTCCTTGCGACGCAATCCGCGACGCAAGCTTTGCACGTCAGGCACGCAAACTCTGCAGCAAACGGCCATTAAACTCGACACCATTCGCGCCGTTCACGAGCATCAAACCATGAAGATCTTGATTGTCGACGATGCCAAAGCAATGCGCATGATCGTCCGCCGGACGCTGCGCCAGGCGGGCATCGAAACCGAACGCATCGATGAAGCGTGCAACGGCAAAGAGGCGCTGGAGAAGATCAGCGCGTGCACCCCCGACCTGATTCTATGCGACTGGAACATGCCGGAAATGACCGGCATCGAACTACTGAACGAACTGCAGCGGATCGGCTGCAAGGCCCGGTTTGGCTTCGTAACATCCGAAGGAACGCCGCAAATGTTGTCGACCGCGCACACCGCCGGCGCTCGCTTCGTGATCACCAAGCCGTTTACTCCCGATTCATTTCGCAGCGAGATCACCAAGGCGCTCGCCCAATAGCCCCGAGGCTCATCATGTCGAACCCCGCACCGCTGACGATTCCCACGACACACGGCGCATCTTCCTTCCTTTCCGGCTTGATTGGCCGCCCGACGCCGGCCAAGAAGGTCAAAGTCGAATGGGTGCGCGAGAAGTGCTGGCTGAGCTTCAGCGAGTTTCGCCATCCCACCGGCGAGTTGGCCGCGCTATTCGTGGCGGATCTGCCCTTTTGTAGTTGGTCAGGGGCGGCCCTCGCCCTTTTGCCGGCGGGCCTCGCACAAGACGCGATCAAGTCAGGCAAGCTCGACCAAGCGCTGCAAGACAACTTCGCCGAGGTAGCGAACGTACTCACGGCAACTTTTCGTGAATTCGGTGAGCGCGTGATCTTGGGTAAGATCCAGTATGGAAGTGCGCAGCTGCTGCCGGAGGATGTACGTCCGTGCGTTGCCGCGCCGCGAAGACTGGACCTGGAGGTCACGATCACCGGTTACGGTGTGGGCCGCTGCGGGCTGCTTCTCGCGTAGACCAGCTCACCGGACCGTCGCACCGAGCCGCAGCTTCTCGCGTAGACCAGTCTCCGGACCGTCGCACCGAGCGCAACTTGCGCGCGGCTCGCTCAGCGCCTAGCCAATTCAAGTAGCCTACCGGCGATGGCGTCGAGCGGCAGGATCTCCGCGGCGGCGCCGTGCTTCACGGCTTCACCGGGCATCCCCCACACGACGCTGCTCGCCCTATCCTGGGCCACGGTCGGGCTACCGGCATCACGCATCAGCTTCAGCCCCGCCGCGCCATCGTCGCCCATGCCGGTCAAGATGACCCCGATGGCATTGTGCCCGGCCTCGCGGGCAGCCGATTCGAACAGTACGTGTACCGAAGGGCGGTGTCGATTGACCGCTTCGTCGCTAGCCACTTCGCAGAAATATTTGGCCCCACTTCGCCGCACCCTTAGGTGGTGATTGCCTTTGGCAACGAATGCGTGTCCGAGCAGCAGCTGTTCGCCACCTTGGGCTTCTGTAACGTGGATCTGACACTCGTCGTTGAGACGCGCAGCAAAGCGAGCGCTGAAAGTCTCCGGGATGTGCTGCACAATCATGATTGCGGGCGCGTCCGGCGGCATTCGTTGCAAGATGGCGGCCACGGCCTCGGTTCCGCCCGTCGACGCGCCGATCACGATCACCCGATCCGTGGTCTTGAGCGTGGTGTCCTTTGGCAAGGCTCGAGCCACGCGCTCGCGTGGCTCGGCGCGGGAACGAAGGTTGGCAACCGCTGCCGCACGCAGTTTGTCGCACAGCTCGTCGGCCAGGCTCTGGAGGCCGTCGCTCAAGCCAGCAAGTGGCTTGGTCACGAAATCGACTGCGCCGGCCTCCAGCGCCGCCATGGTCACGTCCGCGCTTTTCTCGGTGAGCGACGACACCATCAGCACCGGCATCGGTCGCAGACGCATGAGATTGTTCAGGAACGTGAGGCCATCCATGCGCGGCATTTCGACATCGAGCGTAAGGACGTCCGGAGACAGTTCCTTGATCTTCTCACGGGCCTCATAAGGATCACGAGCGGTGCCTACCACTTGAAAATCGGGATCTCGCCCGATGATCTCGCTGAGCAGCTTTCGAACGAGCGCCGAGTCGTCGACGATGAGTACTCTTATGGCCACGGTTTCACCATCCTCAATCGAACAAGTCGACTTCGCCACGCCGCGGCACGATGGACAGGCTTCTTTGGAGCTCGCTCTCGCGGCTGACGACCTGATTCGTCTCTTGCGTCTGAAGCCGTTGAATCAGGACTCGACCGGTGTCGGTGTAGTACCGCACTCGTCGCGCCCAGGTGCCGCCGGTATCCTCAGCATTGATCGCGAGGCCTTCGGTGGTGAAGTACTCGTGGATGAAGCGGATATTCTTGAGGCCGATATCGCTCATACCCGCGATCACCTTGCCGCCGCCGAACACCTTGATCTCTAGTTGCTCTCGCCGCGCCCCGTACTTGATCAGCTCGTTTATCAAACGTTCGACGGCGAAACAGCCATAACGAAGCGCCTCGCCGGCCATCACCGCTCCTCCCTGAGTGGGCAGCATGAAATGATTGAGGCCCGAGATCGCGACTACCGGGTCGCGGATACACGTCGAGACGCAGGATCCCAGCACGGTGGTGATGATCTCACCACCCTTGGTGACATAATAATCGCCCGGCAACACTGGAGCCACCCAGTTGTTGTCGCCCATGTCCCAATAGCGATGCATACTTTCGAAACCGCGGAGTGGTTTGGGTGGACCGGCTTCCCCAAGCTGACTCACAATCGTTCCTGTGCGGATTGCTTGACGAATGCGGTGCGCCCGCAGTTCTTGAGCGAAGGCGTGCCATTGGCACTGGGCGACTCGGAATGTCCCAAGAACAAGTAGCCCCCTGGGCGTAGCAGCTCCGCGAACCGGCGAACCAAGAGTTCGCGCGTCTGACCGTCGAAATAGATGAATACGTTGCGGCAGAAGATCACGTCGAACGGCCCGTTCATCGGCCAAGGATCGAGCAAGTTGAGTTGCTTGAACGTGACCATTGAGCGAAGGTCTGGATTCACTCGCGCATTTCCGGCGTTGGCGCCAACGCCGCGCTGGAAGGAGCTGCGAAATTCTGGTTTGAGCTTGGCGATGCGTTCGACGGGGTACACGCCGCGTCGAGCTTGCTCGAGGATCTCGGTGTCGATGTCCGTTGCCAGAATGCGCACGTCCAAGTTTGCCAGCTCGGGCATCCTATTCAGGGTCAGAGCCGCCGAGTAGGGCTCATCACCAGCGGAACAGGCTGCAGACCAGATCCTGAGCTTTCTGCCACCGTTGTTCAAGACCTCTGGCACGACGCGTTTCGCGAGCATGTCGAAGTGATGCTCCTCACGGAACAGTTCGGTCACATTGGTGGTTAGAGCGTTCAGGAATTTGCCCGACTCGTCGCTCGCAGGATCTTCGACCAGACACAAGTAGTCGGCAAAATCGGCCAATTTGAGCGCACGCATCCGGCGTGCAAGCCGACCATAAGCGAGCATGCGCTTCCCGGGCCCCATGTCGATGCCCGAACGCTCCTTTAGCAACTTCTGGATGCGCCGAAATTCATTGTCCCCGAGTTCGAACTCACGCGTGGCGGTGTCTAAGGCGGAACGGGACATGGTGCTCTTCGTCGCTGGCTATTGAAACTCGTGCTCGAAATGCGCGCGGCGCGGCCGACGGAAGCGTCGACGCGCCGCGGCTCAGTTCAGAACTGCACCCATTCGTCGTCGCCTGAGCCATTCGTCTTGCCGTTCTTTGGTGAGTGGCCATTCGCCTTCGGATTCGCGGCCGCCGTGCGCTCCTTCACTGCAGGGCGCGCTTCACGGGTGGCTTTGGCTTGCGGGGCGGGCTTGGCTTGCGGGGCGGGCTTGGCTCGCCTCGGCGGGGGCGGCGGGGGGGGGGGGGCCGAGGCAGGGCGCTCAGCGTCCACGCGGAAAAACGACACGAGTTCGGTCAGTGATCGCGCTTGCTCGTTCATCGACTCCGCGGCAGCCGCTGCCTCCTCGACCATGGCAGCGTTCTGCTGCGTCGACTTATCCATCTGGGTGACGGCCTGGTTGATTTGCTCGATGCCCGTCGCCTGTTCGTCGCTGGCGGCATTGATCTCGCCCACGATGTCGGACACCTTCTTCACCGAGCCGACGATTTCTTGCAAGGTTTCACCGGAACGATTCACGAGCTTCGCGCCCTGATCGACCTTCTCCTGGCTGTCTTGAATCAAGCCCTTGATTTCCTTCGCGGCAGCAGCGCTGCGTTGCGCGAGGTTGCGCACTTCCGCGGCCACTACGGCGAAACCGCGCCCCTGATCGCCGGCCCGCGCTGCCTCGACCGCGGCGTTCAACGCCAACATGTTGGTCTGAAACGCGATTTGTTCGATCACGCCGATGATGTCAGCCACCTTCTTGGAGCTTTCGGTGATCGCGGTCATCGCCGCGACCGCCGAGCCTACGACTTGGCCGCCCTTCTCCGCCGCGTCTCGGGCGCTCGCGGCGAGCTGGTTGGCTTGCACGGCGTTGGCCGCGTTCTGCTTCACGGTCGCGGTCATCTCCTCCAGACTGGCTGCTGTCTCTTCGAGCGCCGAGGATTGTTCCTGGGTCCGCTTATTCAAATTGGCGTTGCCCTCGGCGATGTCGCTGGCGGCCGATCCAATCGCACCGGAGGCGTCATCCATCCGCACGACGGTATCTCGCAACGTATCGACGGTCTTGTTCATCTTGTCGCGCAGGATGGCGAACGTCCCCTCGAACTCGCCGTTCATCCGCTCCGTCAAATCCCCTTCGGCCAGGGCTTCCACGACGCGTTGGGCTTCGGCCACTAGGCGGTGTGTCTCCTGCTGCGCTTGTTTTTGCGCAGTGATGTCGATCGCGTACTTGACCACCTTGAAAGGCTTGCCATTGAGGTCGAGAATTGGGTTGTAGGTCGCTTGGATCCAAACTTCCTTACCGAGTTTGCCGAGGCGCAGAAATTCGCCCGAGCTGAAGCGTCCATGACCGAGATCCGTCCAAAACTGACGATACTCTTCGGTTCGCACCTGGCTCGGCTCCACGAACATGCTGTGGTGGTTGCCGACGATTTCTTCCAATCGGTAGCCGAGTGCACTCAAAAAATTCTCGTTGGCGGTAATGACTTTGCCGTCCATGTCGAACTCAATCACTGCTTGCGACTTGCTGATCGCTTCGACCTGCCCTTGTGCGTCTAGCGCCTTGAGCATCCGCGCGGTCACATCGAACCACTCGAGGGTGCTTCCGACGTGCTCTCCAGCTGCGTCATAGGCAGCCGTCGCGTTAATCTCGAGCGCCAGCTTACCCACCCGAATTTCGGCTTTTCTCGGCAGATTTTTTGGATTGGCGAGCAAATTTCTCTGATGTGAGGGTTGCTTGTGAAAGATATCGATACAGGTCCCTATCAGCTTGCTCGGTTCGAAGTTGGGGAATGCGCTGCGAAACTCGGACTCGTACTTGGTCATCAACGCGACCGTGGCGCGGTTCACGTAGTTGATGATCAAATCCTTGTCGACCATCATGAACGCAGTCGTCGCGCCATCGATGGCGGCCTTCATGCGTCCCAGCTCCAACATTTCCGCAGAATTTTGTCTTACTTCCATGACTGTCTCCTGTGTCCCTTCCAACATGAGTGTGGCAACGGCGGTCAGTGCCTGGTCCCAGGCGGTCCGCGTGGCAGGCGTAAATTCTCCCGCTAGCATCCGTTCGAGAACCGAGAGCAAGGTCTGCTTGACGACCGTGTAGTGTTCCGGCCTGACGCCGTAGCCGACGTGCCGGGCGCCCAGCCCGCGCAAGGCCGATTCGAGCACCTGCGGCTTGTCTAAATTGGCGAGCGTCAACTTCAAGGCAGCCAGCAGCGCCTTACGCTGGGCCGAAGGCTCGCTCTTGGCGAACATCGGGATGAGTTCGGGATGGTCCGCGAACAGCGTGTCGTAGAACGCAGCAACGAGCTCGTCCTCGCGCTCGGCCAAGAGCGTAAATGAGCCTCGAATCAGACCTATGTTCATGCGGATTCTCGTCGCTCCTTCGTCGCTTCCGGCCTGGTTGGCCCACGCGAGTCAGAGCGAATTTTCAATGTTTGGATTGCTTGGGTTTCAGCTACGCCGCTCGGTCGCCGAACACACAGTCGACGTCCAGAATGGTGATCATTTTGTCTTCGAGAGTGGCAATTTCCTTCGCCAGGCTCTCACCGGAGTCGTGAAATGTCGGTGGGGCCTTGAGCGCCTCACCTGGAACGGTGGTCACATCCGACATCGCGTCGACCACTACGCCCATGATGCGGTCGCGATTCTTGTAACGAACGCGCAAAACGACGACCGCGGTCGTCGCGCCATACTCCATCGGAGGCAGACTCAAACGTTCGCGCAGGTCCGCGATTGGAACGACATCGCCACGAATATTGATCACCCCTTTGATGTACGGAGGTGCTCCCGGGATTGGCATCGGCGCAGACCAACCTCGAATTTCCTGAACTCTCAGGATGTCGACTCCGTACTCCTGGTTGTCCAAGAAAAAAGTTAGCAGCTGCGCGCTACGTGGTTTGGCAGGCTCGCCACCAGTGGCTGGAATTTCAGGTAAATCGCTCATTTATTGCTCCACTTTCAGGCAGCGTGCGCGCCACTAGGCGTGCCACGAACCAATCGTCCAATGGCCGTCGTGTCCAATATGAACGCGACCGAACCGTCCCCCAAGATCGTGGCTCCGGACAAGCCAGCGACGCGCTCGTAATTCGTTTCCAGGCTCTTCACGACCACTTGCTGTTGCGCGAGCAACTCATCTACCAAGAGGCCGATTGGAGCATTGTCGGCCTCGACGATCATCATCAATGACTCCTCGGAACGCTGCCAGGACTGCATTCCGAGTACCTGCCCGAGCTCGATCATCGGAATCAGCTTGTCGCGCAAGCGATAGAGTTCTCGCTTACCTTGAAATTTGCTCACGCGCTTCGGTTCGACCTGAACGGACTCGATGATCGAGAGCAGTGGGACCACGTAGGCGTGGTTGCCCACGCGGATCAATTGTCCGTCAATGATGGCAAGCGTGAGCGGCAAACGCATTGAAATGCACGTGCCCTTACCGACGGTAGTTTCGACGAACACGTCTCCACCCAGTGCCCGAATGTTGCGTCGCACGACGTCCATTCCTACTCCCCTACCCGAGACATCGGTGACGGCAGTGGCCGTGGAGAATCCTGGCGCGAAGATGAAGTCGCGGATGGCGTCTTCCGGTGGCGACTCGTTCTCACCGAGGAGACCGAGTTGGCGCGCGCGTTCGATCACGCGGTCGCGGTTGATACCGCGGCCATCGTCCCTGACTTCGACGACGACGTCACCGCCGTGGTGGTAGGCGGAAATCTCTATCACTCCGATCTCTGACTTCCCCGCCGCTCGACGTATCTCGGGGGTCTCGAGTCCGTGATCCAAGCTGTTGCGCACGAGATGAACGAGCGGGTCACCGAGCTTCTCGACCACGGTCTTGTCGATCTCCGTGGTCTGGCCGTTCACCTTGAGCTCGACTTGCTTGCCCAGCTGCTGGCCCAGATCATGAACCAGGCGCGGGAATCGGTTGAAGACCACGCTAATCGGGACGCTACGCAGTCGCATCACGCTTTCTTGGAGTGATCGCGTATTGCGCGCCAGTAGTCCGAGGCCTTCGCGGAGCTGCTCGACGCGACGACTATCCAGGCTGCCTTCGTCGTCGATCACACCGAGCATGGATTGCGTGATGACGAGTTCGCCGACCATGTTCATCAGCAAATCGATCTTGTCCACACCAACGCGAATGGATCCGATGGCAGTGTCGGCTCGACCGTCCGTGCTCGCCAACTGGGATTTCGCGTCCGGCACCGGGTGCGCCTGAACCAGCGCAGGCGCCGCAACTTCCGCAGCGGCCACGTCCTGCCCGATGGGCTTGGCCAAAACAGGCTCGATGCGCAGCACCGCATCGGTATCGACCCAGGCAAAAATCTCCTCTACCGCCTTCGCAGAAACGTCGTTGCCCTCGAGTTCGATATGCCAGCTCAAGTAGCACAACGAGGCATCGATATCGGCTAGACCCGGCAGCCTGGACAGATCGGTCGCGATCTTGGCCCTACCCAAGCGTGACAGTTCGCGCAGCAGCCGGACCGGCTCGTTGCCTGACTCGAGGATTCGCGGCGCGGGCAAGAAGTCGATGCGCAGTGCGACGGCGGGCGCCGCTGAAGCAACTTTCTCGATTGCGGTCGGAGTTCCCGGCACAGACCCTCTCAGGGTTTCGAGCTGGTCACAGAAGGCCCGCACCCCGGCAATCGGCAGCGAGCCGCCGGCTTTTCTAGCGTCGAGCGCGTTGCGCAACCAATCGACGCCCTCCAACAGGGAGGCAAGCATTTCGCGCGTCGGCTCCGTTCGATGCGATCGAAAGTCCTCCAGCATGCCCTCCATGGCATGTCCCAAGGTGCTGATCTCCGTGAGCCCGAAACTGCCCGCGCCACCCTTGATCGAGTGAGCTGCGCGGAAGACGTCATTGATGGTATCTGCGCCGCCCCCTTTCGATTGTTCCAAGGCGAGCAAGCCCGATTCGAGCTGCTGCAGACCTTCCGCGCTCTCCTCGAAGAATAGGCCCAGCAGTTCGATCTGGATATCACTCAAGCTCTTGGTCATTGCTTGCTCAGTCGAGAACTTTGCGAATCGTGGCCAGCAATTGCGCGGGGTCGAACGGCTTCACCAACCAGCCCGTGGCGCCAGCGGCCTTCGCAGCTTGCTTCTTCTGTGGGTCCATCTCGGTTGTGAGGATCAGAATCGGCGTGGAGCGATAGGCGGGCAGCTTGCGCAGCTGACCGACCAGCGTGAGGCCGTCCATACCTGGCATGTTGAGGTCACTGATCACCAAATCGAAGGTGGTCGTCTGGGCGACGCTGAGCGCGCTCTGGCCGCTGTCCGCCTCGGACACGCTGTGCCCGGCCGCTTTCAAAGCGGACGCGACGAGTTTACGCAACGAGACCGAGTCATCTACCGTCATGATCTTTGCCATCTAACTCCTCACCCTAACCGAACGCGCCACGCGCGGCGCGAGCAGCGCCCCACTCAACGTGACCGCAGCGACCGACAGGGAGACACCCCCACCGATGTAAAAGACGAGCGTATGCGCGGTGTCCGCGCCTGCCCCGCGTGCACGGAGTAGCGCGCTGAGAATTCCGGCCAGCGCGGTGCCCAGCAACATTCCCAAGTTGCCGGCCGCATTCAACGCGGACATGGCCGGGACGCGGGATTGCGAATCGTTGGCCGTCGCCGCGTCGCGCATGGCGCTCGCGAAAATCACGGCCGCCGACAGCCCCAATAGCGGCATCAGCAACAAGAGCTGCTCTTGGCCTGTGGCACGAAGCCGAAGAAAACCGGCACCGTACGCGGACAGCCCCAGCACCGCGAGCACGCGGCCGTCGAAGCGGTCGGCGGCGCGCCCTGCAGGGTAGACAGCCACCGCGAATGGCACGAGGAAAGCCGTGAACAACAGCCCGCACCTCGCGTCCGAGATGCCCAGGCAGGTACGCGCGTGAAGCGCGAACGTCACCACGAATAGGCCTACCGAGAACCGCTCGGCGAATACCCACCAGGCGGCCCGCCCAAAGCTCGGTTTTCTCGACGCCTCGGCGCCGAGCGGATTCTGCCGCTGTAGCCCGGCCAGCGGAGCGCACAGCCCGACCAGCAGGTTCAATAGCGCGCTCGCGAGCAGCGGAGCACGCACACCGAGCAACAAGCAAATGGTGCCGAGAGGAGCGCCCAACGCGACTCCGAGCATCATCGCCATGCCCCACAGACCGTAGCGTGAACCGCGCCGTGAAGCGTCGCCAGGAGGAGCTGCACCCAAGAGCGTGGACAGGACACCCACATTGAGCGCGCCCTGAACCGTCCGCAGTATCAACAACGGAACGACTGGCAGCCGGAATGCAATCAGCAAGAGCAACGCACAGTCGGCGAATGCGAGTCGCGAGACGAGGCGTGTCGGCGAAGAAGAGCGACGACCGAGACGAGCAATGACCGGTGCCGCCAGGACTCCGCCCAGGAGATTGAGGGACATGAAGGCATGGCTGCCGCTGTCACCGTCCGGCGCGACCCAATGCATGATCGGGCGCACTACCGGGATCAGCACGGTGGCGGACAGCACGCTCGCGAACGCGAGCGCGCCCGTTGCAAAGAGCGTGGAGGTTGCCGGCTTCATCAACGCCTAGTACGGCGATGGATCGGTAGCCTTAACGATTTTCAGCCTACGCGACTCGCAATATGGATTCGTTACACGGGAGAACCGCAGCGCGGTGCAAGAGTTGCGCGTACGAATGCGCAGGTGCAGTTCTTGCGCCGGTCGAAATCACTACGGTTTCTGACGCAGCGGCGAGACGCCATATTGATGCAATCGATATTGAATCGTACGCACGCTGAGATCGAGGATTTCCGCCGCCTGCGCGGTGGAACCATCGGCCGCGTCGAGCGTCTTCAGGATCACGTACTTTTCGACCTCGGCCATGGTCGCGCCCGGAACCTGGATATCTTCGAAGGTCGACGGGACGCTTTCGAATGGCAAGGCGTCGTCCGACACCCAGTTGCCTTCGGTGAATAGCACCGCCCGCTCCATTGCGTTTTCGAGTTCGCGCACGTTTCCAGGCCAGCGATGGGACGCAATCTTGCGTCGGGCCTCGTCCGAAATACCCTCGATGCTGCGCTGATTCTGGCGCGCAAAGCGCGCCACGAAGTGTTCGGCTAATAGTCCGATGTCGTTGCCGCGCAGGCGCAAGGGCGGCATCTCCAGCTGGACGACGTTCAGACGATAGAACAGGTCCTCGCGAAAGCGGTGTTCTCGCACCTCGGCAAGCAAGTCCCTATTGGTGGCAGCCACCCAACGAACGTCGACTTGAACCGCGTCATTGCCACCGACACGCTCGAAGGATTGCTGCTGCAAGACCTGTAGCAACTTGACCTGGGTGCCGAGCGGCAGATCGCCGATTTCGTCGAGGAACAGCGTGCCGCCACTGGCCTGTTCGATGCGCCCGATGCGCAGCTTGTCGGCGCCGGTGAAGGCGCCCTTCTCATGCCCGAATAACTCGCTCTCGAGGACGGTTTGAGCCAAAGCAGGACAGTGCAGAGCAACGAACGGGCCGCTCCGGCCGCTCAGCGAATGAAGGGCCTTTGCGACCTCGCCCTTGCCGGTTCCGCTCTCCCCGCCGATCAGCACGGTGGCCTTCGACTGCGCGACTTGTCGCACCACGCGATACACTCGTTGCATCGCCGGACTCGTGCCGAGCAGCCCTTCGAGCCCTTCGTGATCGCGCGCACGCAGCTGCCGACGCAGATTCTCCGTTTCGACCGACAAAGCCCGGTGAGCGAGCGTGCGATCGACCGAAAGCCGAAGAGCTTCGACACTGATCGGCTTGGTGAGGTAGTCCGACGCCCCAGCGCGCATCGCGGCAACTGCCGAAGTCACGTTGTCGGCGCCGGTAGCTACGATCATCGCGATCTCCGGATTGCTTTGGTGAACCCGAGTCAAAAGCTCGATGCCATCCATCTTGGGCATGCTTAGATCGGTGATGATCAAGGCGGGCGCGCGTTCCTCGATGATGCACAAAGCAGCCGCACCGTCGCTGGCGACCTCGACGTCGTAGCCTTCTTGCCCTAGCAGCTTGGCTACCCATCGCCGGCTACTCGGATCGTCGTCTACCACTAGCACTCTGGCTTTGTTCATTCGGTATTTAACCCGTCGCTAGACTAACGCAGAGGCCCGTCCATACGCCAGCGGCGGAAGGCGTCGCCAGGGACTAGTGCAAAGGTTGCGTCGAATGAGAATAAAAAAGGCCCAAATCAGCGGGCTTCGTCGGGGCGAGGCTCGCGGCACGTCTCTTGCGACTGCTGACCCAGCTGGATGAACGATTTGAGCAATATGCGTGTTTTGATCGCCGAGGATGACTTTGCGTCTCGGATCTTGTTGCAGGCAATCCTAGAAAAGTGGGGCTATGAGGTCGTGGTCGCCAATGATGGCGCTGCGGCCTGGCGAATTCTCGACGCAGACAATGCGCCGCCCATCGCGGTCTTGGATTGGATGATGCCGCACCTTTCCGGCGCGGACTTGTGCGCAGCCATTCGTGCGCGCGACCAAGAACTGGCGCCGTATGTCGTGATGCTCAGCACCAAGGGCGAAAAGTCGGACTTGAGCGCCGGGCTCGATGCTGGGGCGGACGATTACTTGGTCAAGCCATTCGACTTTGCGGAGCTGGATGCTCGGTTGCGAGTGGCCAAGCGCGCCATCCGACGGCAACGAGATCTGATCGCATGTAGAAACGCAGCCCAGTATCAGGCGCTCCACGACTTGTCGACCGGCGCATTGAATCGTGGCGCGATTCTGACTCGACTCTCGGCAGTGTTGAGCGTGGGTCGCTCTGCAACCGTCGGGCTACTCGCCATCGACGAACACAAGCGGCTCTAACAGAATGAGAGTACAGAGAGCGCCGAGGCAGCCGTGAGAACCCTGGTGCTTGCACTTCGGGCGCGGTTCCCTTCGGCAATCATCGGTCGATACTGCGCGGATGAGCTGCTTTGCATCTGGCCCGAGGCCGAGGTGGACTCCATCGTGCGGCAGATCGCGGCGATTCGGACGGCAATCGAGGTAGAGGCGTCACTTCCACGCACTGGAGGCAGCAAAGTTGCGACCTTCAGTTGCGGACTCACCACCTCAGTCGCTTCGCCCAGCGTGGAGCAGCTCCTCCGCTGCGCGGACACGGCGTTGCATGCAGCCCGCGCGCTGGAAGGCGCTACCGAGGTGTTTACCACGGAGGCCGCTTGCGAATGAAAATAGCAGCGAGCGTCGACCTGAGCGGCTTGTTCCCGTTCCATGTCGTTTTCGGCCGCGATCTCGAGATCGTTCAGCTGGGCCGATCCATTGCGAAGGTCTGCATCCGGTCATTGCTGGGCAGCAATTTCGCGGACGAGTTTCGGGCGTTGCGTCCGAGTTGTGTCACGTTCGACGACATGGTCGCCTTGGCCGATTGCCCGCTCCTCGCGGAGTTGGCGGGGACCGAGCTGATATTCCGAGGGCAGATTTTGGCGCTGGACGGCACACGCGCCGTTTTTTTGGGTACGCCTTGCATTCGTGACTTCTACGAGCTCGAGCGGGTTGGGCTAACTCCGGGCGATTTTGCCGCTCACGACCAGACCTGCAGTTACTTGTCCTTGCTCCAGGCTCAGACGTCGGCCCTGATCGATGCCAACGCGCTTGCCAAGGACCTTTCAGAGCAACAGCAGCGGCTCGAACGTTCCAATCTCGAGCTACTCTCCGCGCGTCTCGAGGCTCGCCTATCTGCGAGCGCGAGCGCGAGCGCGAATGCAGTCACGCCGCCGCGCTCCGGCGGGCATCGCGGCCGTGTGCTCGTTGCCGAGGATAGCCTAGTGAATCAAGAAGTCGCGGCGGCAACGCTCAGGAAGCTCGGCTGGAGCGTGGACGTGGTGAGCGACGGCCAGGCCGCACTCGAGGCCACATTGGCGCAGAGATACGATGTCGTATTGATGGATTGCCAGATGCCGGGTCTGGACGGCTTCGAGGCGACGCGCGCGATTCGCCTCCAAGAAACTGCGGGAAAACACCTGCCAATCGTGGCCATGACCGCGAGTGCAATGGCCGAAGATCGCGATTTGTGCCTGGCGGCTGGCATGGATGATTATCTCTCGAAGCCGTTCCTTGCCGCAGACCTGCTCGCGGTTCTTTACCCATATTCCAAGCAAACTCAGCCCCCGACGTCCGTGCGCGCAGTACGCAATTCGCGAGCCTCGTGCAGTGAGATGCGAATGCGGCTCGACGGCCTTGCGACGCAGATTCATCCCGCCGTGGTGTCCTCCATGATTGCCGCTTACCTATTGGAAGGCCCGATCCACCGAGCCAAGCTGTGGAGCGCGTGCCACGAGCTCGACGGAGACGGTCTGCGGCGCAGCGCACACGCCTTGAGGTCCGCTTCAGCGACGATTGGAGCAGCGCGTCTTGCAGGGCTGTGCGCCGAAATAGAGCGTGGGCTTCCCACGCTCGTCACGTCCGTGCTCCCCAAGCTCGACGCCGAGCTCGCCATGGTGCTGGTTGAACTCACGGAGCTGGCGATGGGCTATCCGCCGCCGAGCATTCGTGCCTGCCCAGCCTAGCTTACCGGCGGCAAGCCCAACTCACGTTCCAAGCCGGCGCAGGCCAAGCTCTCCAGCAGGGCGCGCGAGGCGTCCCTCAACTCGAAGCGAATGGCGCGGACATCACACTCCTTGCGAAAGGCAACTAGGAGCTGCAGCGATGCGGTTCCAATACGAGTTACGTGTTTACCGGACAGTACCGTCGTAGGTCGCTGGGCCGCGAGCGCAACCAATAGCCACTGCTTGAATGTCTCCGGGTCCTCACCGATCAGATCAGCGGGGAGTTCGAGCAAATTCGATGATTCTTGGTCGTTCATGATTGGTTCAGCGCCGTCTGAGCGCGCTCCTACTGATGGGACGGCTGAAAGCAAAGGATACTTGAGCGGACGGAGCAGGATTGTCGACCGTACAGCGAAGATTCGCAGCAACGTGCAAATTTTGCACGAGAGTCCGCGATTCAGCGCAAATCATTCAGCTAAAGAAATGCCCGTGCGAGGACGAAGTACTGCCAAGTATGGATCGCACTTCCGGCGAGAGACTAGGCAAACCCCAGACGGGCGAAGCGTTTCGCGCAGTCCTGGACGCTTGCTGCGAAAACCTCGACCGTGCCCGCACGCTCGTGGGCGACGCCGTCGCCCAGCTGCTGGCAAGCTTCATGAATCTGCGCAAAATCGTCGACCACCAGCACTCTGTGTTGCTCTCGATCACCGATAGCCTGCGTCAAAATGGTCAAGGTGAGGGGTTCACCGGGGCGACCATCCAATTGGTCAACGAATTCGTCGAACAGGTCGTGCGCGTCAGCCACGAAAGCATGCGCATCATCGACCAGCTGCACGAAACCGGCGGGCACGTCGATAACATCGTGGAGCACGCCGATAAGATCGACGGACTAGCACGGGAAACGCGCTTCATCGCGATGAACGCGCGAATCGAGACCCAGCGCGCGGGCGAATCCGGCCGGACTTTCAAGGTCGTGGCAGAAGAGGTGAAGCGCTTGGCAAAGGCCTCTTCCGAGCTGAGTGTGCACATTCGCCGCGAAGTTTCGGAATGTCACACGAGTCTACAAACCACGCACCGCACTGCGGCAAGTCTCGCGGGTCACGACATGAACTCCGCGATCGAGTCACGAGGCGCGATCATCGGTGCCATTGAAAAACTGGCGGAGGTCAACACCACGCTTCAGGAGACCTTGGTCTCCGTCGGCAACATGGTAGACGACGCCGTGCGCGCGCTGCAGTTCGACGACATGGTCACGCAGCTGCTCGTCGATACCGTGGGCCGGCTGCGCAAGCTCGGCTTGATGACGCACGAGATGTTCAGCAGCAGCGACTCAGCCATGGCTGCCGATCCGGATCGGATGGCCGCGCTATCACGCGACCTTCAAGCCCTGACACGAGTTGCCAGCGTTACGCAGGCTTCGGTAGACCACGGTAGCGTCGAACTTTTCTAAAATTTCCCGAGAATCAAACAAATGTCGGTAACTGCCAGCCACAATGACCAAGGCGCCTGCGTGATTTCGATTACGGGGCGCTTCGACTTTAGCTCCCATCCCGAGTTCCGGGGCACATTCTCGGCCTTGACGCCCGGAGTCAACGTCATCGTCGACTTCGCGGCCGCGACATACATCGATTCAGCGGCTCTCGGAATGCTGCTGCTCCTTCGCGACCGCGTGGGTGACGCAAGACACATCCAACTCGCGAACTGCAAAGGGCAGCCGGATCAGGTGCTGCGCATCGCCAACTTTCACAAGCTCTTTCGTTACGAGAGCCGATAGGCCAGGCCCGTGGACGAAATCACCGAAGAGTTTCTGCTCGAAAGCCGAGAGGCTGTCGATCAACTCGACCGTGATCTAGTTGCGTTAGAGGCGGCTCCCAGCGAAAAAGAAATCCTTTCACGGATTTTCCGCGCCCTGCACACGATCAAGGGAACGTGCGGCTTTCTCGGCTTCAACAAACTCGAGCGGGTCAGCCATGCGGGCGAGGGCCTGCTGAGTCGTCTCCGTGACGGCGTGTTACACGTCGACGAAGACATCGCGAGCGCTCTGCTGGCAACGGTCGACGCCGTTCGTGAAATGCTCGACTCGATCCAGACGCGCGAGAAGGACGGCGACCTCGAGTACGACGAGCTGGTCACGAAGCTCAAGCGGCTTGCAGAAGGCGAAGTCGCTGGCGCGGAGCCGGTCCCAGTCGCGTTCGCGGTCGCAGCGCCGCGCGCCAAGAAGAGAACGAAGAAGCAGGCGCTCGTCGCCCAACCATCAACACAGGTCGCCACGAACCAGGAGGCTGGCACTACCGCTGTCGAAGCCATCGTCGCCCCTCCCCCGGAGCCAATGGCGTCTGGGACCACAGCGGCCAAGGGCCCCGCGCCGACCGAGACCGTTCGCATCGACGTGCACTTGCTCGACCGGCTGATGGACCTCGCTGGCGAGCTCGTCCTAACACGCAATCAGGTACGCGAGGTTCAGCTCGGCGCGGACAACGCCGCACTCTCCACCGCGTCGCAAAGACTGAACTTAGTCACCACCGGTCTGCAAGAAGGCATCATGTTGATGCGCATGCAGCCCGTCGAATATCTGTTCGGCAAGTTTCCACGCATGGTTCGCGACACCGCAAAACAGTGCGGGAAACAAGCCCGAGTAGAGCTGTCGGGAAACGACGCCGAGCTCGACCGCACGTTGCTGGAGGCGATCAAGGACCCCCTGACGCACCTAATCCGCAACGCGGTCGACCACGGCATCGAAACACCCGAAGTGAGGATTCGCAATGGCAAGCCGCCCGAGGGTGTGGTCAGCGTGCGCGCCGTACACCAAAGCGGGCACGTGTCGATCGAGATCTCCGACGATGGCGCGGGCATCCCGCTCGATCGCGTGCGCGAAAAGGCCGTGGCCAGGGGCCTGATTAGCCAAGAGCGCGCCAATCTCATGAGCGAAGCAGAGACAGCAAATCTGATCTTCATGCCCGGGCTCTCTACCGCCAACGCAGTGACCAATGTCTCCGGCCGTGGCGTTGGGATGGACGTCGTGAAGACGAACGTCGAGCGACTGGGGGGCACCGTCGAGGTCGAGACCAAGCTCGGCACGGGTTCCAGCTTCCGTCTCAAGCTACCTCTCACACTCGCCATCATTCCCGCGTTGATCGTGGAGAGCGGCGGAGAGCGCTACGCTATCCCGCAAGTTCACCTGCAAGAACTGGTGTTGCTGGATCGAGCCAAGCAGAAGCTCGAGAGTGTCTACGACGCGCCCGTGTTTCGTTTGCGCGACCGTCTGTTGCCGGTCGTTTTCCTGGGCGAGTGCCTGAAAAGCACTACCCGCAGCGAGTGTTTGCTCCGCGCGAAGTCGCACCTGGCCGTGCTGCAAGTCAACGGCTTGTTGTTCGGCCTGGCCGTGGACCGCGTGATCGATCAGCAAGAAATTGTGGTGAAGCCGCTCACCCCACTGCTTCAAGACATCCCGCTCTTCTCTGCCTGCACGATCCTGGGCGACGGCCGCGTGGTGTTGATCCTCGACGCCGCTGGCATCGCGCAGCAGTCGCACCTGACGACATTGCAGTCCGGCGCCTACACGATGGATGCCGCGCGCGCGCCGCAGAAGGGGGTCAGCGACTCGGTCTCGTCGTACCTACTGATCTCGGAATTGTCTGGACCACGCCTCGCGCTGCCGCTGGAGGACGTCACGCGGCTCGAAACGGTATCGCTCTCGCGTGTCGAGCAGTCGGGCGAATCCGAGGTGCTGCAGTACCAAGGTGAAATCATCCCGCTGCATCGCTTGGCAGTGTTGTTGCCATCCGCTCGCATGGCCTCGTCCGATGCCGGCATCCCGCCTTTGGACTACATCAATGTCGTCATCGTGGCCAACGGGCCAAGCTCCGTAGGCATCGTGGTCACCGATGTGGTCGATGTCGTCGACCTAAGTTCGATCGCACGACATCCCGTGAATTCCTCGGGTATTTTGGGGTCCATGGTCGTCAACGACCGCGTCACCGACGTGCTCAGCATCGATTGGCTACTGACTCGCGCCGGCTGTGCCGCCCCAGATCTGGTCAGGTCCGCATGATGACCCAATATTGCACCTTCGAACTCGGGTCTCTATTGCTCGGTGTCGAAGCGCGTCACGTGCAAGAAGTATTGCGCGCGCAGCCGATCACTCTCGTGCCGCTCGCGCCTGACTTCGTGCGCGGCTTGATGAATCTCCGTGGTCAAATCGCACTCGTGATCGACCTACGCAAGCGCTTGGATGCCGAAGAAGAGCCCAGCGCCGCGCGGCCCATCAACGTACTCTTGCACACCAAAGGCGGCCTGGTCAGCATCCAGACGGACCGCATCGGTGACGTGCTCACCGCGGAGTCCGAGAGTATCGATAGCGTGCCCGATACACTGCAGGGGCGCGCCCGAGAAGTTCTCGTCGGCGCGCTGCGTCTACCCGACCGATTGCTGTTGCTGCTCGATCCCGAGCGCGTAGCCGTGGCTTAGGAAATCAGGATCTAGCATGGAAGTTTTGAACAAGTTCAGCATCAGAAACCGCGTCTTGGGCTTCGTGGCCGCCGCGGTTTGCGTGGCGCTCGTGCCGCTCATCAGCTCGATTTTCGGGACCGCGTCGTTTCTCGTGAGTGGCGCGGATTCCAAGAGGCTGCTCGAGGCAAAAACGGCGGTCGTCGAGTTGCGCGCTCCGGAGCTCAACCTGTCCGAGGCTTATTTGCTGTGCACGCGGCTGGCATTGGAACCCAAGCGTGACCAGCAGTTTCTGTATTTGAGCCAGCTTCGCTTGGTCGCCCAGCGCGTCGATGCGCGCGTCGTCAGCGAGCTCGAGCATGCCGAACGCCCGGATCTGAAAAGGGCTGCGGAGGAGCTTCGCGAATCGATGAAGGGCTTCTTCGCCACAGTGGACGCGGTGCTGGCGCCAGCGGTAGCGCGCGGCGACCAAGCAGGCATCCAATCCGCGGTACTCGGTCCGATTCGCACCATGTACGACGCCAATGCGACGAGCAGCCAACGCGCCGAGGAAGCGGCCAACGCAGAAGTTGCCTCGATTGAGAGCAACGCCACCCGAAGCCTTCGAATCTGGCTAGCCCTGCCTTGCATACTTGCGCTCGCCGGAGCGCTGGTGCTTGCGGCCTTCGGCCGCGCACTCGCGATCTCGTTCCAGAAAACCCTACGACAAAGCTTGTCGATCTTCGAATCGATCGCCGAACGTAACCTGACCGTGCGCTACGAAAGCGACCACACCCAGGGCAACGACGCGGTCGCGCACACCGTCAACACCGCACTGGAGGCCGTGACGGTGACGTTGCAGGCCGTGAGCAAGCAAGTCGAGACATTGGTCGCCGCGTCCGACGACCTGTCCGCGGTGAGCCAGCAGATGAGCGCCAACGCGGAGGAGACCGCGGCACAAGCACACGTCGTCTCGGCGGCCTCGGAGCAGGTGGCCAAGACGATTCAGACCGTCGCCTCCTCGACCGAGCAGATGAACAGCAGTATTCGCGAACTTTCTCGCGGCAGCAGTGAAGCGGCGCATGTCGCATCGCATGCCGTGCGCTTGGCCGAATCGGCCAGCAGCGCCATGCATCGACTGTCCGAATCGAGCACGAATATCGGTAAGATCGTCGAGGTGATCAGCTCGGTTGCAGAGCAGACCAACTTGCTAGCCCTCAATGCCACGATCGAGGCAGCCCGCGCCGGTGAGGCCGGAAAGGGCTTCGCGGTCGTCGCCACCGAAGTCAAAGAACTAGCTGCCGAGACCTCCCGCGCGACCGAGGATATCTCGCGGAAGATTCAAGCCATCCGCGCAGACGCCAACAGCGCAGTCGAAGCCATCGCGCAGATTCAATCCGTGATCACGAAGATGAGTGAGCTACAGGACAAGATCGCCGGCTCGCTGGAGACGCAGACCACGACCACCGCTGCAATCGTCCGAAACCTGGCGGACGGGTCGCGCGGGGCGGCCGAGATCACCAGCAACATCGGTGGCGTCGCACAAGCGGCGCGCGGGACCTCGACCGGTGCCTCCGATACCCGCAGCGCGGCCGAGGAGCTATCGCGCATGGCGGCGGAACTGCGCCGGCACGTGGCGGGCTTCGTGTACTGATGGACTCCTCCACACCCAAGCGAATCAGGGTCCTGGTCGTCGACGACTCTGCCGCGGTCCGCCGCTTGGTCTCGAATGCCTTGAGCGCGCAGCCCGACTTCGAAATCTCGGGATGCGCCGAAAGTGGCTTGGCGGCTCTGGAGAAGGTTGCGCTCGACCGGCCGGACGTCGTCCTGTTGGATCTCGAAATGCCTGGCATGAATGGCTTTGATGCGCTCCGAGAGCTCAAAAGGCGCTACGTCGGGCTGCCCGTGATGGTGTTCAGTTCGTACACTTCGCAGGGCACGGCCGCCACCGTCGACGCGCTCTTGGCCGGCGCCGACGAGTACGCGACGAAACCAGGAAACCTAATGCCGGGCAGCCCCGCTTGGACCGCCTCGCAAGGCGAGTTGGCGATCAAACTCCGTTCGCTGGCGAGGCGAGCCCGGCGCACCGAGCTCAATCGCGCACCCGAATCAGTGATCGAGCGCGCCAGCGTGAGTCCTCCCGGGCGCGTGCCAGTGCGCGCCGTGGCGATTGGCACCTCGAGCGGCGGCCCCGAGGCACTGGGCTCGCTGTTGCCGCGCTTGTCGGCAACGCTCAAGGTTCCGTTCTTCGTCGTGCAACACATGCCGCGCAGCTTCACTGCGGCGCTGGCCAAACGCCTGAACGACAAGTCGAAGCTGCGCGTGGTCGAGGCCGCGCACGGGCAAACCGCCGAAGCCGGCGTCGTACACTTGGCGCCCGGCGACTACCACATGCAAGTCTCGAATCGACTCGGCAAGCTCTCGCTGCTGCTCGATGAGGGGCCATTGGAAAATGGCTGCCGTCCCAGTGTCGATCCGCTGTTCCGCTCCGCGGCCGAGGTGTTCGGAAATGGCCTATTGGCGGTGGTGTTGACCGGAATTGGTTCGGATGGCGTCGAAGGCGCGCGCAAGGTCGCCGCGGCGGGGGGCCACGTCTGGGTGCAAGACGAGCAGAGCAGCGCAGTCTGGGGAATGCCGGGCGCGGTGGTACGTGCCGGCCTCGCCCGTCGCACTTGCAGCCTCGACGCGATGGGCGGTTGCATCGAAGCGGCCATCGCCGAAGGTTTGCCGTCGCGCTACCCAACCACCGAGCGGAGATTCTGAATGCTGCTGGCGGACGACGACGCCTTCGTACGAGCACTGCTGAGTAGGCACGCCGGGCTAGCCTTCGATGGTCAGCAGGCGCATCTGCTCGAGTCGCGACTGACGTCGCTCGCCAAACAGCAATCCCTGGGCAGCGCGCAGGCTCTGATTCAGGCACTTCGCGCGAAGCCGTCTGGAAACCTCTTGGACAGTGTGGTGGAAGCCCTCACTACCCATGAGACTAGCTTCTTCCGCGACCGGTTACCGTTCGTTGCGTTGGCCGATTCGATCATCCCGGAGCTCATCGCCAACCGTCGAGCAACGCGCCGGCTCGCCATCTGGAGCGCCGGATGCTCCACGGGCCAAGAAGCGTACAGTGTTGCCCTGCTGCTGCGCGAGCGGTTCCCGCTGCTCGACCAATGGCAGGTCGAGCTCCGAGCCACGGACGTTTCGGCGGCCACCATTCGACGCGCGCGGCTGGGCCGGTTCAGTGCCGCCGAGATCAAGCGCGGGATCAACGACAAGTTGCGTGAAAGATACTTCCGTCCGGAAGGCAACGAGTTCGTACTCGACCCGTCGATTCGACAAATGGTCACCTGGGCCACGGGCAACCTGGTCGGGGACTGGGCGCCGGGCAAGTTCGACCTCGTGCTGATGCGAAACGTGTTGATTTACTTCGCCCCGGAAGCGCGCGCGAAAATTCTCGGGCGCACGGCCGCGCACGTGGCAAATGATGGATATCTGCTGCTCGGCACGAGCGAGACCACGTTTGGGCAGTGCGAAGCCTTCGAGCCAAAAACCAGCTGCGGCGCAACGGTCTATCGAAAAGTCGATGGTGGAGTGCCATTCACCTCTGTCGGACACGAGCAATGAACCATCATGTGCTTTTGGTCGACGACGACTTCGCAAACCTGCGCCTGTTGACGCAACTGCTCGAGCCCCTGAACGTGGAAATATCGCTGGCGGCCAGCGTGCAGCCCGCTCTCGCGCTGCTCCAGACCGACAACTTCGACTACGACCTGATCTTGCTCGAGCGCAGCCTGCCAGGGTGCGATGGACTCGGGCTGCTGCGCTTACTCAAGCGAGACCCACGGTTCGCAAACATCCCGGTCATCATGCAAACAGCGTCTGCTGGCCCGGAACAAGTCACTCAGGGGCTCGAAGCAGGCGCTGCGTACTACGTCACTAAGCCCATCCAGCCTGATTTGCTGGTCGCGCTGGTGCGCAGCGCGCTCTCGGAGGCGAGCGACCGACGCTCGATCCAGCCTCGTGAACGAACGACGTCGCCCTTGCTCAACACTCTGCGAGACGGCGAGTTTCGCTATCGGACACTCGCAGAGGCGCGCGCGATCGCCTGCGAGCTGAGTGGTTTGTGCCCAGAGCCGGAGCGCGTGGCACTCGGCTTGACTGAGCTGATGGTGAACGCGATCGAGCATGGGAACTTGGAGATAAGCTACGCGGAAAAATCTGCCCTCTGTCGTGCCAACAGTTGGCACGTGGAAGTCGAACGTCGCCTCGCCCTGCCCCAATACACGGCACGGGCCGCTCACGTCCACGTCCATCGTGGCCCGCATTCGGTGGAATTTTCGATCCGCGACGAAGGCCGCGGCTTTCGCTGGCGAGACTTTCTCGAACCCGATCCAAGCCGGGCATTCGCACCCAACGGCAGAGGCATCGCCTTGGCGCGAGAGCTGGCATTTGCCAGGCTCGAATACAAAGATCCAGGGAATTTGGTGGTGGCGGAAGTCGCGTTGGGAAACGACGAATGACTCTGAGCCTTCCCCGAGAGCAGGCGGGCCTGGAGGAAATCACGCGTCGCCTGACGGCTCACCGCACCAAAACGTTGGTGGTCGACGACGACGACGTTTCACGCACCTTGTTGGTCAAGTTGCTGATCCATTTGGGGCACGAGGTGATCGTCGCTTCGAGTGCCGAGGAGGCGATGGCGAGGTTCGAGCAGCACGAACCCGACCTGGTGCTGATGGACGTGGTCCTGCCGGGCATGGACGGCGTGGAGGCACTGCAGCTGATGAAGGGTGCCCGAAGCGAGCGTTGGCTACCGGTCATTCTGGTATCGGTAAAAGACGCATCGAGTGAGATTTTGCTCGGACTGCGGGCGGGCGCAGATGATTACTTGACCAAACCGATCATCATCAATCAAGTCGTCGCCAAACTTCGCAATCTGAGCCAATCGCTCGCGCTTCACAATCAGCTTCGCAGCTCACTCCAGTTCTCGCGCGCGGTCATGGATCACATGATGGAGGGTCTGCTGTGCATCGATGAGAGTGGACGAGTCTTGATCAGTAATCCAGCAGCCGAGCGAATGTTCGGCTTTCCCGTGGGCAAACTAGTCGGCTCAGAATTCGATCAGATTTCGCTCGGCGCATCCCCACTCAGTATCTCGGCTGGCGCGGGCCCGGGTGGCCGCACGTTCGGTACCGGCGTGCGCTACGACGGCAGTCACTTTCAGTTCGAGGCCCAGAGCTCGAGCGTCGAATTGGCTTCGCGCCCCGTCACCGTAGTGACACTGCGCGACATCGATCGGCAACTGGACGAGGAGCGGCGCGTGTTGAACGACGCCGCGCGGCTCCGCGAATACCATGAGGAACGCGAAGCAGAGAACGAACTCGGGCGTCAAATGCTCGACCGACTACTCTACCGGACCGAAGCCGCAATTCCCAACGTCATCTACTCGTCCGACGCCGCCACCGGCTTCAGCGGCGACGTCGTGGTCGCACTCCGCTCCCCGACGGGCAAGTTGTTCGTGATGATGGCCGACGCGACCGGTCATGGCCTGGCAGCCGCGATCAGTCTCGTGCCCGCACTCTCCGTATTGCACGCAATGGTCGATCGAGACCGCTCCTTGCCCGAAGTCGTCAAGGAGATGAATAGCAAGCTGTGCCAATTGACCCCCGTCGACCGGTTCGTGGCCGCGACGATCGTTCGTTTGGACGAGTCGGCGCGACATGGAGAAATCTGGGTCGGCGGCATGCCGCCGGTACTGTTGGTCGATCCGTCGGGCAATGCCCTGCAGAGTTTCGAATCCCAACACCCGCCACTCGGCATCACTCCCAGTGACGATGAGATCGGGGCAACCGAAGCCTTCGATTGGCCAGCGGGCGTGCAAATGCTGATGATTTCCGACGGCGTCTTGGAGGCCGAAAATCCCCTCGGAGAACAGTTCGGAGAAGCGCGAGTGCGCCAAGCTTTGAGCTCGGAGAATTGCCCCGATCGGTTGGCCTCGGTGTCCAAGGCATTGAAAGAGCATCTCTCCGGTTTCGAAGCCCGAGACGACGCTTCCATTGCCGTGATCAGTCTGGAATGAACGACCGTGGTCTGGCCCTGGCTGGACGCAAATTCTGCATCCGAGCAGAACTCGTGCAAAGTCTGCGCATCGCTTAACCGCCGCCCCTGGTCGCCGTTCGCCCTGGGTATGATTGACTCGTGCGTCGAAACCCGAGAGCGGGATAAGGATACCTTGCTCGTCGTTCGCGGGCAGGCGCCCTTGGCTGAAGCGGAAACTCTGTTGGCCCACGCGCGGGCAGCGGTCTTGGCCGGACGCGACGTTCAACTGGATCTGGGCGACGCCGAACACCTACACGCTGGCGTGCTTCAAGTCCTGATCGCCTTCGAACGAGCGGTGCGCAAGAGTGGCCGGCGCTTCAACCTGGTGGGCCAGTCCGAAACAGCGCGGCGTGCTCTGACGCTCGCCGGGCTCGCCGATTGGCCCAATGGGCAAGCGCTATGAGCCGCACGGCGTTGGTGGTGGACGATTCGGCGTCCATGCGCAGCTTGGTCCGCGACACCTTGAGCGCAGTTGGATTTTCGATCGTCGAAGCCGACAATGGACAGGTCGCGCTCGAGAAGGCAACTCAGGCGGGGCGGTTCGATCTGGTTGTCACAGACTTGAACATGCCGGTCCTGGATGGAATCGCGTTCGTGCAAAAGCTGCGCACGCTGAGCGCGTTCAAGTTCACCCCTGTGCTGCTGCTCACGACGGAAACGCGTACCGACCAGAAGGACAAGGCCAAGGCGGCCGGAGCAACGGGCTGGCTGACCAAGCCGTTCGACCCCAGCAAACTTCGGGCGGTGGTTCAGAAAGTATTGCCGTGACCGCCGCCGGTCACCCGGGTGTCGACCTAGAACGCCTGCGTGGCCTGTTCCTGGAAGAGGCGCACGAGCACTCTGCCGCACTGGAAGCCGGCGTTCTCGCGATGGAAGCGAATCCGAACGACCAGGAACTGACCAACGACGTCTTTCGCGCCGCACACTCGCTCAAAGGAGCAGCCGGTGCGATTGGCTTTCAAAGTCTCGCCGACCTGACTCATGCACTCGAGACGCTGCTCGACTGCTGGCGAAGCGGAGAGCTGCAACCGATGCGAGCGCACGCCGACGCATTGTTGAAGGCGTGTGACGCCATCCGACAGCTATTGGAAAACGGTCCTGAGCACCCCGGCGCA
>Ga0302321_100000694_pt1 | contig 29216 bp, 24 predicted proteins | sample Fen_T0_1_FD_202505 | JGI IMG/M metagenome (GOLD analysis project Ga0302321, IMG submission 202505) | Peat permafrost microbial communities from Stordalen Mire near Abisko, Sweden - Fen_T0_1 | ecosystem: Environmental > Terrestrial > Soil > Wetlands > Permafrost | place: Sweden: Abisko... | reverse complement strand
TTGGCGATTGGCAATTGGCAGTGGGCCTTGGACTGATACTCTTCGGGAAACGCACAGGCGTTGAAATCGGCGATACCGCCCCAACGACTAACGAGTACCGACCATTGACTACGAACTAACGACCAAAGCCTATGGAAAGCACAGCCCTCGACATTCTGGCTCTAGCCGCGCACCGCGATGACGTGGAGCAGACCTGCGGCGGAACGCTGCTTAAAATGGCCGAACGCGGATATCGCACCGGCATCCTCGACCTCACGCAAGGCGAAATGGGAACGCGCGGCACCGCCGAAGAACGGGCGCTCGAATCGGCCGAGGCGACGCGCATCCTGAAAGTTTCCTGGCGGCACGCGCTCGATATCCCCGACGGGCGGGTCGAAAATACCTGGGAGAACCGTCTAAAAGTGGCGCGCGTGCTCCGCCACCAACGCCCGCGGGTCGTGATCCTTCCCTACTGGCAGGGACGCCATCCCGACCACTACACGGCCTCCGTGCTGGGATATGAGGCATGTTTTCTGGCGGGCCTGGCGAAACTGGATATCAGCCAAACGCCCCCGATCGTCGGGTCGAGCGTTTCCTTCTATGATTTAGGCGCTTTGGCTCACGAAGGCGTGGCGCCGCATCGTCCGTTCAAGATCGTGTATGCCAGCCTCTATCAAGACGTGCGGCCGACGTTCATCGTGGACATCACCGACCAGTTCGAGGCGCGCATGGCGTCCTTGATGGCCTACAAGTCCCAGTTCAGCGATCAGCAGGCTGGAAGCGGAATCTTTCCCGCCCAGGCTGAAATTCGCGCGCGGGTGGAATCCATGGCGCGGTTTTACGGGATGATGGGTGGGGTGACCTACGGCGAACCGTTCGTGCAGAAGGAAGTCGGGCTGGTGGATGATCTGCTGGCGATCCCGGTGAAGTCCATCTGATTCGATACAACTGGCCTCTCCTGAACTCTGGAATGTTCGAAGACAAACCCGCGCGGTACTTCCACGTTAAAGTAGCCCAACCGCCACCCCGCCGCTAGTCCGGGCCATCGTCCTCAGCAGCTTAGCGAGCCTACAATATCCGCACCCCTCATTCGTCTACAACCGTAGCAGAAGGACGCGGCGAGCCTGGAGCGGATGGCAATCGAACAGGACCAGCGGATCTCCGAAGTGGTGAAGCGGGAGCAGTCCCGGCTGCGCAACTTCATTCGCCGGCGCGTGCCCGACCCGCGCGACGCTGAAGACATTCTGCAGGACGTCTTCTACGAACTGGTGGAAGCGAATCGCCTGCTGATGCCGATCGAGCACGTCACGGGCTGGCTATTCCGCGTGGCGCGGAATCGCATCACCGACCTCTTCCGCAAGCAGAAGCCGGTGAGCTTCAGCGATACCGTCGCCGCGCGCAACGAGGATGACGACGAACTGCTGCGGTTCGAAGACCTGCTGCCTTCGCCCGACGCCGGACCGGAGGCACTTTACGCCCGCAACGTGCTTCTCGATGAACTCGAGTTGGCGGTCGACGAATTGCCGGAGGAGCAGCGCGAGGTCTTTGTTGCTCACGAGTTGCTAGGGCGCAGTTTCAAGGAGATGGCCGCCGAGACCGGCCTGAGCGTGAATACGCTGCTCTCGCGCAAACGCTATGCGGTGCTGCATCTGCGCGAGCGATTGCAAAGCATTTACGACGAGTTTACGAAAACATGAGGGACTGAACATGAGACCGAGATGGAAGAAAATGATTTTCATTGCTCCGCTGGCGATTCTGGGGATCCTGGTATTCATCTTCATCGGCGGTGAAGTCGTGCTGCAACTGTGGAATTGGCTGCTGCCGCCGCTCTTCGGCTGGCGCCTGATTACGTTCTGGCAAGCGGTTGGGATTCTGGCGCTGTGCCGGATCCTCTTCGGCGGATTTGGACGCCACGGTTCCCATCACTCCAATTTCCGCCGTCGCATGAAAGAGCGCTGTGAGCACATGACCCCGGAGGAGCGGGAACGATTCCGGCAAGGCATACGCGCAGGCTGGGGCTTCGGCCCATCCACCGGCGAGAGCAAGGGGCAATGAGGGAGAAAGAGCCGTGCACCCAACCGACAAGGCAGCAAGAGTCGCAGGCGCGCTATATCTATCGCTCGTAGTCACCGCCCCTCAGCCTCATCTATATTCCACGCACTCTCATCGTCACAGGGAACGCCACCGCGACGGCTAAACACATCCTGGCTCACGAGGTGCTTTTCCGTCTCGGCATCGTTGCTGACCTGATCTCCACGGTCATCTTCATCTTCCTGGTCATGGCTCTCTACCGCTTGCTCAGCGGGGTGAACAAGACCCATGCTTCGCTGATGGTGATCCTAGCCCTGGTCTCCGTGGCCATCGGGTTTATGAATGTGCTGAACAACATCGCGGCCCTTACCCTCTTCCGCGGCTCCGATTTCCTTGCGGTATTCGAAAAGCCGCAACTGGACGCCCTGGCCATGCTGTTCCTCCACCTGCATGGCCAGGGAAACGTTATCAACGGGATCTTTTGGGGCCTCTGGCTATTCCCCTTCGGTGTGCTGGTGATGAGATCGGGCTTCCTGCCCCGCATCCTCGGTGTATTGCTGATCGTTAACTGTTTTGCCTATCTGGCCATCAGTCTCACGTCTTTGCTTCAGCCAGGTTACTCAACTGTTGTGAGCCGGGTTGCGCTGCTCCCTATGGCGGCCGGGGAGCTGTCGATCATCGCGTGGCTTCTGATTAAAGGCGCACAGGTCCAACCGCTGGCCGCAGCGGCCTCCTGATCGATGGCGGTACTGCCAACGCTTCGTACCCGGTCGTTCTGGATAAGGAGGCAGAATGTGAGCACAGTTGTATTGACCAACCGGTTGGGGCCGGAACAACGTACCGCCGCCAGAGTCGCCGTCTTCCTATCTGCCCTTGCCCACCGCACCAAGCGGTGACCGGCGTGAGCCTCAGTTTCCCAAATCCGCTAAGCGGCAAATGAATCCCCATCCGCCGCCGAGTTCGCTGACCGCCAGCATCAGTTCATTGCTGCCCTTCTTCAAAGGAAGGTAGACGGCGTCGTTTTCCGGGTTCACGATGCCCAGGAACCCAGGGTCGCGGAAATTCTGGGCGTTTCGGCCACGGAAGAGAATCTTGCCATTCAGGAACACGCTGACGTCGTCGCTATAGCCGATGAAGAGCTTTTTCACCTGGTCACGATCGGAATCGATGCTGGTCCGCGCATACACCACCTTCATCCCCGGCTGGGGTTCCAGGCGCTTCGAAAAGTCGGTCGCAAACGAGACCTTCGGATGCGGGGCCTCGCGATAACGATAGATCACCACAAAGCCGGGCGGCTCCGCCTCCACATCCTGCCAATGTAGGACCTCGCTCTCGGAGGGCGCGAGCGGACGCTCCGGATTCCGTTCGAGCGCATCGTAGGAAGGCGACAGGCTCCACTTGGTCAGAGTGCTCGACGGCATCGGCGGCAGGTGGCGCTCCCAGGCCGCATCGGGCGTTGTCCGTATTTCGAAATTCGAGAAATAGGTCGCGCCGGTCAGGACATACAGGGCCACCTGACCTTTCTGCACGCCGGTTTTCAGATCGTTCATCACCAGCGCGGGCTTATCCATGTCCTTGACATAGAGCTTTGCCTGCGCGCCCACCACCTCCAGGCGCAGGTGGAACCAGACATCTTTCGGGATATCGACCGGGCCGGTGAAGCCCGGCCCGTTATAGATTTGCCAGTTGGCGCCGGTGTTGAGAACCGGCGTGTACTGCATGGCGTCAGGAAGGCCGGACTTGTGCTGGCGCAGGTAAACCCATTCGGCGGTAGCGCCATCGTCGGCGACGCGAAACTGCAGCCCGAAAAAACCGCGGCTGGCGGGGGTTGCGACATCCACATCGACAACCCCGTCGCGCATTTCCAGGTCTTTCAAAACTGCCGCTGCACCATCGAGGAAGAGACACTTGCGGCCTTGATATTCGGTGGCCTTGGCTTGTCCTTGCAGATCCCAGCGCGGGGAGTCTGGGGGAACGGAGAGCGTCTGCGATGTCTGGGAATAGGCTGCGGACTCAAAGACAACCGCAAGAAGACAAAGAGCGAGATGTCGGAGCATAGTCTGCCTGCGCATGTGTTAACGGGGACTCCGAACCTCTTGCCGTGCTTGCGATTTTCTTGGGACTCGAACATGTAGACGACTTGAGAAGAGAATCGGTAGCAGCGTGCCGACAAAATGCTCTACCCACTGCTTACTGGGAAACAGGGAAACTCGGGGACAGACGAGACGTTTTCTATTTCTTCTAACCAAGGAAACGACCGGGTGGCCCAAGCCTTTCATATTGATGGCACGACCAACGCGGAGGGTGCCCCTTGACAGAGCCTTCGCTCTTATCGAGGGCCACCCTCCAGAGTTCGAAAGAGCAGGTGTGCCACCCGCCCGTTCTTAAATCGGCTTATACGTCATGTTGACCGTCTTGGTGGCTCCCGCCGGCACCGTGATCGCATAAACGTGTCCGAGAGAACCATCTCCGATAAAAGGAGTGTTGCTGATATGGGTCACGTAGTGGCACGGATCCGGACCAGTGGGCACCGTCTCAACGACGCCGTTGTGGGCAAAGGTGAAGGTGTTGGTGGTCAGTCCCAGGCCCCAGCTGGCGCCGGGTTCCTGTCCGAAGGCGGAGTTGAAGCTAGACACAAACTCGTCGTTGGCTGCCACCGGGCCCGCATTCACGTTGGCAATCCGCAGCAGGGTTACATTCCGGCTGATGGTGCTGAGATTCTTGAGCGCCATGGTGATCTTCACCGATCCGGGACCGGACGCGCTTGCCTTGATCTGTTTGATGGTCTGGGTTAATTGCCAAAGGCCATCGCTGGTAGTGCGGACGAACTGAGCCGTGGTGGGATTCGGGGTCGTCGCCACAGTTGCTCCCCAGTTGGCGCTGTCAATGGAGGCATAGTCGAAATACGAAATGTTGGGGTTCACGTCGCAGATGCCATAGCCCTCCATGAGACCGCCGTTGTTAATGAACTCGAAACCCGAGGGACTGTCCAACTGCACAATGTTGCCATTGCCGCTCAGGCAGTATCGAGTAAAGGTGGCCGGAGGCCCGGAGCTGTAGGCGAACGAGCAAGCTGTTGTGTCTGGCAAATCGGTTGCCGCCGGTTGCCGACCGGCCTGCTGGCCGAACGCCACGATGGAAAACGTGAACACCGCCAGGAAAAGGGACGATCTTTTCAGCATCATGGTTGTCTCCCGTGTTTGCGAGCAGAATCAAGGCCCTGGGGGAATTCGACGGTTGTTTGGGGAGCCAACCGATCGGGACTCGACAGATTGCCGGAGATTCTGATCCAGCTTTGGTTCGGTTGTCAAGACCGTGGAATCCCACGTTCCGAAAACCGCGAAACCTTGGGGCCACCCGCCCACTCAATCATGCCTCGGTACTTCCGAATCATTTCGTATCGCTCTTTCTTTTTGTTTCGCTTATGATCTATCATCTCCGGTATCGAGCGGTAGTTGTCGAGCTTCGCTGTTGCAGGAGCGCTAATGGACCGACGCAGCTTCTTGAAGTCTGCCACCGCCACAGGACTCGCGGTTGGCTTGTGCAAGACCACCGCCAACGCCTACATTCCTGAACACAACTGGGACAAATACGATTGGGGATCGGGGCCTCCGGTTCTCGACCGGCTTTATCAGGGCCCGTTCCCGCAGTATGCTCCCGGTCCGGTTGTTCCCGAGAGCGAGGTCTCGATGGTCACTTCGCCCTCCAAGGACATCGTCAGCAATTACGGCATGGGCCTCACGGTCTATGCCTCCGACGACACCGGACTACTTCATGTCTCCGGTCAAACGACGGAACAGACGCTCGAAGATCTGATCAAGCTGCCCTTCGCGCAGAAGATTTACATCCGCCCCAACTGGCGCGATGTCCAAAAAAAGCCTGGTCGCCTCGATTTCCCGGAGTGTTGGAAAATTACCTTCGATCTGGCGCGCCGCTACGACAAACGCATCGGTTTCCGAGTCATGCTGGAAAACCCCGACTCCCCCGATCCAGGTATGCCGGATTTTCTCCTTAACAAAGTCCCTTACGTAAAGCTCAAAGGCGAGTGGAAGGGCGACCCGAAACAAATGCGCTACCGGAAGGACAACCGCGTGCCCCAGTACGATCATCCGGCGTATCAAGCTGCGTTTCGCGAGTTGAATGGTCTGCTGGCCGCCGAACTCAACGGGCATCCGCAGGTCGAGTACATGGACACGATGATGTACGGCTTTTGGGGCGAAGGGCACACCTGGCCCTACGAGGGCAATCCCTTTCCCAGCCAGTTGGTTGCGGAACAGACCTGGGCGGCGATGTTCGAGATGCAGCTCGAGCACTGGACCAAAACCCCACTGGCCACCAACACGCAGCCCGACTTCAGCAACGTCGGCAACTCCGACATGGTTGATCGTACAATGCGCACCGGGAACTGGCTGCGGACCGACACGATCTTCATCGAGAACACCCAGATCGAGGCGCTGAGCTACCGTCCGCCTTGGGTCGCTACGATCTGCGAGGTGGGTTTCACCACCGGCGATCCCAAGGAACTTCAAATCGACGAAGACGGAATTACTTACAACGAGCAAATCATTTCCCACGCCGCCGACGTCGGTGTCAACTATCTATCGCTTTGGAGTTGGCACAATCAGTCTGCTGGCAACATTCGGAGCTACTACGACAAATTCCCCGGGCCAATCGACGAGATCGCTCGCCAAATCGGCTACCGCATTCGCCCGTCGTTCATCTGGACCTTTACTCGAGACGGAGTTACCGGCCTGGTGATCGGACTCGCCAACGACGGAATCGCGCCTGTTCCTGGCGTGCTTCGCCTGAGCGTGTTCAGCGAGGACAACAAGATCCGTGTCTCCGGCTGCATCGACCCTGGGTATCCGAAACCGACGGGCGTTCATCAAGCCATGCTGATGCTGCCCGCAGGCGCGCCATGGGATGGCCTGCGGCTGAAAGCTGAACTCGAGGTCAAGGGTGTGCGTTACCCGGTGCGCTGGGCGTGCCGGCAGAAGCTCAATTCCGATGGCTCATTAACACTGCGCCACAATTACAACCCTGAGGAGCCGTTGGTGTAGACGCGCAGGAATTTTCAGGAGAATCTCGGGGACAGACGAGGAGTAACGCACTTTTTCGCCTGACCTAGTTAATCTCGGAGAACATTCCGGCCCGAACTTAGACGTCGGCTGCAACCAAAGACAATAGGAGTGTTCATGTTGAGATTCGACGTGAATCGCCGTGAATTCATGAAGGTCGCCGCTGGAGCGGGCGCCGCATTGGCTATGCCGACTCTGGGACATGCTGCTGTGCCCTCCAAAATGATCGGCATCCAGGTGGGAGCAGTTTCGTTTGTGGATGAAGGTACTGAGAAAGTCCTCGATGTGCTTCAGGAACGCGCCAGCGTCAATACGCTGTTTCTTGCGGTATTCACCTACGGTCGAGGTATCGCCGGAAGACAGATTCCGGGCCAGCCGCTGCCCGATCACGGCAAGCAGGAATACGACCTCAATTTTCACGGCGGCAACTTCGCCACACCTCATCCGCAGTACTACCAGAACACGGTCATCAAGGACACACGCGCTCCTGACCACGGCAATCTGGACATCCTGGCCGAAGTAATCCCTGCCGCTAAGAAGCGTGGCCTGAAGGTCATCTGCTGGCTTGAGGACGTGTTTCGCACCGACTTGCCGAACATCGAGAAAGTCCAGGAGCGAGACCTCTACGGGCGCAACGCCGAAACGCTGTGCGTCAACAATCCAGACTACCGGAATTTCTTTACCGGCCTGGTCGAGGACTATGCCCGTTCCTATGACATCGACGGAATTATGTGGGGATCCGAGCGCCAGGGTGCGCTTTCGGACAGCTTGGGAGCCACCCATGACATTCCGCCGATCGATCCTGGCAACGTGACTTGCTTCTGCGAGTTTTGTCAGCGCAAAGCGAAAGAGCGCGGCATGAATGTGGAGCGCGCCAAACAAGGGTTTCTGGAGTTGGAGAAATTCGTTCGCTCGGCACGGAGTGGCAAACGTCCCACGGACGGTTACTACGTTCAATTCTGGCGGATCCTGTTGCGGTATCCAGAACTGGCCGCTTGGGAAATGCTCTTCACTGACAGTCTTCGCGAGACCTACGCTGCACTCTACAAAACGGTAAAGGCGGCGAAACCCGCGATCCCAGTGGGTTGGCACATATGGCACAACACTTCCTTCAATCCGATCTACCGTGCGGAACAGGACCTGCGTGAGCTCTCGAATTATTCCGATTTCATTAAGGTCGTTATGTACAACAACTGCGGCGGCGAGCGGATGGCGCTGTATGCCGACAATATCGGCTCGACACTTTATGGAGACCTCTCGAAACAGGGCCTGATCGATCTTAACTATGCGCTGATGGGATTCAAGGAGCGCAGCTACGATCAGATTCCTCACACAGGGCTTTCAGCTGATTACGTCTACCGCGAAACGAAACGCGCGCTCGATGGGGTTGCCGGCACGAACACTCTCATCTGGCCAGGCATCGATATCGATATCCCCACTGAACCCTATAACAGCAAACGTACGCCGCAAAGCGTTAAAGAAGCAGTTCTGGCGGCTTTCCGTGCTGGCGCGCCGGGTGTGATTCTGTCTCGCAAGTATTCCGAGATGCGGCTCGCCGACCTCAGCGGCGCTGGAGAAGCGATTCGCGAGTCGAAACTACTTGGTTGAAAGCAGTTCGCTAGAAAGTTAATTCAAGTGCGAGGTTGTGCCGACCCCACGTCTCGCGATCCATTCTGAGACCTCAATTCCCAGAAATTCAAGCCTGCGATGAGAGGGACTTTGTCGTATTGACGAAACGGATCACCACTGCCGGAATCGTATTGCTGCTCGGGGCGACGATTGGCGACGCGCCACGCCTCCGTTCCGATGAGGGCGACACGTGCTCGCTTTGGATAATTCCTGAAACCGCGCACTGGAAACAATAGACACGGAGGCCCTGGACCTGCTTCTCACCGACACTTTCATTTCCGTGGATATCGATGGCAGTACGCAGACCAAGAGTGAATTCCTGGCCAGCATCAAGGCGCCCGACTGCCAGCCCCCCGCGCAGGCGCCATCCGATTAGTACGGTCCCGGAAGGAAACACTGAAAACAGCCCGCCAACCTCTCTGCCATCCTGAGCCGGGTTCCCCACGTCGCGCGGTTTTCGAGAGTCCGCCCTACGCGCAAGCCGAAGGGTGGGTGCTGGCAGTGCCCCTCCTCCTGTCTCAGGTCCAATTGCGAATCGGTATGGTTCGTGGCTTCGGTACGGATCCCACGTTTGCAAACCCCGCAAACGTGAGGCAAGATGTCGGACCTGTTCAGCGGCGGAATCCCCTAGGACTTCGCTTTCTTCGAAGCTTTCGCCTTGCCAGAACTGTTGCGAGCGACCGCTTGGCGAATGAGCGACTTGAAAGCGGATTCGTCCACTTCTTCTCCTTCGTGGATGTCGATCGCGCGGCGTACGTTTCCGTCGAGACTCGAGTTGAACAGACGTGCCGGATCCTTCAGAGACGCGCCCTTGGCGAAGGTTAGCTTCACGACCTTCTTGTAGGATTCGCCCGTGCAGAGGATGCCGTCGTGCGACCAAACCGGAGTGCCCATCCACTTCCACTCCTCGACCACGTCCGGGACTGCTTCCTGGATGAGCTTGCGCATTCTGCTCAGGGTTTCCCCGCGCCAGTCCCCGAGTTCGGCGATTCTTTTCGAGATCAGCTCCGATGCCGGCTGGCCTTGGCTCGCGCCCGACTTCTTCATGTTCTCCTCCTGGAAGTTCCAGATATATTTCATCTGCAAAGATATTAGAGGATAGTCATGTGAGAGGAAACGTCCCGTCCGTCCCCGGTCTATTTATGAAGTGGCTTGACCACTGGCCTCCAAAAGACGACGATTCCACCGATGGAGAAGCGCATCGACCCAGCTGTGGTCTCTCGCGCTCAAGGCTGTCTACTCGGTCAGTTTGCCGGGGATGCCTTGGGCAGCATGGTGGAGTTTCACACTCCGGAAGACATTCTCCGAAATTATCCAGACCGCATACGCGAGCTTGCTGATGGAGGAAGATGGGGCACGATTGCTGGACAACCAACGGATGATTCCGAAATGGCGCTGATGTTGGCCCGGACTCTTGCGGAACAGGGGAGGTATGACGCCGAGGAAGCTGGTAAGGCGTATCGTTTCTGGTTAGACTCCCACCCCTTCGATTGTGGAGATACGGTTTACGTCGGTCTTTGTGGCCGGCCCAACTCCGACAGCCAGGCAAACGGAGCGATGATGCGAATCAGCCCGTTGGGTATCTTCGGAGCTAACTATGACATGCAGCAGGTGGCCGCCTGGGCGCAACAGGATGCGGCATTAACCCACCCCCACCCGGTCTGTCTCCACGCGAATGCGCTTTTTGCCATGGCCATCGCTCGCGCCATCTCTACAGGGATTGGTTCTCAGGACCTATTTCAGCAGATCGAAACCTGGGCTGGGGAAATGAAGGTGGAGGATGCGCTGTTGCAGTCAGTCATCGGCGCGTCCACGGCCCCGCCGAGCGATTACATCCACCAGCAAGGCTGGGTTCTCACCGCTTTCCGGAATGCGTTGTGGCAACTTCTTCATGCTTCGAACTTGGAAGATGGGGTGACAGATACCGTCATGCGCGGCGGGGACACCGACACGAATGCAGCGATTGCCGGCGCCCTCCTCGGCGCTGTACACGGCCGCGACGCCATTCCTGTCCAATGGGTCGAAAAGCTTCTCAGCTGTCGTCCGGAGGCTGGACAGCCACATGTACAACACCCTCGACCGAAATGTTTCTGGCCTGTGGATGCGTTGGAGTTGGCGGAACGGCTGATTTCAACCGCTCGGAACTAATCAACCAGCCGTGGCTGTTGGCAGAGCCCTACTCCTCTCTCAGGTTCGATTGCGGATTGGTAAGGTTCGTGCCTTCGGTCCGAATCCCACGTTTGCAAACCCCGCAAACGTGGGGCACCCGGCGTCGTCACTTCGATCAACACAATGATAATCACGCCGTAGCGGAGAAAACCGAATGTTCATGGCCAGGGTCTGCAGCGAACCAATTCTCCTAGCTGTAATTGCTGTTTGCTTCTTTGCCGAATTCGGAAAGGGACAATCACAATCAGCCCAGCATCGTTCAAGAGCGGAGAATGAAGCTCTTGTCTCCTTGTCCTCTACTCTAGAGAGTCTGGATTGTCAGGCAGTGATTGAGTATTCAGGAAAGTGTTACAGGCCAAGTACAATCATTGCCGGGTGCCCCACGTCTCGCGGTTTTCGAGACGTGGGTGCTGGCAGCGCTCCACTGTCTCAGGTACCAAGAACCGCCCTCAACTGTGACACCGGTCATCCCAATCCCTCAGGGGCTGAAACCTATCCCTGTTAGTTCGCCTCTACGGCACGGCTGAAGCCGTGCCCTTCCACAAAAGCCGGAATGCAGATCCCTCCCCGTCGGTCGGAATGACAGGCGAGAGCAACTGCAGATCCCTCGCTCCGCTCGGGATGACAATTCTGTGTGGTATCGGCGGCGTATCTGGGTGGAGTCCGCGCCGTATAATGTTCGGTTCCTACTACCGCGTCCGAACGGGCTGATTCCTCTAGCTCCGGTCCGACGCGCAGGAGCTTTCATCATGTCTACTCCCACTGCACCCGCTACCGAGTCCCAGGTCAAGATGCGCACCGAATCCGACAGCATGGGGAAGATCGGCGTCCCGGCGAATGTTTACTGGGGGGCGCAGACGCAGCGCTCACTGCTGCATTTCGATATTGGGCGCGACGTCATGCCTCCGGAGCTGATTCGGGCGTTTGGCACGCTCAAGAAGGCTTGCGCGCTGGTGAATCAGGACCTGGGGAAACTGCCGTCCGACCTTTCGAAGCTGATCTGTCAGGCGGCCGACGAAGTCATCTCCGGCAAGCTGAATGACCAGTTCCCTCTTCGCATCTGGCAGACGGGCTCGGGCACGCAGACCAATATGAACGTGAATGAGGTCATCTCCAATCGCGCGATTGAGATGGCGGGCGGCCAAATGGGATCGAAGAAGCCCGTGCATCCGAACGATCACGTCAACATGTCGCAGTCGTCGAACGACACGTTTCCGGCGGCGATGCACATTGCGGCGGCGGAGCGGGTGAAGAACGCGCTGATTCCTGCGATCAAGACCGTCCGCGATGCGATTGCGGCCAAGGCTGCAGAATTCAAAGACGTGGTGAAGATTGGCCGCACCCATTTGCAGGATGCTGTGCCATTGACCTTTGGGCAGGAATTTGGCGGCTGGGCCAGCCTGCTCGACCGCGACGTCAAGCGACTGGAGCAGGTGCTCGATGGGCTCTACGATCTGGCGATCGGCGGGACGGCGGTGGGCACGGGGCTGAACACGCATCCGGAATTTGCCGAGCGGGCGGCCAGCAAGATTGCCGAACTGACGGGACTTCCCTTCCGCTCCCATCCCAATAAGTTTGCAGCACTTTCCGCGCATGATGAGATCGTGTTTGCCCAGGGCACGATGGAAACGCTGGCCGCGTCGCTGATGAAGATCTCAAACGACATTCGCTGGCTGGCTTCCGGTCCGCGCTGTGGGCTGGGCGAGATCTCCATTCCGGAAAACGAACCGGGATCGTCCATCATGCCCGGCAAGGTCAATCCGACGCAGTGCGAGGCGATGACGATGGTGTGCGTGCAGGTCCACGGAGCGACGGCCGCGGTGGGATTCGCCGGATCGCAGGGCAACTTTGAGCTCAACGTGTTCAAGCCCGTGATCATCTACAACTTCCTGCACTCGGTGACGCTGGTCACCGACGCCTGCCACGGCTACGTGGAGTACATGGTCAAGGGCATCGAAGTCGATCGCGCCAAAGTGGACTGGTATGTAAAGAATTCGCTGATGCTGGTCACGGCTTTGGCCCCCAAGGTCGGATATGACAAGGCGGCGCAGATTGCCCACACGGCGCACGTTGAACACTCGAGCCTGCGCGAGGCGGCGTTGAAGCTGGGATATCTTACGGGTGAGGAATTTGATTCGCTGATGAAGCCGGAGAGGATGACAAAACCGTAGCCGGTAGTTAGCAGTCAGTACCTACTGGCTGAACTAGCATAAAGACGCGGGTTCCCGCGTCTTTTTCTGCTTTCTGGAGGCTCACTTACCGCTTACAAAGGTAACCAGGAATGGCCAATTTCAGGTTACCCGCAGATAGTCCGCCAGCCTATCATTCAATGACAAAACGCCATGTTCCTGTCCTGCCATCAGCGACGGCTGGCCGTATTCTGCCTGTTTTGCGCAACGCTTCACGCGCGGGCCGGTAGTGTCCCTGTTCCTCCCCTCCCGAAACATCCCCACTACGCCATTCAGCACTTCGGTGAACGCAACGGACTCGGATCCGCCACCGTTCTAAGCATGGCGCAGGACCAGCAGGGATTCCTCTGGGTTGGCACACAGACCGGGCTTTTCCGCTACGACGGGAGCGGCGTCACGCGTTTCGGCCGGACGGATGGGCTTCCCGGAGAGCTGGTGGAACTCATCGTCGTCGGGCCCGACGGGAATCTCTGGGTACGGGCGCGTAAAGGGATTGCGCTTTGGGTCCGCGAGCGCTTTGAAGCGGTCGCTCTACCGGAGGAGGCGGGCGCCTTACGCGACACCTACCAATCGTTTGCGGTCGATAGCGCAGGCACGCTCTTCATCGCGACGCAAAAGGGCCTCCTGCGCCTTTCTCCTGGGACGAAGAAGTACAGCCTTTTCCCGACCGGGAACACCGCCCACCCCGCCGCGGTAGACGGCATCGTGCGCGCGCCCGATGACACGATCTGGTTCGCGTCTGGTGGCCAGATTGGGCGGATTCGGCATGGACAGGCGTCTACCGAGATCGTTGCATCCCTCGACAAGCTTGGGGGGGAGGAACAGGTGATCGCCCTGCTGCCGGCGCCGGACGGACGGCTCTGGGTGCGCACGTCCATGCGAATTGGAGCACTGGATGCAAAGGTCCCGGCCCGCGGAATTACTTGGGTACACGGCAATCTTCCCGGCGCGAATCTTATGGGTGGCCCGAGCCTGGACCGCCGCGGCAGTCTCTTGCTGCCGACCGATCAGGGCCTCTACTGGCGCGATGGAAACCAATGGCGCCGCATCGATCACAAAAGCGGATTGACCAGTAACGCGGTGTCATCGGTGCTGGAAGACCGCGAAGGCGGAATCTGGGTGGGAACCACGGGCACCGGTCTGGACTACTGGCCGGGCTCGCAGCAATGGTCGGGCTGGACGGATGAGGAAGGACTGCCGGACGCGCTGGTGCTGGGAGTTGTCAGGGACCATCGCCAGCGGCTGTGGGTTGCAACCAATACGGCGCTCGCGGTTTGGGATCCGACACAGGACCAGTGGCGCACGTGGACGGAGGGTGGAGCGCGAGGCGGCGTCAACCGCGTCGGAATCACACCGGACGGTGCAGTCTGGGCGCTGTTCCCCGGCAAAGGTATTTTCCGTTTCGAAGCCAACCTGGAGCACCCGAAGGCCGAACTGGTTCCGACCGGCGACTGGAAGCCGCAGTCCATGGCGGCTGCTCCTGACAATTCCGTTTGGGTGGACGGCAAAGACCGGCTGCACGTCATTCGCTATGACAACGGCCGCTTCACCATCTCAGAACTCCATGGCCCCCACGACAATGCTGGAACCTCCCGGAACGTTTCGGTTTCTCCCGGCGGGGTGGTGTGGAGTGCCGGGCCGAATGGAGTCTCGCGCTATAGCCAGGGCCATTGGCAGCATTTCGGCCAGCATGAAGGAATGCTGGCGGACAAGGTAATCGACATTCAAGCGGTACGCGACGACGAGGTCTGGCTGGAATATCCCGATGAAGGGCAGATGACGCGGCTGCGTCTGTCGGCCAGCGGCAGTCCTGAATTCCTGAACGTGAAAAAAGGAATGTGCGTGCTGGGCATGGACCGCCGCCACAACGTCTGGGCAGAAATGGAAGAAGGCGTCGGGATGATCTCGCCCGACGGCTCGGTTCGGACCTTTACGCAGAGTGACGGGCTCATCTGGAACGATGTGAACTGCGGCAGCCTGTGGCAGGAGTCCGACGGAAGCATCCTGTTCGGCACCAGCAAAGGGTTGGCCCGCTACGATGTCAGCCAGGAAGAGCCCGCGTTGCGCCCGCCGAGCGTCGTCCTCACCGCTGCCACCTTCGCCAGGCAAGAACGCCTGAAAGAGAAAACGCCGCAAATTCTGAACCAGGACGCGACCCTCGTGGCTCGCTTTGCTGCCCCGGTCTTTCACGATCCCGATCGCATTACGTGCCGCTACCAACTGGCCGGTCTGGAAACGGACTTCACAGAAACCAGCCTCCGGGAAGCTCGCTATTCGTCGTTGCCGGCGGGAGACTACAGCTTCCAGGTGAGTTGTGGCTCGGCTCAATTGGGCCAAAGCGCAGTCGCCAGCTATCCGTTCACGGTTCTTCCTCCCTGGTGGGAAAGCTGGTGGGCCCGCACCAGTGGCATGCTTTTGTTCGGACTGGCGATCTCGGGTGTTCTCTGGTCGCAGCAGGAGCGGGATCGGCGGGAAAAAGTCCGACTGGAGCAGGCGGTCGAGGAGCGCAGCGCGGAACTGGCGCGCGTGAATCGCGATCTGGAGGAAGCATCGCTCAGCGATCCATTGACGGGCGTGCGGAACCGGCGATTTTTTCAGAGTACGATTCCAGCCGATGCCAGCCAGTCAATCCGCGCCTACCGCACCGGCTCGGATCAATACAGCCACGATCATCGGGACCTGGTCTTCTTCCTGGTGGATATCGACCACTTCAAGGAGGTCAACGACCGGTACGGCCACGATGCCGGCGACCTCGTGCTGGTTGAAATTGCGCAGCGGCTCAACAGTGTGGTTCGCGAGTCGGATTTCCTGATTCGCTGGGGCGGCGAGGAGTTCCTGGTAGTCTGCCGATCGGCTGAGCGGGAAGATGCACCGCACATGGCAGAGAGAATTCTGCAGGCGATCAGCTACCCCGCGTTAGATCTGGGTCTGGAACGCCGTTTGCGCCGAACGTGCTCGGTGGGCTGGGCGCCTTTCCCGTGGCTTCCGCCGGCCTCCGCTGATCTCTCCGTGGACGAAGTGTTGCGCTTGGCCGACCGCGGACTGTATCTGGCCAAGCAGAATGGCCGCAATCAGGCCATCGGCCTGGTGCCCAGCAGCCTCATGCCCACCCGGCCAGACAAGCATTTCCGACTGGAGCAACTGCTGGAGGACGGACTGATTCGAGAGATCCGGACGCCGGGCGTGAAAGCCGCAGTCGCAGGCTCGGCCTGATTGTCTTCGACTTGAGGGAAGATGCGGATCCCTCGCTTCGCTCTCGATGACAAGTCAGCAAGGAATCGAAAGCCTCGCCTAGTCCTTCTTCAGGAAACGCCGACGGTTCATGTGGGTGGCGGCGCTGGGCCCGATGTCCTCATACCTCAATACGCTAATCGAGCCATCGACTTCGAGCACGGCCAGTGCGGCATCTTTATAGGAGGCGACTCCGTGTTCCCGCAGGGAGCGTTGCAATTCGTCCATGCTGACGTGCTCTTTGGCCATATGCGCTTCGATGATCTGGCCGTCGTGGACCAGTAATGCGGGCTGGCCCTGAACATACTTCCGAAATCGCCGGTTGACGCCCGAGAGTTCCGCCACCAGGTAGTTCAAGATCAGGAGTGTTGCAGCGGCTACCGCTCCGCCGGCCACGGAGTTGTCCGGACCGGTCATGGCGTTCTGGACAGAGTTCGAAAGCAGCAGGAGCAGGGTGAGATCGAACGGGGTCATCTGGCCAACTTCCCTTTTGCCGCTGAGGCGAATACCCACCAGCACCAAAAGGTAGATGACCCCTGTCCGGAGCGCGATCTCCAGAAGCGTGTGAGCGCTCGGGGGCAGCATCGTTATTGCGGGGTGGCCGTCACCGGCACCGGCGCGTTCTTGGGCGTGCTCAGATACCCCGCGATCTTGTTCTTGTCGACCGTCCAGACCACCAGCTCATACAGCATGTGATCGCGCCCGGTATAGAACTGCACCGGTTCGCTCTGGTTGCGGTCTTTCTTCTCGATGGTCTTGTCGTCGGAAGTAACGCTCAGAGTGTACTTGCCGCGCTTGGGATCGGTTTTCTTGAGCTGCAAGGCGACGGTCGAAAAGGCCTGCGGACTGGCGCCTTTCAACAGCGTGAACTCGTAATACTGCCGGTCCCCTCTGTGCTTGAGAGTTTCCAGATCGCCGCGGGTGTTGGCAATCAGGCCGCTCTGGACACCCAGATCGCCGATGGTGCGCTGCAACTGCGCCTGGGTATCGGCCAACGCGGCTTTTGTGGAAGCGACATCGGTTTTGACGCCGCCGACATCCGTCTTCACGCTGCCCACTTCGCCGGCTACAGCGCTGATTTGCTTGTTTGCCTCTTCCGCCACTTTGGCAACCGAAGCCCGCTGCTGGCGCTGCATTTCTTCGGCCCGCGCGGCCAGTTCTTTCTTGGTCACGCCGATCTTCTCGCCCAGCGTTTCCGTATCGGTTTCAGCGGACTGCATGCGCTTGGTCAGGTCCGCCACCTGCTTCTGGCTGGCAGCTTGCTCTTGCGTGACCTTGTCGAGCTTCCCGTGCAGGTCGAAAAGGAAATACAACGATGCAGCAACGTACACGACCGCAACCACGGTCAGGATCCATTTCCCCGCGTTGCTGTGGTGTTCTTCCGAATGATAAACAGGGGCGCCTTCGGCCATAAGGGTGTCTCTCCAGTTGAAAGTGGAATCTACTCGTTATTGTTGGGGAGAACCGGAGCGGTGTCAATTCCGTTCCAGGTTCTTCATCGAACGGAGGTCATCGATAGAATAGGGCCATGCGGACATGGGACGCAATCGTGATCGGCGCTGGAATCATCGGACTGTCGCTGGCGATTGAGCTGCGCAAGACCGGAATGTCCGTTCTGGTTGTGGAACGCGGCGAGCCCGGCCGGGAAGCGTCCTGGGCCGCAGGGGGCATGCTGGCCGACTGCGGACTGGAGATTCCAGCCGCCCTTCAAGCTTTGGCCACGGCAAGCGCCCGGATGTATCCCGAGTTTGTACATGAACTGGAGGACGAGTCCGGGCTGAAGATTGATCTACGGGCAGTGGGGACGCTGCTGTTTCGGGATGCGCCTCTGGGCCACGACTTCCAGGATTTCCCCCCCTTGCCGGCGCCCTTGGAAGAACGGGAGCCAGCGCTGCGAGTGCCAGGCGGAACTGCACTCTATCTGGCAGAACGCAGCGTCGACCCGCGGGGGCTCACCCTGGCGGCGATTGCTGCCGCCAAACACCGGGGCGCTGATGTCTCGGCTGGAGACACGGTACTGGAAGTCGAAATCGTCGACGGACGAGCCTCCGCTGTCCGCACGAACAAGACGCGCTTCACCGCTGGCGTCGTCATCAATTGTGCCGGAGTCTGGGCGAGACAGATCGGGCCATACTGCTTCCCTACCCGGCCCGTCAAAGGGCAGATGTTGTGCGTAGCCATGCCCAGAAAAGAGCTGGTGCGCCATGTCGTCCGAGCTCCCGACGTTTACCTGATCCCCCGCAGCGATGGCCGAATGCTGATCGGCGCAACCGTTGAGGAAGCGGGGTTCGACAAGCAGACTGTGCCGGAGACGATCCAGCGGTTGCGGCGAGCGGCGCTGGCGTTAGTGCCGGAACTGGAGGACGCGAAGATCATGGAGTCCTGGGCTGGTTTGCGTCCGGGGACGCCCGACGATCTGCCGATTCTGGGAGCCACGCCCACGCCTGGATATTTCGTGGCGACCGGGCATTTCCGGGATGGAATTCTGCTGGCGCCGGTGACGGCAAGAGTAATGGGGTCGCTGATAACCGGCGGAAACCCGAATTGGGAAATCAAGGCCTTTTCTCCCACCAGATTCTCCCTATGAGTCCACATTCCGGCGCATCCTACAAGATGTGGCAGACCTAGTTATCTGGTTTCCCAATGGAGTGCTTAGGGGGAAGTTATGTCCAGCACTTGGCAACGCACCGTTGGCGTCGTTTTGATCGCGCTTACATTGAGTCCATTGCTTCTTGCACAATCGCCAAACACGGTGCCCCAGGCGCCGGTACCCTCGCAGATCATCACTGCGAAGCGGGTCTTCGTCTCGAACACCAGTAGCGACGGGGTTTCCGCAGGTTATTTCTGGAAAATCGGGGGCCCGCAACGTCCCTATGACGAGTTCTACGCTGCGATGAAGAACTGGGGACGGTACGAACTGGTCAGCGCTCCGGCGGATGCTGACCTGGTTTTCGAAATCCGGTTCGGCGAACCAGTCGGTATCCTCGGCGCGCCTTGCGTCATCTCGATTTTAGACGCGAAGACTCACTTTACCCTCTGGACGCTCGTCGAGCCGATGCAAGGTGCACTTCGCACAAAAACCTGGGAAAAGAACTTTACTCAAGGCATGACGAAGATCGTGGAAGACTTGAAAAAGCTGTCGGCGCAGCCTACGGCAAGTGCTGAGAATCCACAGAAGTAGTCATTAGCTTGTCACGGAACGGTGTGATGCAAGGCCGAAATCGTCTATCGGCAGTCCGCGACCACCGCGGCCAATTCAGTTATACTAGGGCGTTTTCGGACGTTTTTCTCTGTCGATCGCGCGACATCCGCGCCAGAAAGGCAAACACCCATGTCTTCCCCAGCAATCGATTTTGCCCGCAATAATCAGCAGCGGTTTCTGAATGAACTGAAAGATCTCCTTCGCATTCCCAGCATCAGCACGCTCGACGAGCACAAGGGCGACGTGCAGAAAGCGGCAGAGTTTGTGGCCAACGAACTGCGTCGCATCGGGATGGACAATGTCGAGATCATCCCTACCCAGGGCCATCCCCTGCTCTACGCTGACTGGCTCCACGCAGCCGGCAAGCCCACCGTCCTGATGTACGCGCACTACGACGTGCAACCGCCCGATCCGCTCGACGAGTGGAAAACGCCTCCTTTCGAGCCGACCGAGCGCAACCAGAACATCTATGCCCGCGGCGCAGTCGACGACAAGGGCCAACTCTGGATGGAGGTCAAGGCGCTCGAGTCGCTGATGCAAGCCCACGGCGGCAAGCTGCCCATCAACGTCAAGGTCATCTTCGAGGGCGAAGAGGAAGTGGGCGGCGAATCCATCGCCGACTACGTCCGCAAGCAGAAGGCGAAGCTGAAAGCGGACTTCGCGCTCGTCTGCGACACGGAATTGTTTGCCCCGAATCTTCCGACGCTGTGCGTCGGACTGCGCGGCCTGGTCTATACGGAAATTGAAGCGGTGGGCGCAAAGACCGACCTGCATTCCGGCATATACGGCGGGGCCGCGCCCAATCCGCTGTTCGCGTTGATTGAGATCATCGGCAAGTTAAAAGACTCCAAGGGTAAGGTGCTGCTCCCGGGCTTCTACAAGGGCGTCAAAGCGCCCAGCAAAGATGAGCTAAAGGCATGGAAGCGGCTTCCCTTCAACGAGGAGCACTATCGCAAGACCGAAGTCGGGTCGAAAGTGCTGACCGGCGAACCTGGATTTTCTGTGATGTACCGGACGTGGGCTCGTCCTACACTCGAAGTGCACGGCATGCCGGGCGGTTTTGTGGCTCCGGGCGCGAAGACGGTCATTCCGGCGAAGGCTTCGGCGAAAGTTTCCATGCGGATGGTGCCGAACCAGGACCCGGACGACATCCTCAAGCGCTTTACCGCCTTCGTCAAGAAAAACACGCCCAAGGGGATCGACACCAAGATTAAGGTCTGGAGCAAGGGACCGGCGTGCGTGGTCGGCACGGACAACCGCTATATCAAGGCCGCCACCGAAGCGCTGCACGACACCTTCAAGAAAGAAACCGTGTTCATTCGCTCGGGCGGCTCGATTCCCATCGTGACCGATTTCCAGGATGTGCTGAAGATTCCATCGGTGATGATGGGCTTCGGACTTCCCGACGACAACCTGCACGCACCCAACGAGAAGTTTCATATCCCGAATTTCCATCGCGGGATTGAGACGATCTGCTTGTTCTTTGAGAAGCTGGGCTGATCAAGACCATTACCACAGGGGGCACAGAGGATCACAGGGAAATCGAGAAGTCCCCTGTGGTTCCCTGTGCCCCCTGTGGTTAGGTTTTTGCTTGCTTCCTCCCGAACCCCGCCGGTACTCGGCCAATCCCGCGCCTTAAGGTAAAATGATTGTTCCGAGGAGATTTGGCATGCGGAATCGTATTTTGGCGCTGTCCCTGCTCTTTTTACTGGTCACCGTGGTTTCGGCGCCGTTTTTGCAATCCGAAGACGACCAGGGGGTGCCGCATTTCAACGCGGCCGCGCCAGCCAAGGGAACCAAGCTGCCGCCTATCCTTTCCAAGGACCAGCTTTGGGGAGAAAATGCCCAGTTCCCCTACCAGACCCATGCTTATGAGCTGGCGGCAAAGATTCCGAACGAGATCTACCAGCAACCCTGCTACTGCTATTGTGACCGCGGCATGGGACACAACAGCCTGCACAGTTGCTTTTCCGGCACGCACGGCGCGCAGTGCGGGACTTGCCTGAAGGAGCTCTACTACACCTACAACATGCACAAGCAAGGCAAGACGGCAAAGCAGATCCGGGCCGGCATTATTAAGGGCGACTGGAAGCAGATCGATCTGCAGTCGGCAGCGAGCATCAATTGAAAACGAAACGAGCGTCAGTTCTTTTACATCTCCCAAAGAGGAACTTAATGGCACAGAAGACAGTGGCGAAGAAGCAAGTGGTTGAAGATCCACGGCATGTCCAGGCAATGCAGAGTTATGAACTGGGCGTACGCGCCCTGCAAGAACACAAGTTTGAAAAGGCCAAGGGGCATCTGCAGAAGGTACTGAGCGGGCCAAACAAGTCGTTGGTGGACCGCGCCATGGTCCATCTGGTGACCTGCGATCAGCGTCTGGAGCGGCCGGCTTTGCAGTTTAAGACTGTCGAAGAGCATTTCGATTATTCGATCTCGCTCATGAATACCGGCGACTACCTCGCGGCCCGCGAGCACCTGGAGAAGCTGCTGAAGCAGCAGCCCAAGGTCGACTATGTCCTGTACGGGTTGGCGGCGCTGAACTGCCTTACCGGGCACGTGGAAGACGCGCTGAAAACGCTCGACGAGGCGATCCGCCAGAATCCGGCCCTGCGCTTCCAGGCCCGCAACGACTCCGACTTTCAGAACCTGGCCGAGGATCCGCGTTTCACAGAACTGCTCTATCCGGATCCGGGGGCGGATGGCAATTCTCTGGAACCCGAGAGCAATCCGTACTAACCGCTCCGGCGACTCTTGAGGGCCGCATGGTTCCCCAGCAGCGCATCAACTCAACCGATTCCGGCAAGCCCACTCCCCTGGATCTGCGCGTGGTCGCGATCGGGGGAGGAACGGGTCTCTCTACCCTGCTCAAGGGACTGAAACGTTTTGTATTGACGCCCGCACTGGCCGCGTCTGGCCAGCCCACGATCCTTGAGCTCTGCGGAGTGGTGACCGTCAGCGACGACGGCGGATCGAGCGGCCGACTGCGCAAGGAATTCAACATGCTTCCCCCGGGCGACGTGCGCAACTGCATCGTCGCGCTCTCCGAAGATGAGGCGTTGCTCTCGAAACTGTTCCAGCATCGATTCCAAAAGGGCTCCGGACTCGAAGGGCACAGCTTCGGGAACCTGTTCCTCGCGGCCCTGACTTCGATCACGGGGGATTTCGCCGAGGCGGTTCGGTTGTCGTCGGAGATTCTGCTGACGCGCGGGCACATCTACCCCGCCACACCCACCAGTGTGGAACTGGAAGCACTGATGGAGGATGGGACGCGCGTCCGGGGCGAGACCAGGATCACAGCCAGCAAAGGAAAGATCCGGGAATTGTGTCTGATTCCGCCGGACGTGGAGCCTCTGCCTCAGACGCTGGAAACAATTGCGCGAGCGGACCTGATTACGATCGGCCCGGGGTCCCTGTTTACCAGCCTCATCCCCAACCTGCTGGTCCGCGGGATCGGCCAGGCAATTGTCAATTCTCCCGCCATTAAAGTATTTGTCTGCAATCTGATGACGCAAGCGAATGAAAGTCTTGGATTAACCGCCGCCGACCATATCCGTGCCCTCAACACCCACGCCGGCGCCCAGTTGTTCGACTACGCCGTGATCAACCGGAAGCCGGCCTCGAACCAACTGAAGGCGAAATACGCTCTGGAAGGGGCATCGCAGATTGTTGCCGATCTGGACGCCATCGAGGCAATGGGCGTCTGCCCGGTGCTGGGGGACTATCTGGAAGAGGGCGCAATGGCGCGCCACGCCACCGAGATCGTTGCCAAAGATCTGATGGCGCTGATGGCGCAGGCGCCGGAACGGCACGCGGCATCGCGGTAATGGCATACGAGACGCGGCAAGATCCGCCTCGGCGGATGGTTCGGGGTATATTGACAGAACATGGCGAAGACGCCTGAAAACAAGCACAAATCCTCCACGACGGCTTCCCAACGCGTGGCCATCGCCATCATGGCCGCCGGCAAGGGGACGCGCCTCAAATCCAAGCATCCAAAAGTACTGCATGAAGTCGGCGGCAAGCCGATTCTGGCGCACGTAATCGCGGCGGCAAAGAAGGTCGTAGCCGCCCAGGACATATTTGCCATCATCGGCCACGAGGCTGACCGCGTACGCGCCGCGGTTGCCGACTGTGGTGTCCAGTTTGTCCTACAGGCGGACCAGCGCGGCACCGGACACGCGCTCATGGTCGCGCGCGAAGCACTGTCGCCCTATGACCAGGTGATTGTTCTTTCGGGCGACGCGCCTCTCATCACTGCGGAAACCATTCAGGGACTCAGCGATTTTCACGCCGCGCAAAAGGCCACCATGACCTTGCTCAGCGCCGAACTCCAGGACCCTTCCGGATACGGCCGGGTCATCCGCAAGAGCGCGAAGAGCCCGGAAGTGCGGGCCATCGTGGAAGAGAAAGCAGCCAGCGCGCAGCAGAAGAAAATTCGCGAAATCAACTCGGGGTTTTACGCATTTTCCGTGGGCGAACTGTACGCCCACATCGGCGATCTCACCACCCAAAATGCGCACGGCGAGTACTACCTTACCGATATGGCTGGGGTATTTCATCGGGCGCGCAAGAAGGTGGTTGCCATGAAGACCCCACAGGCCGGCGAGGTGCTGGGCTCCAACACCCGGGCCGAAATGGTGGACCTGGATGCCCGTCTGCGCATGGCAAAGTGCCTGCAGTTGATGAACGATGGGGTGACGATTTTTTATCCTGCGACCTGCGTAATCGACAGCGATGTCGAGGTCGCGCCCGACACGGTGATTGAACCGTTTGTGCAACTGCTGGGCAAGACAAAAGTCGGTGGGGACTGCCGCATCCGTTCGTACTGCGTGATCAAGAATACCGAGATCGCCGATGGCGTGATGGTGCTCCCGGGCTGCGTGATGGATGATTCACGGATCGGCAAGGGCGCTACCGTCGGTCCATTCTCGCGGCTGCGTCCGGGCAGCGATATCGGCGAGGGCGCCCACGTTGGAAACTTTGTCGAGACCAAGAAGATGAAACTGGGCAAGGGTTCCAAGGCCAACCACCTCACGTATCTTGGCGACGCGGAAATCGGCGAAGGGGTAAACGTTGGCGCGGGAACGATCACCTGCAATTACGATGGCGTCCACAAACATAAGACCGTGATTGAAGACGGAGTTTTCGTGGGCAGCGACGCTACCCTGGTCGCTCCCCTGACGATTGGGAAGGGCGCTTACGTCGCCGCGGGGTCCTGCATTACGGACGATGTTCCGGCTGACTCCCTGGCTCTCGGCCGGGCTCGGCAGACGATCAAAGAAGGATGGGCACGCGAAAAACGCGGCGCCCAGGCAGCGCAGAAGCCCAAGCAGGGCTAGCCCCAGTGCGTCAATCGGATTGCACCGCCTCGGCCTGCATTTCCGCATGCCGGTCTCCGCGCTGGATCAGCACAATCGCTCCCAGGATGACGGCCGTTGCCACCACAATCCTCACGCTCATCGGTTCGGACGCCCACAGCCAGCCCACCAGCACCGCCACCAGAGGGTTGACGAAGGTGTGTGTGGCGACCAGCGTCGGCGAACAGTGCTGCAGCAGCCACGTGTACGCAGTGAAAGCCACTACCGAACCGAACACGATCAAGTAAGCCAGTCCAAGCAGTGAACGCACAGAAACGGCTCTCCACTGCACCGCGGAGAACTCGCCGGAGACTCCCGCTGCCACCAGCAGCATTCCAGCCCCACAGACCAGCGGCACGGCGGCGCGTCCCATGGCATCGCGTGGAAGCCGGAGCCGCGGCGACACGCAAACGCCTACTGCCCATGAAGCCGCCCCCACCAGGATCGCAACCACTCCCCAAGTCAGGGAACTGCGTGCCGCAAACTCGCGCGCGGTCAGAATCGCCACTCCAGCGAGTCCCAGCAACAGTCCGAGCCCGTTCTTCCAGTTGATTTTTTGCTGCTTCATGGCAGCCCCGAGCAGGACGATCCATAGCGGTTCGCTCGCGACCAGGAGCGCTGCCAGGCCGGAAGAGACGGATTGCTCGGCCCAGTGCAGCGTGCCGTGGCCTACCAGAAAGAACAACGCACCCAGGGCCATGCCGGCAATCCAATGCTCGCGGCGCGGACGGAAACCCCGCGACCAGGCGATTCCCAGCAGAATCAGCCCCGCCGTAGTGTGGCGGATGCCGGCGGTCACCAGCGGAGGGATGGTCTCAACTGCGTACCGGATGGCGAGGTACGTCGTTCCCCAGACCACGTAAATGGCAAAGAAAGCGAGCGCCATCCACAGACGGGAAGGAGCGGTTCTTGCGGTCGCAACTGAGGTCGCGGTGGATGACATAACTACTGTACCTCGCGTTCACAGGTTATACACTATATTGCGATGGATAACCTGTCAACACGGTAGTCACCGGTTATAGTAGAATATGAATGAGGAACCCGGAGTGACGTTTCAAATTATTGCCGGCGAGCCGAGTGTGGATTTCGTCAATACTCTGGACAACCGCCCGGTTCCGGAGCGGCGCACCGAACTCCTCACCAGCTACCAGGCTCTCACAGACTGGGCGGCTCAGGCCGGAATGATTAATCCGCGTTGGTGCCTCCGGCTGCTGCGTGCGGCCGAAACCCATCCCAGGGAGGCTTCCGCCGTACTCGCGCAGGCGATCCAGGTCCGCGAATGCCTGTATCGTATCTTCGCCAGCATCCTTGCCCGACGGCGGCCCGCCGAGAGCGATCTCGCTGCCCTCAATCAGCAACTGGGCAAGGCTGCGTCGCACTTGAGGCTGAAATCAGCGGGCAAGTCGTTCCGGCTTGACTGGGAGGAAGAAGAGAATCCGCCGCTTGAATCCGTACTCTGGCCGATTGCCCGCTCTGCCAGCGACCTGCTGATTTCCGGCGATCTTGGACATCTGCGGGAGTGCGGTGCCAGAACCTGCCGCTGGATGTTCGTAGACCGCAGCAAGAATCACAGCCGCCGATGGTGCGACATGAAGGTGTGCGGCAACCGGGTGAAGGTCCGGAAGTTCTACCGCCGCAAACGACAGGCTCGCTAGAAAAGCGAAGGGCGGGCAACCCTGCCCGCCCTGCAAGACCCTTCTCTGCTGGAACCCTACCGCGATACTGCCGCGAACAATTCTGAATGCAGCAAGGACTGGAACTTCTGGTCGTCGGTCTTGAAGTGGACCATCAGGTTGGAGCTATCGGAATCCACCGTCATACTGTCGATCGCAGTCTTCTCGATCGGCGATGCGCTCATCTTCTTGTAGAGCATTCCGGCCTTAACGAGCGAAGACAGTGTGCCGGCGGTCAACGAATCCGACGTCAAGACGCTGAGGTCAAAGTTCACGCCATTCTGAAAATTCATGGTGTAGCGCGAGGCCAGCAGGCGCTTCTTGATCGTCTCGTAGTCGGCGACCTTGGCGGCTTCGCCCAGCGCCGAGCGCATCATGGCTTGCGTTCCCTGCTGGTCGAGGATGCTCCAGACCGAGGAGCCGTCCACGGCAGCCATCTGGTCCGACATTTGCGGGTTCGATTCCAGCGAGGCACGCTTGCCGTCGCGGGCATCGAGGGCGCTCTTCAGGGCAGCCTGGTTGCCGAAGGCCATGGTGTATTCGTCAAGAAACGTCATGATCATCCCATTGTTCATGGGATAAAGCGCGGCCAGGCCGTACTTGGTGCCAGTGATCTTCTTCAACTTCATCTTCTTGAGAATGGCCTTGGCCGAGAACGATCCTTGCGCCACTCCGATCACCTGGATTCCCTGCTTGCCGCTGCGGAACGAGGCGAAGGTGAGCTGGTCGACGTCATGCTCTGAATCAATCCCCATGCCCTTGAGCGCTTCTTCAAACTGCTTCAGGTTCTCGGGGAGCACCTGCTGCTTAAGCGCCTGGGCGGTTGGCGAATCTTTCAGGGCGCGGTAGTCCACGCTGATAATCTGCTGGACTTCAGCGGGCACCATGGAGCGCGCCGAAGTCGCAATCGGCATGGCAGCAGCGCTGGCGGCAAGTGCAAGTACGAGAGCAATACACCAAATCTTCATAAATATCCTCAAGGGAATCTGCATCGTTAGATGCGGGCTGCAAATTGTCCGTTGGCGGTCTAGGTACTATTTTAGTCCGGATTGCGCCGGTGGCACCGGTACTAAAGTTCATAAGGGGGTACGTCTGTAGATCGAGGGAAATGGCGGCGCTTGTGCGGGAAAAAGGCCAAGCGACGGCGAGAGCCTATACCTTCAGGACGGCCGCCCGTTTTCTTGTCTGGCTAACGAACGCCTCGTCGTTCAGCGACTCCAGGTTGATCTCAACATTGGCCAGCGCACCCGTAAGCGCCGCCTTGGCCAGCGCGACCGCCGTCGTCAAATCCGACTTCATATTCGGGTTCGTGATCGGCTTGAGCTTTTCGACGATCTGGGACACCTCGACCACGCGCTCGGCCACGCCCAACGGCACGCTGGTCGCCTGTTTGAGGGCGGCAGTGATCGCAGCATCGCCATTCGAGGATTCTTTCGCCGCCCTGTAGGCCTTCATCACCAGGTTGTAGGACTCGGCGTCGGCGTCGATGGCGGCTTTTAATTCTTCGCGCAGCTGACCTAGGCGGGCGATGGCCTCGCTCAGCGGGGCTTCGTATTGCAGGTAGGCCTTCTTGCCGCGCGACATGGACGCAACCATATTCGCGAGTCCGGCGGCCATGGCGCCACTGGCGGCTGCGGCACTGCCTCCACCGGGGGTCGCGGTCGGTGCGGCCAGTTGCTCAATGAAGGGCTCGACTCCGGCGCGCAATCCTCCGACGGCCATCTTGCCCCCCATCACGGCGGTCAGCCGATTCTCCAGGATCAGCGACGAGTCGAAGTTCTCGACCTGCAGGAACCATTCCGCAGCCTGCTCCAGGGCCTTCTTCGGGATCAGGCCCACGATCTCGCTCGATACCGGAATCACTCCATAGCGGCCGGCTTCGCGTCTTACATATTCGAATACCCGGTGGACGGGCGTCTGCTCGAAGTCGGTCAGGTTCATGGAAACCTGAGCCATGCCGCGCACCAGGAATCCTGCCCCTTTGACAAAACGCAGGCCGCCACTCGAAAATCGCACGGCTTTGGCAATCTTCTTGGCGATGTCAACGTCCGCCGTATTCAAGAAAACGTTATAAGCAACGAGGAACTTGCGTGCTCCGACAACCGTTGCCCCGGCGGTGGGATGCACGCGGGCCTCGCCGAAATCGGGCTTGCGGGCGGGGTTGGTCGCGATGTCTGCGCGGATGCCTTCGAACTGCCCCCGGCGAATGTTTTCCAGCCCTTGCCGTTCGGGGGTGGTGGCAGCCGCTTCATACAGATAAACCGGAATCTGATACCGCTTCCAGATCTCCGCGCCCACGTGCCGGGCCATCGCCACGCAGTCTTCGATGGTGACGCCTTCGATGGGAATGAATGGCACGACGTCAGCCGCGCCCATGCGGGGATGCGCGCCCTGGTGCTTGGTGAGGTCAATCAATTCCGAGGCCTTCCCTACTCCGCGAATCGCTGCTTCCTGGATGGGATCGCGTTCCCCCACCAGGGTGATGACGCAGCGATTGTGATCGGCATCCATTTCGCGGTCGAGCAGGTAGACGCCGGGAATCTTCATGGCATCGATAATGGCGTCAACTTTCCCCGTATCGCGGCCTTCGGAAAAGTTAGGAACGCATTCGACAAGAGTGCTGGGCATACGCGAGAAGGATAAAGGCCCGTGACGTGCCCCGCAACTCCAGCGGG
>Ga0302321_100000692_pt1 | contig 29282 bp, 27 predicted proteins | sample Fen_T0_1_FD_202505 | JGI IMG/M metagenome (GOLD analysis project Ga0302321, IMG submission 202505) | Peat permafrost microbial communities from Stordalen Mire near Abisko, Sweden - Fen_T0_1 | ecosystem: Environmental > Terrestrial > Soil > Wetlands > Permafrost | place: Sweden: Abisko... | reverse complement strand
CACGTTCGCCTCGCGCCGGACCAGGATCGGCGCATCGCCGGCGGTCGCGTGCTGCAGGGCGGCGGCCATCTTGCGGGCGTGCAGCGGATCGACGCGGGTGTCCCCGTCGAACACCGTGAAGAGCACCGCGGGGTACACAGTCGTGTCGACGACGTGGTGGTACGGGGAGTACGCCAAGAGCCAGCCGAACTCCTCGGGATCGGCCACCGTGCCGTACTCGTCGCTCCACGTGGCCCCGAGCCCGAAGTGCTCGTAGCGCAGCATGTCGAGCAGGGGCGCGGAGCAGATGACGCCGGCGAACAGGTCGGGTCGTTGGGTGAGTGCGGCTCCGACCAGCAATCCGCCGTTGGAGCCACCGGAGATCACCAGCTGGTCCGGTGTCGTCCATCCCTGTTCGATCAGCCACTCCGCGGTCGCGGTGAAGTCGTCGAAGACGTTCTGCTTGGCCCCGCGCATGCCCGCGCGGTGCCAGTCCTCGCCCTCCTCCGATCCGCCGCGCAGGTTGGCGACCGCGTAGGTGCCACCCGCTTCGATCCAGGCAAGGACGGTGGCCGAGAACCCGGGAGTCAGCGGAACTCCGAACCCGCCGTAGCCGGACAGGATGGTCGGCCCGGGACTGGTCGGACGTTGCGCGGGGGAGAGCACGAACATGCGCACGGTCGTGCCGTCCGCCGACGTGCAGGTGACCTGTTCGGCGCTGATGGTCGGGAGATCCACGACCCCCGGAGGTGTGGCCCACGACGCCGTGGACCGATCGCGCGCGTCGTACCGGAAGACCGAGTTCGGCGTGGCGTGGTCGGTGTAGGAGAACCAGGCCTCGTGGCCACCCTCGGGCCGTTCGCTCAGCCCGCTCACTGTGCCCAACCCCGGAAGCGCCACAGAGTCCAGCCGTCGACCGGTGGCGAGGTCGTGCACGCTGATCTCGCCGACGGCGTGCGTCGTCCAGGCGGCCAGCAGCACCGGATCGTCGCCCAGCTCCGGTCCGTCGAGGACGGCCCATCCCTCGAGCACGGCGTCGTCCCGCTCGCTCAGCAGGTCGGTCCACTGGTCGTAGTTCCAGGCGCCCGGCGTGGTCACCATCAACCGGCCCCGGGGGGCGTCCCGGTCGGTGCTGAGGTACGCCCGACCGTCACGACCCACGTGCAACGAGGTCTGCGCGTCGACGTCCCGCTGGACCTCGACGAGCGTGGGCCGGGCGCGGTCCGCCCCGGCGAGGTCGGCGACCCACAGGTCGTTGCGCGGGGCAGTTCCCGACGCTGCCGAGATGCTCAACCACCGGCCGTCCATGCTGACGCTGACGCTGTAGTAGTTCATGGGGTCCAGCCCGGCGCCGAAGATCTCGACGTCGTCCGTCGGATCGCTCCCGAGCAGGTGCCACCAGACGCGGCGGTGGAACTGCTCCTCACCTTCGGGGAGCAGGTCGGGGGCCAACCGACGGACGTAGTAGAACCCCTCGGCCCCCGGGACCCACGCGATCGGGGAGTACCGCGCGCGGTCGATCGGGCCGTCGACGACCTCACCGCTGACGACGTCGATGACGCGGACCACCGACTCCTCGGTGCCGCCCTCGGACACCTGGTAGGCGAGCAGATGGCCTTCCTTCGACGGCTGCCAGGAGTCCAGCGTCGTCCCGCCTGAGGGATCCAGCACCGTCGGGTCGATCAGCACCCGTTCGGTGCCGTCGGGGTCCACGGTGAGCAGGAGGGCATGCTCGTCGTGGGCGGTTCGCCGCATGAGGAACTGGCGATCGCCACGCCAGACCGGAACCGTGATCAGGCCTGTGGCCAGGAGCTCCTGGACGCGGTCGCGGAACGACGTCCGGGTCGACCAGGTGTCGCGCACGCCGCCGAAGAGCGCGTCCTGGGCCAGCGACCAGGCCTGAGTGCGCGGGTCGTCGGGGTCCTCCAGCCAGCGGTAGGGATCGGCGACGTCGTGGCCGTGCAGCTGCTCGACCAGGTCGAGCCGTTCGGCGTCGGGGTACTCGGGACGGGTCATGGTCGAAGACCCTAATGAAGACGCGGCGTCGACGCGGTGAAGTGCGAGGCGCGCCCCGTCGGCGGCCGGGACACGGGGCGGGGTCGGGCATTAGTGCTGGCCTCGGCGCCCATTCCCGGGGGAGACTGGTGCCGCTATGGGTCAGGCTCTCGTCTTGAACGCGACGTTCGAGCCACTCTGCGTGGTGGCCGACCGCCGCGCTCTTGTCATGGTCCTGGCCCGCAAGGCAGTGGAAGTCGAGGCCGACGGGGCGCAGATCCACAGCGCGACGCTGACCCTCGACCTCCCGTCGGTGGTCCGGCTGACCCGGTTCGTGCGCGTCCCCTACCGCACGCACGTGCCGCTGACCCGCCGCGCGGTGTTTGCCCGCGACGGCGGCCACTGCGTCTACTGCGGGGCGCCGGCCACGAGCCTCGACCACGTCGTCCCCCGAAGCCGCGGCGGCGGCCACGTGTGGGAGAACGTCGTGGCGTCCTGCCGGCGCTGCAACCACGTCAAGGCCGACCGCAGTGTCCACGACCTGGGGTGGCGGATGCGATCCACTCCCTGGCGGCCGCAAGGCGCAGCGTGGCGGATCCTCGGCACGGGGCGCAGCGACCCGCGCTGGGCGCCCTACCTGGCGGCCTTCGGCAGCGAGCCCTCGCTGCTCAAGTCGCAGTCGGCCTGACCGCCTCCCGTGACCGGCCCGACGGGTCCGGTCGGTTACGGTGTGCGCCATGTCGCCGTTGCAGTCGGTGATCGTCTTCGCGGGCATTCCGCTGGCGGTCTACGCGTTGGTCTCGCTGTTGGTCTACGCCCCCTCGTGGGTACGAAGCCCCAAGTACCGCCCGGGTCTGACGTGGTTCGCCGAACCGGTCTGGTTCAACGGTCCCGCCGATCCGCACGGCGCGCTCGTCACTGCTGTGCCAGTTCCTGACGCCGGGGGTACCAGTGCCCGCTGGTGAGGCCTTCTCCGACGGACAGCGCGACCGGATCGAGCGGGCCATCCGCGCCGCCGAGGACGTCAGTGGGCTGGTCTTCTCGGTCTTCGTGGGAGCCCTGCCCGGCGACGTAAGGACCCAGGCCCGCACCTTGCTCGCCGCGACCGGCGACACCCAGAAGACCACGATCCTGATCGCCGTGGATCCGGCCGCCCGTCGGCTGGAGATCGTCACGGGGGAGCGCGCGGCCGAGCAGCTCAGCGACCACGGCGCCTCGCTGGGGGCCCTGGCCATGACGTCGTCGTTCCTCGCCGGCGATCTGGCCGGCGGAATCGTCGACGGGCTGCGCACCATGGCCGAGCACGCGCGGCAGCTGCGCACGCTGCACCTGGACCAGCCCTGAGCCCAGCGCCGCGACGCGGTCAGCCCCGGTGGGCGCCGGCCGCGAACGCCTGACAACGCAACGCGCGCTCGACCCCGTCACGGCCCTCGACCACCAACCGACGCAGGGCCGGAACCGGGTCCTTGGCCCTCAGGTACGCCTGCGTCGCCTCGACGGTGGACGGCTCGCTCAGTGCCGCCGGGTACAGGCCGACCACGATCGTCTGGGCGGTCTCGTTGGTCTCCTTCGCCCAGACCGCGTCGATCAGGTCGAAGTAGCGATCGACGAACGGTCGCAGCAGGTCACGATGGTCGGGCTGGGCGAATCCGACGACCGTCGCGGACAGCAGGGCGTTGGGCAGCCGCCCCGACATGATGGCCTCCCACGCCTCCTGCTTGCCCTCGATCGTGGGCCGCATTGCACGGGTGGTGGCCGCATGCCGCTGTCCGGCCGCCGTCGCGTCGCGGACCAGCTCGGCATCGATCGCCGCGGTGTCGGCGCGACCGGTGGCCACCAGCCGCTGCAGGAGGGCCCACCGCAGATCGGCGTCGACGGCCAGGCCGGGGATCTGTTCGGTGCCGTCGAGGACCCCCGACACCAGATCGAGCTGGGTGTCGGTCCGCGCCGTGGCGGTGAAGGCCCGCATGTAGGCCAGCTGGTGGTCGCTGGCTGGGGCCGCGTCGAGCAGCAGCTGCTGCAGGCCACCCGACAGTGCGACCAGCTCCGGCTCCCGCTCACCGTCGTGGCTGTACAGGTACAGCGCGACCGTCGCCTGCCGCAGCACGGTCTGGACCACGCTGAGATCGGTCTCGGCGTCGACACCGTGCAAGGTGAGCTGGGCGAAGTCCCGTGCGGTCATCTCGGCGTCGCGCGTCATGTCCCAGGCGGCGGCCCAAGCCAGGGCGCGGGGAAGCGAGTCGGTGAACTCGCCGATGCCGGTGACGAGGGTCTGCATGCTGCGGGGGTCCAGACGGAGCTTCGCGTAAGTCAGGTCGTCGTCGTTGAGCATGAGCAGATCGGGCTGGCGATGTCCGACCAGCTCGGCGATCTCGGTGCGCTCGCCGCTGACGTCCAGCTCGACGCGTTCGCGACGGTGCAGTCCGGTGTCGTCGCGGTCGTAGAGGCCGACGGCCAGTCGGTGCGACCGAAGGGTCGGCTGCGCGGTCGGTGCTTGTTGGACGACCGTGAACGAGGCGTAGCGGTCGTCGGCGTCCAGGGTGAAGTCGACCCGCAGGGTGTTGACGCCGGCGGTCTCCAGCCATTCCTTCGCCCAGCCGGACAGATCACGTTCCGACACCTCCTCGAGTGCGGCCAACAGGTGGCTGAGGTTGGTGTTGCCCCAGGCGTGACGCTCGAAGTAGCGCTGCATCCCTTCGAAGAACTCGTCCTTGCCCACCCAGGCCACGAGCTGCTTCAGGACCGAGGCACCCTTCGCATACGTGATGCCGTCGAAGTTGACCTCGACGTCCTCGATGTCGCGGATGTCGGCTGCGATCGGGTGTGTGGACGGGAGCTGGTCCTGTCGGTAGGCCCAGGTCTTCTCGAGGTTGGCGAAAGTGGTCCAGGCGTCGGTCCAGCGCGTCGCCGACGACTGACACTCCACCGAGGCGTAGGTGGCGAAGGACTCGTTCAACCACAGGTCGTCCCACCAGCGCATGGTGACGAGGTCGCCGAACCACATGTGCGCGAGCTCGTGCAGGATCGTCTCCGCCCGTCGCTCGTACGCCGCGTCGGTGACCTTCGAGCGAAAGACGTAGTCCTCGAGGAACGTGACTGCGCCCGCGTTCTCCATGGCGCCTGCGTTGAACTCGGGAACGAAGAGCTGGTCGTACTTCTCGAACGGGTAAGGCTGTGCGAACCGCGCCTCGAAGTGGTCGAAGCCCCGCTTGGTGACGTCGAGGATCTCCTCGGCGTCCAGGTGCTCGGCAAGAGAACCTCGGCAGAAGACGCCCATCGGGATCCCACGGTGTTCACCACGGGCCACGTGATAGGGACCGGCGCACAGCGCGGTGACGTACGTGGCGAGAACCTTGGTGGTGCCGAACCGCCAGATGCCGCGCTTGTCGTCCAGGGGTTCGGCCTGCGGGGTCGGACTGTTCGAGACCACTTGCCAGTCCAGTGGCGCGGTGACCGTGAAGGTGAACGTGGCCTTGAGGTCGGGCTGGTCGAAGCAGGCGTACATCCGCCGGGCGTCGATCACCTCGAACTGGGTGTACAGGTAGACCGCGTCGTCGACCGGGTCCACGAAACGGTGGAGCCCTTCGCCAGTGTTCATGTAGGTGCAGTCGGCGGTGATCACCACCTCGTTGTGCTCCTGCAGGTCGGTCAGCTCGATCCGCGCGTCGCCGTCGTACACCTGGGCCGGGTCAAGGGCGCGACCGTTCAGCTGCACCGCATGCACCTGCGCCCCGACGAGGTCGACGAAAGTGCGGGAGGTCGAGCGGGCCGAGAACCGGATGGTCGTCGTCGAGCCGAACCGTTGGTCCCCCTTGGTCAGGTCGAGGTCGAGCTCGTAGGAGTCGACGGACAGCGTCTCGGCCCGTTCCCGGGCCTCATCACGGGTGAGGTTCTGGCCTGGCACACCGGCTCCTCGGTGGTCGAATCGTGGCGGCTCGCAGGCCGGGACCGCTGGGGTGATGCGGCCGGGGGAACACGTTACGTCACCTCAGAAGGCGAAGGGGGTCCATGGCTGCGGTTCGTGCCGGAGGCTGGTCCTGCGACTGCCGGCACTCGGCCCCGCACCGGCAACGGCTGGTGCTGGGCTCGAGCGGCTGGCGTACCTTGCCTTCGCGGGGCGAGCGGGTCGCCGCGACCGGACTCCCGGGAGTCAGACATGCCCATGGTGCAGGCCAGCTGGCAGCTGTCGGCGTCGGTCGCGCTCCTTCTGTTCGCCGGCTACTTCGCCTTGCGGCTCGTCGGCCACCCCCGAGTCTCGGTCCTGCAGGCGTTCTGTCTGCAGTTCGGAGTGGTCGTCGCCGTCTTCGCCGTGTACCAGCACACCGCGCACATCGCCTACAACCACACCGACGGCGCACAGGAGCGCGCGACGCAGATCTGGGACGTGGAACGTCGGCTGCACCTGCCGAGCGAGCTCACCATCCAGCACTGGGTGCTGCCCTACCCGAACCTCGTGCGCGGCCTCAACGCCTACTACGCCGGACTCCATCTGACTTCGATGACTGCCTTCCTGGTGTGGATGTGGTGGCGACACCGTGCCTACTACGTCCTGGCCTGCGTCACCGTGGCCGGGACGACTCTCACCTGCGTCACGCTGCAACACATTCCGGTGGCGCCGCCGCGGCTCATGCCCACCCTCGGTTTCGTCGACACGGGGCTGGCCTACGGACAGTCGGTGTACGGGCCCAACGGCACCGGGATCGCCGACCAGCTGGCCGCCATGCCGTCGATCCACGTGGCGTGGGCGGGGATCATCGCGGCGTTCGCCGTGGCCGTCAGCGCGAGCCGATGGCGCTGGCTGCTCGTCGTTCACTTCGCGATGACGTTCCTGGTGGTGGTCGCCACGGCCAACCACTGGTGGCTGGACGGGGTGGTCGGCTTGGTCATCGCCGCCGTCGTGTTCGCCCTCTCCCGCCTGGCCCTTCCCTCCCCCCTCGCTGCTCCCCTCGCTGCTCGCCTCCCCACCACCCACCCCCCTGAAGTTGATCTTGGACTTGATGTGCAAGTTGATCGTCCGGAGACCGCATCTTCTCCTTGATCAACGGGGAGCGGCCGGAGGGAGCAGGGCGACGATCGACGAGAAGCCTTGGCGTTCGGCATGGGCTCGCGCCGTCACGCCGTCCTTGTCAGGGATGCTCGGATCGGCACCGTGGTCGAGCAGGATCGCCACGATCTGCTGATGACGCGGGCCGCCGTCGCCGAGGATCACGGCTTCGAGCAGCGCCGTCCAGCCGAGGTCGTTGACGTGGTTGACGTCGACGTCGGTCAGCTCCAGGACCGCACGCACGTACTCGACGTGGCCGCGCTCGGCAGCCGGAATCACCGCGACGCCGCCGTACCGGTTGCGCACCCGTGGATCCGGGTTTGCCGGCATGAGGGCCTCGAGCATGGCGACGCTGCCGGTGACGCCGGTGACCAGGAAGGCGCTGTCCTGCCGCCCGTCCTGGGCGTTCGGGTCGGCTCCGGCCGCCACGAGAAGCCTGGCGACGTCGACCCGGTCCTCGACGGCGGCCAGCAGAAGAGCCGTGCGCCCGAACTCGTCGCGCCCCTCGAGCTCGGCACCCTCCGACAGTGCGAGCGCAACGCCTTCGACGTCGCCAGCGCTTGCCGCCTCGAGCAAGCGGCGGTCGTCCTGGCTCACCCATCGCCTCGGTGCACGACGAACGCCAGGCCTCGCGTCTGGCGGCGTGCGTCGTAGCCGATCAGCCGTATGTGGTCGCCAGGATGCGCCTGCCGGCACTCGACCACCTCGGCCATGACGGCCGCTGAGCTCTGCTCACCGAACATGGGCAGCTTCCACAGGTACCAGTACGTGTCCATGGCACGCGCTGGCTCGACGTGCTCGATCGAACACGCCCAGCCTCGCGCCAGCATGTACTCGACCTGTTGGGTGATCTCCTCGCTCGTGAGCGGTGGCAGGTAGGAGAACGTCCCGAGCTTGCGGGCGGCGGCATCGTCCAACCGGGAGGGGAAGTCTTGGATGGGCATGGTGGCTCCGGTCCTGATCGTCGGGGCTAGGTCGTGGCGAGCTTGTCGACGACGTCGTAGTCGAACGTCACTTCTTTCCAGGTCTCCATGGCGATGGCCAGCGCGGGGCTGTGTCTGGCCGCCTCGGAGAGCACCGCCCGGGCTTCCTTCTCCAGCGCACGTCCCTCGTTGCGTGCCCGGACGCAGGCCTCGAGCGCGACCCGGTTGGCCGTGGCCCCAGCGGCGTTGCCCCACGGGTGCCCCAGCGTTCCGCCGCCGAACTGCAGCACCGAGTCGTCGCCGAAGATCGCGACCAGCGCCGGGATGTGCCACACATGGATACCGCCAGACGCGACCGGGAAGACCCCGGGCAGGTGTCCGAAGTCCTGGTCGAAGAAGATGCCACGGCTGCGGTTCTCGGGGATGAACGACTCCCGCATCAGGTCGATCCAACCCAGCGTGGCGTCGCGGTCGCCTTCGAGCTTGCCGACCACCGTTCCCGAGTGCAGGTGGTCGCCGCCGGACAGCCGCAGGCACTTGGTCAGCACCCGGAAGTGGATGCCGTGGTACGGGTTGCGATCGAGCACCGCATGCATGGCGCGGTGGATGTGGAGCAGCATGCCGTTCCGGCGACACCAGTTGGCCAACGACGTGTTCGCTGTGAATCCGGCGGTCAGGAAGTCGTGCATGATGATCGGCATCCCGAGCTCCTTGGCGAACTCAGCCCGTTCGAACATGTCCTCGACGGTGGCCGATGTGACGTTGAGGTAGTGACCCTTGCGTTCGCCGGTCTCGACCTGCGCCTGCTTCACCGCCTCGGCGACGAACTCGAATCGGTCGCGCCAGCGCATGAACGGCTGGGAGTTGACGTTCTCGTCGTCCTTGGTGAAGTCGAGACCGCCGCGAAGGCACTCGTAGACGGCGCGCCCGTAGTTCTTCGCCGACAGACCGAGCTTCGGCTTGATCGTGCACCCGAGCATGGGCCGTCCGTACTTGTCCATCTTGTCCCGCTCGACGACGATGCCGTTCGGCGGTCCGCCGCAGGTCAGGACGAAGGCGAGTGGGAACCTCACGTCCTCGAGCCGCAACGAGCGGATGGCCTTGAACCCGAAGACGTTCCCGACCAAAGAGGTCAACACGTTGACGACGGAACCTTCCTCGAACAGGTCGAGCGGGTACGCGACGAAGGCGAAGAACGCGGCGGAGTCGCCGGGCACGTCCTCGATGCGGTAGGCGCGGCCCTTGTAGTAGTCGAGGTCTGTGAGGAGGTCGGTCCACACCGTGGTCCACGTGCCGGTGGAGCTCTCGGCGGCGACGGCCGCGGCTGCCTCCTGGCGCGGAACTCCCTGCTGGGCGACCACCTTGAAGCAGGCCAGCAGATCGGTGTCCTTCGGCTCGTAGGTCGGGTCCCAGTAGGTGAGGGCATAGTCCTTCACGCCCGCGGCGTAGGCCTGTGCGCCCGGGGCTGTCGTGGTCATCGATGTGGCTCCTGTCGTGTTCGGATGATGCGAATTGCCTGGCCAGATCTGCCCTACTGAGACCGCCGACGGTTCTCCACGATGCGCTGGATCAGCGGGGTGAGGATGAGTTGCATGGCGATGTCGAGTCGACCACCCGGAATCACGATCGAGTTCCTTCGAGACATGAAGCTGTCGTGGATCATCGAGATGAGATACGGGAAGTCGATGCCTCGTGGGTCGCGGAATCGGATGACAACGATGGACTCGTCAGGTGTCGGGATGGTTCGGGCGATGAACGGGTTCGACGTGTCAACGGTCGGCACACGCTGGAAGTTGATATCGGTCTGGGTGAACTGCGGACAGATCGTGGACAGGTAGTCCGGCATCCGCCTCAGGATGGTGTCGGTGATCGCCTCGTGCGAGTGTCCGCGCCCGCTCTTGTCGCGGTGCAGCTTCTGGATCCACTCGAGGTTGATCACCGGGACGACGCCGATCTTGAGGTCTCCGTACTTCGAGAGGTCCGCGGTTGAAGTGACTGCTGCACCGTGCAGTCCCTCGTAGAACAGTACGTCCGCCTCAGGGTCGAGAGGTTCCCACTCGGTGAAGGTTCCGGGCTTGCATCCGTAGCGCTGCGCCTCCAACTCGTCGTGCACGTAGTGGCGGGTCCGCCCGGTCCCGTGCTCGGCGAACTGGGCAAAGACCTCGGCCAGCTCGTCGAGCAGGTTGGCCTCGACACTGAAATGGCTGAAGTGGTTGTTGCCCTGAGCCTCCGCATGCGCGATGGCGGTCGCCATCCCTACGCGGTCGTACCGGTGGAATGAGTCTCCTTCGATGTCGGCCGCGCGGACGCCCTCACGTCGGAAGATCTGGTCGAAGGTGTTCTTGACCGTGGTCGTTCCGGCCCCCGACGAGCCGGTCACGCAGATGATCGGGTGCTTCAGGGACATGACCGACTCCTCAACCTGACTCCCGTTCCCGTGGGACGTCTCATGCCCGCGACGCGCTCAGCTTCGGAAGAGCCCGCGCTGGGAGAACAGCGGCGACTCCTCGTGCGTCGTCGGCGGGTCGAGCAAGTAGCGACGAACGCGCTCGACCTTGTTCCGTGAACCGAGGACCAGAGGCGAACGCTGGTGCAGCGCCGTCGGCTGCACGTCCAGGATCCGGTCTACTCCGTCGGTGGCGGCACCTCCGGCCTGCTCACACAGCAACGCGACCGGGTTCGCCTCGTACACGAGTCGAAGTCGCCCGTGTCGAAAGGCCTGGCGTTCGTCGGAGGGGTACAGGTAGATCCCGCCGCGCAGGAGGATCCGGTAGACCTCGGCCACCAGTGACGCCAACCAACGCATGGTGAAGTCGCGTTCTCGTGGACCGAGGGCGCCGCTGACGAGGTCGCTCACATACGCCCTGACGCCCGGTCCCCAGTGCCGGGCGTTCGACGTGTTGATGGCGTACTCCTGTGCGTCCGCCGGCAGTGCGACTCGGTGACGAACCCGGTGGAACACTCGGCTGCGCGGGTCGAGGGCGAAGATGTCGGTGCCTTCGCCCACGGTCAGCGCCATCACCGTGCTCGGACCGTAGACGACGATGCCGGCGGCGAGCTGGTTGCGCCCGGGCTGCAGCAATGCCCCGACCGGATCATCGACGAACCCCGCAGTCGGCAGGACCGCGAAGATGCTGCCGCTGGGGGCGTTGATGTCGAGGTTCGACGAACCATCGATCGGGTCCAGTGCGACGACCATCGACCCCCCGGTGGTGAGCCGGATGGCGTCGGCGGACTCCTCCGAGCAGACCGCGGCCACGTCACCGTCGGACAACGCCGCGACGAAGAGCCGCTCGGCTCGCAGGTCGAGCTCCTTCTGCTCGTCGCCGCTGGCGTTGAGGCCCGACGCAGCCGTCGGGTCGACCGGATCTGAGTCGACGGCGCTCGTGGCGACGAGCGCGCCCACCTGGGCACTGGTGTGCGCAAGGGTGGCAACCACGGCGGCCAGGGTCTTCCGGCCGGGGTCGTTCGAGCTCCAGGCGTCCAGGACCGTCGCCAGCGTCGGCCGGGCCCCCAGCCGGAGTTCGTCGGGCATGCGAGGAGTCTGGGGGGTGCGCTGACGAAAGAGAAGACATGGTTTCTTGCCAAGATGCAAAGTTCTTCTAGGCTCAGCACATGCACGAGGTGACCCTGAGGCAGATGCGGTTCCTGAGTGAGACCGTGCGGACCGGTTCACTCGCCGGTGCTGCGGCCCGGCTGCACCTGACTGCTCCGGCCGTCGCGCAGCAGCTGCGGCTGCTCGAACGTTCCCTGGGCCTTGCCCTTCTCGAACGCGGACCCCAAGGCCAGTGTCCGACGGAAGCCGGCCGCCTGCTCGTCGACACGGCGGCTCGGATCGAGGCGGAGCTGGCCGTCTGCGACGATGCGTTGGCCGCACTGCGTTCGGCCCGTGCCGGGCGGGTCACGATCGGTGCGGTGAGCACGGCCAAGTACTTCGCGCCGCACGTGCTGGCGTCGTTTCAGCGGTCCCACCCGAACGTCGGCGTCGCGATCTCGATCGGCAACCGGGACGAGGTCCTCGCGCGGCTGGAGAACTTCGAGATCGACCTGGCGATCATGGGACGGCCCCCCCGCCACCTCGAGACCGAAGAGCGGGTCTTCGGCGAGCACACGTACGTGATCATCGCGGCCCCGACGCACCCCCTTGCGCAGACCAAGCGGATCCCCTTCGGACAGATTGCCGCTGAGACCTTCCTCATTCGTGAGGCGGGATCGGGAACCCGTCTTCACCTCGACGCCCTGTTCTCGTCGGCCGGGCTACAGCCTTCGGTCGGCATGGAGATTGCATCGAACGAGACGATCAAGCAGGGAGTCATGGCCGGCCTCGGACTCGCCCTGATCTCGTCGAACACCATCGCAGCCGAGGTGAACGACGGTCGCCTCGCCGTCCTCGACGTGCGGGGTCTGCCGATCAAGCGGCACTGGTTGGTGGTGCGCATCGCTCGTCGGGCGGTCGCGCCATCGACCCGTGTCCTGTGGGAGTTCATCGTCGACGAGGCGGCTGACCTGCTGCCGACGCCACAAGCCCACGCGACACTCTGATGCCGCCGTCGGCGCACGTGCGGTGGTCCGTGCGGATCGCCGGCGTCGTTCAGGGCGTGGGCTTCCGGCCGTACGTGCACCACCTGGCTCACTCGATGGGGCTCGACGGCCTCGTGGGCAATGACGACGCCGGGGTCTTCGTGGAGGTCGAAGGATCCCCGGACCAGGTCCGAGCCTTCGTCGAGCGGCTGCCGGTCGAGGCGCCTGCGTCGGCCCGTATCGACTCCGTGACCGTCCACGAGATGCCACCGCAACACCGCGACGGATTCGACATCGTCGCCAGTAGGGACACCGGTGGGTCAGCGGTCACCTTGATCCCACCGGACACCGCCGTATGCGAGGCGTGTCTCGCCGAGATCGCCGATCCCCTGGATCGCCGCTACCGCTACCCGTTCACGGCGTGCACGTACTGCGGGCCTCGGTACACGATCGTGACCGGGTTGCCGTACGACCGGCCGTTCACCACCATGTCGAAGTTCCCGCTGTGTGAGGCGTGCGCGCGCGAGTACGCCGATCCGACCGACCGCCGGTTCCACGCCCAGCCCACTGCCTGCCCCGTCTGTGGGCCGCGCTTGTGGTTCCGGACGACCGGCGCATCGACACAGCCAGCCACTCAGGCATCGGTCGTCGGTGACCACGCGCTCGCAGCCGCGATGCGCGTGCTGGCCGACGGCGGGATCGTGGCGATCAAGGGAATCGGCGGGTACCACCTGGCGTGCGACGCGAGGCAACCTGCGGCGGTGGCCGTCCTCAGGGAACGCAAGCAACGCGGCGACAAGCCGTTCGCGGTCATGGTGCGCGACCTCGACGCGGCGCAGCGGCTGGTGCGGCTGACCGACGCGCACCGCACACTCCTGGCCTCCCCGCAGGCGCCGATCGTCCTGGTGGCGGTCGGGGACGGCGCAAGCACCAAGGAACTTGCGCACTCCGTTGCGCCGCACAACGGGCACGTGGGTGTGATGCTCCCGTACTCGCCATTGCACAAGCTGCTGTTCACGCCCCATCCGGGTGCCCCTGACCTGGCCTTCGAGGCGCTCGTCATGACGTCGGGCAACCTCGCCGACGAACCGATCTGCACGGATCCGGCGGAGGCCGACGAGCGACTCGCCGGGATCGCCGACGCGTGGCTGCACCACGACCGAGGGATCCATGTGGCCTGCGACGACTCGGTCGTGCGGGCAATGGGCGACCAGCTGCTCCCGATCCGTCGGTCGCGCGGGTACGCGCCGCTGCCGGTGATGCTTCCGGTTCCTGCTCCCGCGGTCCTCGCCGTCGGCGGTGAGCTCAAGACGACCGTGTGTCTGGCACAGGGGCGGCACGCCTGGTTGAGCCAGCACATCGGCGACACGGCCCACGTCGAGACGTTGGAGCTCCTGGCCCGGACCGCGCGGACGGTGGCGGAGCTGGCCAGGATCACGCCCGAGGTCGTGGTCGCCGACGCCCATCCGGGGTACCTGTCCCGGCGGTGGGCCCAGGAGCATGCTCGCGCCGCCGGAGCGGGGTTCGTGACGGTTCAGCACCACCACGCACACTTGGCGTCGCTGCTCGCCGAGTGGGGGGTTTCCCTCGGGGAACAGGTGCTGGGGGTGACCTTCGACGGCACCGGGTTCGGTATGGACGGCACCATCTGGGGCGGCGAGCTGCTCCTGGGCGACTACCGCCAGGTTGCCCGGGTCGGCCACGTCCGGCCGATCCCGCTGCCCGGCGGTGACGCTGCGATCCGTCGGCCGGCCCGCGTGGGGCTGGCACATCTGGCGATTGCCGGGATCCCCTGGGCCCCGGACCTGCCACCGGTGGCCGCCGCCGACGACGTCGAGCGCCGGGTGCTGGCGACGATGGTCGCGTCGTCGGTCGGTTGCACACCGACGACCAGCATGGGTCGGCTCTTCGATGCCGTCGCCAGCCTGCTGGGGGTGTGCCAGGACGCCGACTACGAAGGTCAGGCGGCGATCGAGCTGGAGGCCCTGGCCGCTGCCGCAGCACCGTCGGCGGACGACTCCTCGGCCTGGGCATGGCAGCTCACCGGTGGGGCCTACGCCGACGACCCGCTGCTCCTGGACCCAGCCGGTTCGCTCGCTGCAGGAGTCGCGGCCGTCCGGTCCGGCGTCGAATCCGGGCGAGCGGCGCTTGCCTTCCACGAAGCGGTGGCCGACGCCGTCCTCGCCGCGGCGGTACGGGTGCGCGATGTGCACGGGACCTCGACCGTCGGGCTCACCGGAGGCGTATTCCAGAACGCCGTGCTGACGCGGGCCTGCACCAGTCGGCTGGAACGAACGGGGTTCGTGGTGCTCACGCACCGCACTGTGCCGCCCAACGACGGCGGTCTAGCGTTGGGCCAGGTCGCGGTCGTCGCCGCCGGCGGAGGAGAGTGAAGCGATGTGCCTTGGAGTGCCCGGTCGGGTCGAGCAGGTGTGGGACGTCGAGGGAACCCCGATGGCGACGGTCGACTTCGGCGGGGTCCGCAAGGAGGTCTGTCTGGCCTACGTGCCAGACGTCCAAGTGGGCGACTACACGATCGTCCACGTGGGCTTCGCGTTGACCAAGCTCGACGAGGCCTCCGCGAAGGAGACGCTGGAGCTGTTCAAGAGCGTCGGCCTGCTGGACCAGGAGTTCAACGTCACCTACGACCTGAGGTAGGTGGCCGACCATGAAGTACCTCGACGAGTTCGGCGACCCGGAGCTGGCGCACAGGCTGCTGGACGAGATCACGCGGACCGTGACCCGGCCGTGGGCGATCATGGAGGTCTGTGGTGGACAGACCCACACGATCATCCGCAACGGGATCGACCAGTTGCTCCCTGACGACGTCGAGCTGATCCACGGGCCGGGTTGCCCGGTGTGCGTGACGCCGCTGGAGACGATCGACCGGGCCTTGGCGATCGCCGCAGAGCCCGACGTCATCTTCTGCTCGTTCGGCGACATGCTGCGCGTGCCCGGGTCGTCGCACGACCTGTTCACGGTGAAGAGCCAGGGCGGCGACGTGCGCGTCGTCTACTCCCCGCTCGACGCTGTGCGGCTCGCCCAGCAGCACCCCCACAAGCAGGTGGTCTTTTTCGGCATTGGGTTCGAGACCACCGCACCGGCGAACGCGATGACCGTCCGGTTGGCTCGTGACTGGGGGCTGACCAACTTCTCGATGCTCGTGTCGCACGTGCTGGTCCCTCCGGCGATCAAGGCGATCATGGACGCCCCCACCTGCCGGGTCCAGGGGTTCCTGGCCGCGGGCCACGTGTGCACCGTGATGGGGACCGGGCAGTACGGCCCGCTGGTCCAGGAGTACTCGGTGCCCATCGTCGTCACGGGTTTCGAACCGCTCGACGTGCTCGAAGGCATTCGGCGCACCGTGCTTCAGCTCGAGCAGGGCCGGGCCGAGCTGGAGAACGCCTACCCGCGCGCCGTGTCGGCCGAGGGCAACCTGACTGCCCAGCAGGTGGTGGCCGACGTCTTCCAGACCTGCGACCGCGCCTGGCGGGGCATCGGCACCATCCCGGCGTCGGGCTGGCGCCTCTCGCCGGCGTACTCCGACTTCGACGCCGAGCAGCGCTTCGACGTCGGGGGCATCACCACCAGTGAGTCCCCACTGTGCCGGTCCGGCGAGGTGTTGCAGGGTCTGCTCAAGCCCTACGAGTGCGAGGCGTTCGGCACGGCCTGTACGCCGCGTCGTCCGTTGGGGGCCCCGATGGTGTCCAGCGAAGGCGCCTGCGCCGCCTACTACCAGTTCCGGCGGCTCGCGCCCGTCCCGGCGACGTCGTGAGCGGGACCCGCGCGTGAGCGAGCACCTCGACCTGGAGAACTGGTCGTGTCCGGCGCCCCTGCGCGACCACGAGGCGATCGTCATGGGCCACGGCGGTGGTGGCCGGCTGTCGGCCGAGCTCGTCGAGCACCTGTTCCTGCCCGCCTTCGGCACGTCGGGTGTCCTGGCTCAGCTGGGGGACTCCGCGGTTGTGCAGGCTGGAGCGACGCGGCTGGCGATGTCGACCGACTCTTACGTCGTGCGCCCTCGCTTCTTCCCGGGCGGGAACATCGGCGACCTCGCCGTCAACGGCACGGTGAACGACCTCGCAATGGTCGGCGCCATCCCGCTGTTCCTCTCCGTCGGCATGGTGCTCGAGGAGGGCCTTCCGTTGGCCGAGCTCGGAACCATCGCCGCGACCATGGGGGAGGCTGCCCGGCGGGCCGGGGTCGAGATCGCGACCGGCGACACCAAGGTGGTCGACTCCGGCCACGGTGATGGCGTCTACATCAACACTGCAGGCATCGGTCTCGTCCCCGACGGCGTCGAGCTCGGTCCCGCCAACGTGCGTCCCGGCGACGTCGTGATCGTCTCGGGTCCGATCGGCCTGCACGGGATCGCGGTGATGTCGGTGCGCGAGGGTCTGGAGTTCGGTTCAGACATCAGGACCGACAGCGCGCCACTCAATGGCCTGGTCTCAGCGCTGCTCGCATCGGGCGTCGACGTCCACATGATGCGCGACCCCACTCGTGGGGGAGTCGCGGCCACTCTGAACGAAATCGCCGGCGCCGCCGGCGTGGGTGTGGCGATCGTCGAGCGCGACGTTCCGGTGACCGACGAGGTGCGCGCCGCCTGCGGCTTCCTCGGCCTGGACCCGCTCTACGTTGCCAACGAAGGACGCCTCGTCGCCTTCGTCGAGCGCGACGATGCCGAGCTCGCGTTGCAGGTCATGCGCGCGGACCCAGTGGCCGCTGGCGCGCAGAAGATCGGCGAGGTAGTCGCGGAACATCCCGGTGTCGTGGTAGCGCGGACCGGGATCGGTGGCAGCCGGGTGGTCGACCTTCCGCTGGCGGAGCAGCTCCCACGAATCTGTTGAGTCGGTGGGGTCAGAGGCCCTGCGGGTCGGACTCGGCCAGGACTCCCTGCGCAGCGTCGGCACCGGCTTGGGTTGCCTTGCCCTTGAGGATGTACTCGAACCCGACGGCGACCATCGCTCCGAGGATGGGGCCGACGAGGTAGATCCAGTAGTCCGTCAGGTTTCCGCCCACCAGCTCGGGAGCGAATGAGCGGGCCGGGTTCATCGAGGCGCCGGTGACCGGCGCAGCCCACACCGACACCAGGCCGATGTACCCGCCGACTGCGAGCGCGCCGTTCGCGCCGAGGTTGCGGGCTCCGGAGGCGGTGCCCAGGATCACGCTGACCAGGCCGAGGGTCAGCACGGCCTCGGTGAGCATCGCGACGGTCAGGCTGACGTCGGGGGTCGGTTCGGTGGCGCCGTTGATGATCCCGCCGTACATCAGCTGCAGGAACCAGGCGGCGAGTACCGCGCCGATCACCTGGGCGACGACATAGCCGGGCACCCGGATCCACGGGAAGTTGCCGCGCACGGCGAACGCCAGCGTGACCGCGGGGTTCAGGTGAGCACCAGAGATCGTGCCCATGAAGAAGATGATCCCCATCACCATGATTCCGGGGGCGAGAGCCTTCATCGCCAGCGTCAGGTCGCCGCCGAACGCGGTGGCACCGACCACCCCACCGCCCGCGGCGACCAGCACCAGCAAGAACGTGCCCCACAGCTCCGAGAACAAGCGTCGGTACTCGAGGCTGGAGTCATCCCACTCCACGTCGGCCTTGCGGGTCGCTGCGGTTCGCCGGGTGATCCACGCGAGAATCGGCTCTCCGCCGCTGGTGCCATGTTGGTCACCCGTGGACATGATCCACCTCCAGGTGTGCTGTCGGTTCTGCGCCGAGGGCCCCGCGAGGCCACGAGTCGATCGTGCCGCAACCAGCCCGCCGGTGAACGTATCGTGGGCACCGACCTCCCTGGCGCGTCCTCGTCGACCGCCAGTCGCCCATCCCCGTCAACAGCGAACCGGAAGGAGTGCACGGGCATGGCCCACCAGGTCCACAAGCGACCGGTCATCTACCTGATCGGCACGGCGGGGCACCCGAACTACGGCGATGAGCTGATCACCGCAGGCTGGCTGCGTCACCTTGCTCGGACGGCCCCTGACGCCGAGGTGTGGCTGGACACGCCCCGACCCGGTCAGAGTGCGGTGCTGCTGGACGGACTGCACCCGGGGCTGCGGTGCGTCGACACGCTCTACCACGCGTGCTGGAACGCGCCGCTCACCAGCGCCGCCGAGACCCTCGCCTTCGGGGAGCAGGTGATCAGCGAGCCCGGCCTCATCCCCCGCGAGGCCACGGGCGTGGAGAACCTCTCCCGGGTCGACCTGGTGCACATCGTCGGCGGTGGGTACCTCAACCGGTTCTGGCCGGGCAACCTGGCGTTGATCGGTGCGGCCCTCGGCATGTCGGCGAAGTACGGCACGCGTTCTGCGCTGACCGGCATCGGCCTGGTTCCGTTGGTGGAGGGGAGCCGCGAACCGCTGGCCGCGTCCTTGGCCCAGTTCGACGTCGTCGACGTCCGAGACCAACCGTCGCACGAGGCCGTCGCGGAAGCCGTTCCGCACACCACGATGACGGGCGACGACTCGTTCCTGTCATTGGGTTCGCGGACGCCGGGTTCGTCGTCGATGCGTGGGAACCCGACCTTCGGCGATGAAGGCGCCGTCCCTACCATGCTGTGCGTTCAGTCGGACATGCTCGAGACGTCGCTCGAACAACTCGGCGACTACGTGGTGCGGACCCTTCGCTCCTGGGGTGCCGAGCAGGGTCCGGTGACCCTGGTGGAGTGCAATCCCCCTGGCGACGCCGACGTCGTCGCGCTGCTGCGCCCCCATCTGCCCCGGCTGTCCGTGCTGCCGTTCTCGCACCTGTGGCGGTCCGGCTTTCCGGCCCGCCCTGCGCAACGCTGGATCAGCACCCGCTTCCACCCGCACCTGGTGGCGGCCGCGGCCGGCGCGTGGGGAGTCGCGATACCGGTCTCGTCGGACTACTACCGCACCAAGCACGACGCATTGATCCAGCTGAGCAGCGGGTGGTCGCTGGCCCCGGACCTCGACGCCCCGGTGCCGCTCGCCGAACCGCCAGGCGTGCGGTTCGGGGGGCACCTTCCGGAGCTGGTCGCGACCAAGCGCAGCGTGGCCGATCGCGTGGCGATGCTGGCCCGAAGCCGCCGGGCCTGACCGGCGCCTCACGTCACCGGAGTCCGACGCAGTCGAACGCCCAGAAGGTGTCGGGGTAGACGAGTGCGCCGGTCATCCAGGGTTCGTACCCAGGGAGTCGAACCACCTGGAACGCAGGCTCGGGGATCCGCACCGAGGGTCGGGTGAGCCCGTGAGCGGAGGCTGGCTCGAAGCCACTCCCGCAGTAGTACGCGGGGTCGCCCTCGACGAACAGCAGCGGAGCGTTGAGGTCCTGTGCCGCTGTCCGAGCCCGCGAGACCAAGGCTCGGCCGACCCCACGCCGCTGCCACGCCGGGACGACGCTGAGTGGGCTGAGCACCAGAACCTCGACGAGTCGAACCGGCGCGTCGAGCCAGCCCCACGTCAGTCGAACCTGGCCGACGAGCCCCTGCCTCGTCGACGCGACGTATGCGGCGCTGCCCGGTCGATGGGCGAGCGCCGCATCGAGGTCGGCGACGACCTCCTCACCGAACGCCTCGGCGACCAGGTCATGGACGGCGGCAGCGTCCCCGACGGCCTGCTCGCGAATCGTCACGTCGTCCGGCAGCGCAACGGTGGCTCGCACAGGGAAACGATAGGACCTCGGACCTGGCACGGTTGCCAGGGTCGAACCTTCGCCCACCAGGAGTTCCGTCCGCGATCACCGGAGGCATGAAGGTACGTTCGTCTGGAGTACCGAGGACTTCGGAGGTCTTGGAACTGTGATGCCGGCGACTGCGCTCGTCCCGCCCGATGCGCCGCGGGCGTTCCACGTGATGGCGAAGCCGACGGGTGCGGTCTGCAACCTGGACTGTGAGTACTGCTTCTTCTTGTCGAAGGAACAGTTGTATCCGGGGAGTCCGTTCCGGATGACTGATCAGGTCCAGGAGGCGTATCTGCGGCAGCTGCTGGAGGCCCACCGGGGGGTGCCGGAGGTGGTGGTGGCCTGGCAGGGCGGTGAGCCGACGATGATGGGGCTGGACTTCTTCCGGCGTTCAGTGGAGCTGGTGCGGCAGTTCGCCCAGCCGGGTCAGCAGGTGCTGCACACGTTGCAGACCAACGGGACGTTGCTGTCCGATGAGTGGGGGGAGTTCCTGAAGGCGAACGAGTTCCTGGTCGGGATCTCGATCGACGGGCCGCGGGCGATGCACGACGCCTACCGGGTGGACAAGGGTGGCAAGCCGACCTTCGACCGGGTGATCCGCGGGTTGGACGTGTTGAAGGCCCACGCGGTGGACTGGAACGTGTTGACCACGGTGCATGCGGTCAACGGTGACCACGGCCGACAGGTGTATCGGTTCCTGCGGGACGACCTGGGCGCGACGTTCATCCAGTACATCCCGATCATCGAACGGGCCACTCCGGAGACGCTGGCGATCGCCGAGACCGGTTGGGGGCATGGGGTTCATGGCCGTCCGCTGTACACCCAGGACGGCACGCTGGTGACTCACCGGTCGGTCGGCCCGGAGCAGTTCGGCCGGTTCATGGTGGAGGTGTTCGAGGAGTGGGTCCGCCACGACATCGGCGCTGTGTATGTGCAGATGTTCGACACCGCGCTGGCGAACTGGTTCGGCGAGCCGGGGGGAATGTGTGTGCACGCCGAGACCTGCGGGCAGCAACTGGCCATCGAGCACAACGGTGACCTGTACTCCTGCGACCACTACGTGGAGCCCGACTACCTGCTGGGAAACATCTCCGACAAGACCATGCTGGATCTGGTCGTGCTGCCGCAGCAGGTCAAGTTCGGGCTCGACAAGCGCGACACCCTGACCCAGTACTGCCACGACTGCGACTTGCGGGTGGCGTGCAACGGCGGCTGCCCCAAGGACCGGTTCGCCACCTCGCCCTACGGTGAACCCGGACAGCACTATCTGTGCCCCGGCTACAAGGCGTTCTTCGGCCACGTCCAAGAGCCCATGCAGCAGATGTGCCAACTGCTGCGCCAGGACCGCGCCCCGGCCGAGCTGATGGGTACCTATGCCTCCGCCGACGCCCACCGGCCCCGCAACTCACCCTGCCCCTGCGGCGGCGGCAAGAAGTGGAAACACTGCCACGGCTCATCGGTCCGATCATGACCCTCGATCTCGAGGCGATCCGTCGGGACACCCCTGGGGTCCGGGGGGTCACGCATCTCAACAACGCCGGGGCGGGCCTGCTCAGCTCGCGGACTCTGGCCGCGATGGTCGACCACCTCGGGCTGGAGGCGACGATCGGAGGTTACGAGGCGGAGAACGCACGACGTGCCGAGATCGAGGCGGTCTACCACTCCATCGCGCGCCTGGTGGGCGGGCGCAGGGATGAGATCGCCCTGTTCGACAACTCGTCGCATGCGTTCAACGCGGCGTTCTACTCGATCCGGTTCCAGAAGGGCGACCGCATCATCACCGCCCGCTCGGAGTACGGCTCGAACGTGCTCGCCTACCTTCAGGTGGCGCAACGATCCGGCGTGGAGGTCGTCGTGGCGCCCAACGACCCTTCCGGGCAGATCGACGTCGACGCACTGTCCGGCCTGGTCGACGATCGGACCCGGCTGATCAGCATGAGTCACGTCCCCACCGGCGGTGGCCTGGTGAACCCCGCTGCGGAGGTCGGCCAACTCGCTCGCCGGGCCGGCGTCCTGTACCTGCTCGACGCCACCCAGTCGGTCGGCCAGTTCCCCGTCGATGTCAACGCAATCGGCGCGGACTTCGTCACGGCCACCGGCCGCAAGTTCCTCCGTGGTCCGCGCGGCACCGGGTTCCTGTGGGTCAGACATGAGGTCCTGGACCTCGTGGACCCGTTCGTCAACGACATCGAGGCCTCGACGTGGGATGGTGCGCGAGGGTTCCAGTGGCGCAGCGGCGCTCAGCGGTTCGAGACCTGGGAGCGCAGCTACAGCAACGTCCTCGGCCTCGGATCAGCGGTCGACCAGGCACTCGAGTACGGCATGGAGGAGATCGGCGACCGGGCGATTCGCCTCGGTGACCTGCTCCGGCGCGGACTGGAGGGGATCAGCGGAGTGCGTACTCACGACTTGGGCGTCGACAGGTGCGCGATCGTGACGGCCTCCCTCGACCGCATGGATTCGGCGGAGTTCGCGCAGCGGCTCGGGGAGAACGGTGTCAACGTCTCGGTCACGGACGCGGAGCACAGCCAGTTCGACTCCGAGGTCCGCTCCGTGCACCCGCTCGTGCGCCTCTCGCCGCACTACTACAACACCGAGGCCGAGATCGAGCGGACTCTCGAGGTCGTCTCCGCCTTGGTGTGACCGGCTCGACGCCACCGGATCGGACGCGCGTGATCGTGCACTGGTGATCAGTGTCCGTCGTTGCGCCGGTCAGCGGTAGAGCGGGGCGGCCATCCATGCGTGAACGCCGATGTTTGCTCGTGCCAGGAAGTGTCGGCGCAGGGACCAGACCGCGAGTTCCTGTCCCCTCGTCAGCAGGAGGGCAGAGGAGTCAGCCGACCAGGCGAGCGCCGTCCACCCGTTCGGGACCTTCGACTTCGTCCGGCCCCGGACCGTGATGACGTAGCCACTGTCGCAGCCAGGTGCGTTGCGACGAACCGCTGCCTGGCTGGACGGCCATGTGACGAGCAGACTGCGCCCAGGTGCGCTGAGTACGAACCTGGCGCAGTGCACAGGTCCGAGCAGCTCGTCACCACCGCGCGCACCGATCCGTGCCAACTGTGCACGGGCGGTATCGGGATCCAGCACGGCGTAGGCATTGCGGCCGGTTCCCCAGCCCAACGAGCTCAGGTTCGCGTGACGAAACCGCCGGTCCTTCGTCCATCGATGGGTACCGGGGGCCAGCGTGGAGAACCCGGCGTGCGGCTGGATGGCAGCCAGGGTCCGATCCTTGGCGATCGTCGGGCCGAACAGGCCAGCACCGGGCTTGGCCAGCTGCTCGAGTCGCTGGCCGATCACCAGGTAGACGCCGTCGAGGACGAACCCCCCGGACGCAACGGCGGCTCCGAGGACGACGTCCTGGCCGTTCCCGGACACGTTCGAAACCAGGTCAGGGTCTGGTCGAAGGCGTCCCGGCTCGAAGGAGTCTGCCTTCAGGATTCCCAGTCCGGCCCTGGTGACGACGTCACCGGCCATGACGTACACGCGTTTGGCGCCGAGGGCGGTCAGCACCTGAGCGAAGGCGCGGGTCGGCGCCGACGTCGTGGGTGTACCGGAACCGTGGCTCGGTGTGACCGGGACCTGGCCCGCGCGGCTCTGGCACCCGCAGATGGCTGTGGCCGCCACGGCAACGACGGCCACCGTCCGCGCGATCCGGTACCTCACGCCGGGAGTCTAGGATCCATGCGCCGTCAGACCGCGGGCCGTTCTGATCGGCCCGATCGGACGGTCAGTTACCGCCCCCGACGCTCTGTCAGGCCCCCAGGACTGACCGTAGACAGGGGGCGCCGCGTCTGCGATTGTGGCCGACGATTGAGCCTTGCGACTTCATAGCGACTTCGCTGTCTGACCGTCGGCTAGCCGGCCTCCACCTTGAGGACTCCTCATGTCACGTCGCGATCTCCGAAGGGCCGCCTTCGCCTCAACCGTTGCCTTGGCCCTCGCCTCGTTGGCGCTCGTGCCTGCGACGACGAGTTCGGCGGCGGTGACTTCGCCGACCCATCATCGAGTGACGTTGGTGGGGACCAAGGCGCCCTGGGCGACGCCGAGCCGTGCGGTCGGGGCGCCACGGGCGTCGTCGACCTTGTCCATCCGGGTCGGGCTCAAACTGCGCCACGCCGCCGCGGTCGAGAGGTTGGCGCGGAAGCTCACCACACCTGGTAGCCGCGCGTACGGCCACTACTTGACGCCGCGCAGCTTCAACGCGCGGTTTGCGCCGACCAGCGGTTCCGTAGCCGACGTCAGGGGCTACCTCACCGGTGCTGGGCTGAAGGTCACCGGCGTCGCACAGGGCAACCGTTGGGTCACCGCGACCGGGAGCGTCGCCCAACTCGAGTCGGCGTTCCACACGTCGTTGCGCTACTACCGACATGGACGCCAGACCTTGCGGTCACCGAGTGCTGACATCTCGCTGCCGACGTCGGTCGCGAGGGTCGTCCAGTCCGTATCCGGACTCGCGCAGGGCACCAACCTGCGCCGGCCCATGACGCAGCGGATCGCGCCCGACAACCGGTCCACGAGCCCGAGTGCCGACCGCCCGCCGGCCAGCCAGTGCTCCGACTACTGGGGGCAGTACCAGCAGACACTTCCACTCGCTGACGGCCACACCTCGTTCAACACCTACATCTGCGGGTACACCCCCAGCCAGCTCCGGAGGGCATACGGCACGTCCAAGCTGATCTCGCACCACACGACGGGCCGGGGAGTCTCCGTCGCCATCATCGACGCGTACGGCTCGCCGACCATGCTGTCGGACGCGAACCAGTACTCAGCGGCTGTCGGCGAGCCTGGGTTCGCTACGGGCCAGTACAGCGAGACGCTCTTCCAGCCGTTCAACCTGCAGGACGAGTGCGGCGGCGAGGCGGGCTGGAACAGCGAGCAGACCCTCGACGTCGAGGCTGTGCACGGGATGGCGCCAGGCGCCAACGTCCACTACATCGGGGCCCAGAACTGCGACACCGGCATCGACGACGCGCTCAACTACGTCGTCCAGAACCACGTTGCCGACATCGTGAGCAACTCGTACGGCTACGTGGGCGAGGAAGTCGACCCGAACCAGCTCGCGCTCGAGCACTCGATCTACGTGCAGGCGGCCTGCGAGGGCATCGGCATGTACTTCTCCTCAGGAGACGACGGCGACAACGTCATCAACGGACTGACACCGCAACCGGACTACTCGTCGTCAGACCCGTTGGTGACCGGCGTCGGTGGCACAAGCCTGCTGCTCAACAGCAACAACCGGACCGTGCAGGAGACCGGCTGGGAGACCAGCCTCGACTTCGTCGACTACACGCCTGACGTTGCCACCTACGAGTCGCCCGTGCCGGGAGACTTCTACTTCGGCGCCGGCGGTGGCACAAGCACGTTGTTCAAGCAGCCTCGCTACCAGCACGGAGTCGTCCCCACGTCACTGGCGACGGTGAACGGTCCGCAGCCAATGCGCGTTGCGCCCGACATCTCAGCTGACGGAGACCCCTACACGGGCTTCTACATCGGCGAGACCGTCGACGGAGTCTTCGGGATCAGTTCGATCGGTGGGACGAGCCTCTCCTGTCCCCTGGTCGCAGGCATTCAGGCTGTGGCCAGCCAGCATCGTCGACACCCGATCGGCTTCGCCAACCCGCTGCTCTACTCGTTGCCGCGCGCCGCGTACCAGGACGTGGTGCCGCACCGCACGCTGCACTACGCCAGCGTGGCCGCGAGCTACCTCGGCACGTTCAACGTCGGCTCGACGCAGCGGACAGCCCGCGGCTACGACAACATCACCGGCCGGGGAACGCCGAACGGCGCGATCCTCGTGCGTCTCGAGTCAGCCTTCTGAGCGGTCAAGCACCCGGAGCCACTCCGCCGGAGCCCTGCAACAGAAGGCCCTCGTTTCATCCGGTCTTGACGACGACCCAGTCGATGTCACCGGTCCAGTAGTCGCACTTGCAGTTCAACTTCCCGCCGATGCTCATCGGGGTGGTGTTGGCGATGTAGCCGGTCTTCTTCGTAGCCACCTCCACGGTCTTGCGGTCGATCACCAGCGACATCCCGGCTGAGGTCCGGGCACAGGTCACCCGGTGCCAGCCGGTCCCGGCGAGTGTCGGCTGCCCCCAGGAGTCCACCTCAGAACCCCCCTGTGCGCCGCTGAAGACGCACTTGATGTGACCTTTCGGGGTCGAGATGTGCCAACGGCCACCGGCCACGTTCCCCTGGCCCTTCTGGATCACGTTGATGTCTCCGTCCAGGACCGTCCACCGCAGCCGTAGCGTCACCGAGAAGTCCCCGCTGCCGGGGTTCAGCGCGGACGAGTCGACGATGTCGAGCCGGTGGCGGTCACGCGTGAACTCGTCGGTGACCACCGGGAACGAGTGGTAGGTCCCACTGAGGCCGACCTCGGAGCCGATCACACCGTTGTAGCCGTGGCCGGAGGCGTCGACCAGGACGGTCGAACCAGGGGCTTCGTTCATCTGGTAGGAGGCGACGAGGGTGGTCGGCAGGGCGGGCCTCGCCGATGCCTGGGCGTTGGCGAGCGGGCTGAAGGCGATCAAGCCCAGGGTCAGTGACGTGAGGGTCATGGTGCGCAGCGAGTTCATGTCCAGGCGATCCCCTCGGTGACGATGCTTGAGCAGGATCATCCAACCTCGATCCGCGTCTGGTCCAATCGCGGCGTCGAAGTGCACGATCAGTCCATGCCAGAGCCAGTCAGCGATCAGGTGGCCGCCCACGAGACCTATCTGCGCCTGTCGGAGCAGTTGGCGGCCCTCGAAGTGAACGGTGACGTCGCCGGTGCCCGCAGGCTGCGCCCGCGGGTGGCGTCGGCCAAGCGCCACTGGCACGAGCTGGCCCGTCACTCGGATGCCGCGATGCGAGACACCCGACCTCAGGCATAGCCGGCCCACGTCCCCGCACATGCCGTGGCACCGACCTGCGCCAGGTCGGAATCCGGATGCTCGGAGGCCGAGGGAATGTCTCCGAGCCGAAACACTTGTCTCGGAAGGAAAACAGTTCTAGGGTCGAGCCAGAGGCGCTTCCGCCCCTCACTCACCTCGATCAGGAGCCACCCATGAGCGCAACCCTCGTCGTCCGCCACTCCGTCGCCGACTACGCCGCCTGGCGTCCCGTCTACGACAGGCTCGAGTCGCTACGCACGCAGCACGGCTGCACCGACCAGCGGGTCCTCGCCGCTCCGGGCGACTCCAACGACCTCCTCATCACCCACGACTTCCCGAGCGTCGAGCAGGCTGACGCCTTCGCGCACGACCCTGCGCTGCGCGCAGGCATGGAGCAGTCCGGTGTGGTGGGCGCCCCGCGGATCGAGATCTTCGCGAGTGTCTGAGCAGCCGATGCGTTCGCGGCCGGGGAGGGGTTCGAGTCGGACCTCCCCGGCCGCACTCGGCCTCGTGCGGGTCGCCGACGACTTCGCCGACGAGTTCCCCGATGCCGACCGGAGCAGCACCGAGTCCTACGCGTCACTGGTCCGCACGGGTGCATCCCTGCTGCTCGAGCTTGACCGATCAATCCTCGCCACGTTCGACATCCCGCATCCCGCGGCCACCGCGCTCGCGGTGGTCGAGGGTGCCGACGAGCCACTCACTCCGTCTCAGATCAGCGACCGGGTCCTCGTCGCCTCGGCCACGATGACGGCGACGATCGACCTGCTGGAGCGGCGCGGCTGGGTCGTACGACGACCCAACGCCGCTGACCGGCGCAGTGTGCTCGTCGAGATCACCGACGACGGCCGCGCGATGGCCAACCGGTTGCTACCCGGCATCCGTCTGGTCGAGCGGGAGGTCATGTCGGCGCTGTCCGAGAAGGAGCGCGAGCAGCTCCTGCGCCTGCTCGACAAAGTTCTGGTGAGCGCAGCGAAGGTGGCTGCCGGACCACCGGTCGTGCTGGACGGGCGTCGCCGTAAGCCGGTTCGCGTCAGCCGCTGACTCGTCACGGTCTCCAATCGCTGCTGGGTCAAGGTGATGACCTTCGCCTCTACGGGCGTGGACCGGCGGGCCGCGAAACTGTTGTGTGGCTGCCCCAGGGCGGCGCCCCTCACCAGAACGGTCGTGAGCGGCGCACGGGTTGTCGAGCCGAGCCAGGGACGCATGCCGACGTGTAGTTGGGGCGCGGTACTCAGGGAGGAGCCACCGATGACCAGTGCAGCACCCCGGCCCCCGAAGGTCCCGCCGCCGTGGTTCGTGCACACGGCTTGGCGCACTCATCGAGCGCTCTACCGACTCAGTGGCGGTCGCTTCCTGTGGACCACGTCGAACAAGCGTGGCTGGGGGGCGCTGCGTCTCACGACCACCGGACGCAAGTCTGGGCAGGAGCGCGGCGTCATCGTCGGCTACCTCGAGGACGGCCCCAACCTCGTCGTGCTCGCGATGAACGGCTGGGACGAGGGTCATCCCGCCTGGTGGCTCAACCTCGAGGCGCACCCTGACGCCGTTGTCCGACTGGCCGGTCAGCGTCCACGCCCGGTGCGCGCGCGCTCGGCCGCGGGGCAGGAGCGTGATCGGCTGTGGCAGCGTTGGATCGAGGTCGATCCACAGATCGACGCCTATGCGGGCCGGCGGTCGACCCAGACGCCCGTGGTCGTCCTCGAACCGCGCGACGCAACCGTCGCGGAAGACTCGGCGCCTGAACATGTGGCCCGTCGAATGGAGTCGTCATGACTGAGACCCGGGCCGGCTGGTACGCCGACCCCCAAGACCCGCGCTACCTCCGCTATTGGGACGGAGTTGCGTGGACCGATCAGCGGGCGCCGCTTCCGCAGGCCCCACCGCCGCCTCCCGCGGGACCCGTTGCGCCCCGCTCTGCGTCGGCGCCCTATCCGGCCCGGCTCCAGGTGGACTTCGCCGCGTCGTACAACCGACTGACGACGTTCTTCCGGCTCGTGCTGATCATCCCGATCGCCATCGTCATGGGCGTCCTTACCGCCGGCGGAACCCAGACCGTCTACGACGACGCCGGCCGGACCGTGACCACGACCGGTGGGGGGATCGTGTCGGGACTGTTCCTGGCCACACTCCTGATGATCCTGTTCCGGAAGCGCTACCCACGCTGGTGGTTCGACTTCGCGCAGGAGCTGGCGCGGTTCTCCACCCGCATCGGTGCCTACCTTGTCCTGCTGACCGATGACTACCCGTCGACCGTCGAGCACCAACGGGTTCACCTCGACCTCGACTACCCCGACGTC
>Ga0302321_100000689_pt1 | contig 29439 bp, 19 predicted proteins | sample Fen_T0_1_FD_202505 | JGI IMG/M metagenome (GOLD analysis project Ga0302321, IMG submission 202505) | Peat permafrost microbial communities from Stordalen Mire near Abisko, Sweden - Fen_T0_1 | ecosystem: Environmental > Terrestrial > Soil > Wetlands > Permafrost | place: Sweden: Abisko... | reverse complement strand
CGATCGCGGCGGGCGCTGGAGGGCGGCAAGCGGCAGACAATCCTTGGTATGCTGCCAAGTGCGTGGCAGGGACTGCATCGAGGTCCGGGAGGCGGACGATTTTACGCAGAGCGAGATAGCGGGGTTGGGATTATGCCGGGCAACCCGGATTGGCCAGGCGCTGCGAGTTGGGACAACTCGCGGTCCGGGGGAGGCGGCGGCAACACCCGGCTCCTCATTTGCGCGTCTCAACGTTTGTGGCTGGGGAAAGGAGTCAATGGGCACGGCGGGCGGTGGCGATCTGCGGATTAGTTGGCGGCCGAGGGGCTTTGTGTCAATAGTTAGGTCTGACCCCTTTCCGTGTGCCCAAACCAAAAACTAGTGGCGTTGGCCGGGGACGGGGGTGGTCCGGGATTAACGGCCGCAATTCTGCGACTTGTATTTTTGCAACCGCCGGTGAAAGGCGGTACGGGACAGGCCGACGAGTTTGGCGGCCTCGGTTTTATTGTCGTGGGTGGCGGTCAAGGCCTCCTGGAGTTTTTGGTATTCCAAGGAAGCCAGGTTCAAGCTTTGATGCGCCGTGATCAGTGCCCGCGCGGGTCCTTTCGGACGCCCGGAGGACGGGAGCGGGGCGCTGGGGTGGGTGGAATGCATGGGCGACGCGGAGCGGCAACTGGTGGCCCCCAGCCGGGGAAAATCAACCAGGCTGGCGTGGCTGCTGATCACGCCGCGCTCCACCAGGTTGCGCAGTTCCCGGATGTTGCCCGGAAAATCGTGCGTCAGAATGAAATTGAGGGCTTCGGGCGTGAACCCGCTTACTTTGCGCCGGTAATGGCCGGCCAGATATTCCAAGAAGTGTTGGGCCAGCAAGATCCGGTCTTCGCCCCGCTCTTTCAAGGGCGGCATCCACAATTCAAAGACATTGAGCCGGAAAAAAAGGTCTTCCCGAAAGAGGCCGCTGCTGACGAGTTCGGGCAGCGAGCGGTTGGTGGCCGCAATCACGCGGGCCGCCATGGGCAAATCCGTCCGCCCCCCCACGCGCTTGAACCGCCGGGCTTCCAGCACCCGCAACAGTTTGGCTTGGAGCGGCAGGTCCAGCTCGCCCACTTCATCGAGAAACGCGGTGCCCTGTCCGGCGGCTTCAAACAAGCCGGGCTTGGCGCGGTGGGCGCCGGTAAAGGAACCTTTTTCATGCCCGAACAGCTCGCTTTCGCACAGTTCCCGGGGGATGGTGGAGCAGTCAATTTCGACAAAGGGCGCCTCGTTGCCACAGCTCAATTCATGAATCCGGCGGGCGACGGCGCTCTTGCCCGTCCCGGTCGGCCCGGTGATCAGAATGGTGACATCCGGATAGCGCGGCAGATTTTGCACGTGGGCCTCCACGGCGCGCATGGCTTCGGAGCGGCCAAAAATATAATTGATGGCCGGCCGCGCGCCGGCCCCGGCCGACGCATCCGGCGAAAGCAGGCGTGGCTGCCCGTCGTCCAGCCGCAGGATTTTGGCGACGCGGGACTTTAATTCCTCGGTGACGAAGGGCTTGGTCAGGTAGTCGCTGGCCCCACTTTTCATCAACGCCACGGCGGTGCTCAGATTGGGATGACCGGTGAGGAAAACCACGGGCAGTTCCGGGTTGTCGGCATGAATCTGGTTGAACAGATCCGCCCCACAGATATCCGGGAGTGAAAAATCCAGGAGCACCAGGTCAATGGCGCGGGTAGCCAACAGGTCCAAGGCTTCCTGGCCGCAGGTGGCGCAAGACACTTGGTATTGCTCCTCGGAAAAAATTCCGTGGATCAAATCCAGGATCAGCTCGTCATCATCCACCACCAACAAATGTTGCTTACGATGTTTTATGATATTCAACTCCACGTTTGGCTCATGCAATTGCGTTAAGCCATTGCCAGCCAGATAGTTTTGACTTCTGATTTAAACGCAAAAAAGCGCAATTGAATCGTCTGTCCTTCAAAAAGGAAAATGATTCAACTGCGCTTTCGAGCGGCAGGCCAAAAATCCTGCCAAAAAAAGCATTCGCGACCTAATCGCGAACCTGACGAGAACATACCATCATCAAGGCAAAAGACAAAGGGAAAAAGTGCGCCAATTCTTTGGCATTGCATTTACCCGGCCGGCGGAGCCATCGCCGCCGCGCTGAAAAGGGTGTTCGCGTACTGGACGCCAGCCGTTTAAGCCGGCAAACTGCTGGCGGGTGTCCGCAGCTCACATTTGACGCCGAATCAAAATATTGTGGATTCAAGTCGCTCCGGAAGCACCAACCAAGCTCTATGTCCATCCCTGGTATGTCACCTTTCTGGGAACGTTTCCCGGAATTAGCGGCTCAAGAAACGCGCGTGCTGACGCTGCCCACTGCCCAAGGGGGCCTGCCCGCAGGCCGGTTTGGCCTGCTCGAACTCTATTGCGACGACCCGACCTGCGATTGCCGCCGCGTACTCTTGCAAGTGCGTTCCGAAGCCCGGCCCGACACCATTCTGGCCACCATCAATTACGGCTGGGACACCGTGGCTTTCTATACCCGGTGGCTGCATGGCGATCGCGCCGGAGCCGGTGAGATTACCCGGGCGGAGTTGGATCCGCTCAATCCCCAAACCAAGTTTGCGCCGGCATTCTTGCACCTGTTCCAGAGCGTGGTGCTGTTGGACCTGAATTATATTCAGCGTCTCCAGCGGCATTATGCCCGGTTTAAACAACTGCCACCCCCCGCCAGTCCCGCCAGCGATCCCGGCGCAGCGTTCGCCGCCCAAGCTGCGGCCCAAATGAAGCCTGCTCCCACCGAACGCCAGGGCCAGTTTCTCGCCTACATCCATCAATACAGCGTCCTGAATGGTTGCGCGCCTGCCGAGCGCGACATGCAGCGGTTTTTCCAGATCACGCCGCCGAGCGTCCATGCCATGGTGCTCATGCTGGAACGGCGGGGTTTTATTCAGCGCCGGCCGGGACAGGTGCGCATGTTGGTTGCCCCGGAATCCTTGCCCCCGTTAAAACGTATCAAGCGCTAGCCCGGATATTTCACAGTCATTTCATTAGCACAAGGCTTCAGCGCGGTTTGGCAAAGCGAAACGCACTGGGAGCGACTTCAGCGGCTTTGACAGGATGCCGGAAGCCGTTAAAACGGCTGTGGTCGTCACCGCCAGTGTCCACCGGGCTGAAAGCCCGGTGCTAATGAAAGGCAAACAAGCAGCCGTGAAATATCCGGGCTAGTCAAAGTGGATGATGCCGCGCTGGGCGGCGGTAACGACGGCTTGCGTGCGGTCGATGACGTTAAGCTTGTCGAAAATGTTTCTGACGTGAATTTTCACCGTGGGCTCGGCAATGCCGAGCTTGGCGCCGATTTCCTTGTTGCGCAATCCCTTGGCAATCAACTTCAGAACGTCCAGTTCGCGAGCGCTTAGTTCCACGCGCGGCAGATGTTCCGCCAGGCGCGCAGAAACGGCTGGCGGAATACGCCGTTGGCCCGCGTGGACTTCGCGGATGACGCCCAACAAATCCTCCCCCAGCATTTCCTTGAGCAGGTAGGCCTGCGCCCCCGCCTCCAAGGCCCGGTAGATGTCTTCGTCGCCTTCATATGTGGTCAGCACCACAATGCGGGCAGCGGGGAATTCCCGGCGAATGCAAGCGGTGGCCTCCACGCCACCCATCCGGGGCAGCCGCAAGTCCATCAGAACCACGTCCGGCTGGTGAATCCGGTATTGTTCAATGGCCGCGTGGCCATCCCCGGCCTCGGCCACAATGGCCATGTCGCTTTGCGTGCCAATCATGGCGGCCAGTCCCTCCCGCATGATGGGGTGGTCATCCACCGACATGATGCGGATGGGGGGAGGTTGGGTTGGCTTTTTTTCCATGGGGAGGATTCTAGGGCTGGTTTTCGACGGGTTGCGAGTCTAAATTCCGCCGGCTCAGGCGGGAACGGTGACGAGAATCTCGGTATGCGCGCCGGGGCGGCTGTTGATGGCCAACGTGCCGCCCAACAGCCCGACCCGGTCACGAATGCCGGCCAGTCCCTGGTGTTCCATTTGGGCCATGGGCACGTGCTCAAGATCAAAGCCCCGGCCATCATCGTTGACTTGCAACGCCACTTTGTGGTGCTCGAACCTGATTTGGACGTCAAGCTTGCTGGCGGCCGAATGTTTGACGGCGTTGGTCACGGCCTCCTCGCCGATGCGCAGCAGATTGAACTCAACCACGCGGGACAGTTTCCGGGGGGTGCCAACGACATTAAAATGCAGCAGCAACTGCGTGCCGGCGACCAATTGCGCGGCGGCCTGGGACAGCGCCGAGGCCAGATCCTCAGCTTCTTCCAGCCGCGGTGAGCGCAGGGCCCACACGGAACTGCGCGACTCCTTGAGGCATTGGTCGGTTTGCCGGATCACATTGTTGAGCTGCTCCTTGGCGGCGGGCATGGACGCCGGCAACTGGTGGGCGATGGCCCAAAGCTTCAAGCGGACACCGGTGAAGCCTTGCAACAGGGTGTCATGCAATTCCTGGGCAATGCGCTTGCGCTCGTCCATTTGCGCTTCCAGCCGGGTGTTCATGCGCGCTTCCGCCCGGGTGGTCACGCGGGCCAGCAGCCACCGGTACACGCCGAATAACAACAGCAGGAAGCACGCGCTGACCAACGCAAAGAACCAACTGGTTTGGTACACGGCGGGACGAATTGAGAATTTCCACGTCACGCCGGGGTCCGCCCAAACCCCGTCATTGTTGCAGGCGGTAACCCGGAAACAGTAGTTGCGGGGGCTCAGATTCGGATAGGAAACCTGGCGCAGGGTTGAAGCCTCATGCCAGTTCGCATCATAGCCTTCGAGATAGCAGCGAAAACGGACCTTGTCCGGGTCAACCAAACTCAAGGCCGTGTAATCAATCTTCACATCCTTGGTGCCCGCGGCGAATTGCTGGTTGGGCGTCACGGCTACGACCTGGCCGTCAACGATGGCTTGCACAAGGCAGACTGGCGGCGGAGTGAGATTATGGCGGACATGGTCCGGATCAATCATGGCCAGGCCGGCCGTGGTGGCGAACCAGAGCCGGCCGTCATCCGCTTTTGCGGCAATGGGAAATGGACGGCTCTGGCGCGGAAAGCCGCGCAAGCCATCGGTGGCATCGAACACCTCAGCGTGGACGAGGGGCGCCGTCGCCGCATGGGCGTCGTTCAATTCATCGGGATCAACGCGGATGATGGCCGAGTGACCCGCCAGCCAAAAAATACCGTGATTGTCCTCAACGATGCCGCTGAGCTGGGTGCTGGGAAGCCCGTGTTGGGCGGTGAAGGTTTCAAAATGATCGTTTTTGAAGCAGCTCAGCCCGCCCAACCCCGCCACCCACACCCGGCCTTGGCGGTCGCACAGCATGGCCATGACGCTTTGCGGTACGGCATGGCGGTGAAATTCGCCGCCCTCATAAACACAGACGCTGCCATCCTGGAAGCCGAGCCAGACCCGCCCCTGGGTGTCGGTGATGGCGGCATTGACCATGGTGGCGGGGAGTTGCGAATTGGCGGGAAATATTCTGGGCTTCGCGTTGGCCACGCGGCAAACGCCCCGGAGTTGGTCGCAGAGCCAGAGACCATCCGCCCGGTCCCGGGTCATGGCCGTGACGTTGTTCATTTCCAAGCCGCCGTCAATCTTGATCGGCGCATGCAAACCGCCCTTGATATGGCCCACGCCATTTTGAGCGGCGACCCACACGTCGCCCGAGGTTTCAGCGTAAAAACTGTACACGCCGCTGACCAAACCCGGACCAATCCAATCCAAGCCGAGGGTTTCGATCGCCCCCCCGTTGACCCGTTGCAGGCCTTGTTCCGATCCCGTCCAAATGGCGCCCGCCACATCCGCCGCCACCATTAATCGCTGGTCGGAGTTCAAGCCCTCGCGAACAGAATAACTGGCGATCTTGTTTTCCCGGAAGCGGTCCAGGCCGCCGGCCGAGCCGAACCACAGGGTGCCTTCGCGATCTTCAAAGCCGCAGAAGATGAAATCGCTCGAGAGCCCGTCCTTTTCGGTAAAGGTGTCTGCCGGACGCCGGGATGCCGTTTCACCGGCCAGCATTTTCGCGGCATCGCCAAATCGAAGCAATCCTCTTCCCACCGTGCAAATCCAAACGGTTCCGTCGCGGTCGAACAGGAGGTCACGGGACCGGACGGCCAGTCCGGGAGACTGAAGCGTTGGTTTGCCGCGGCTCAGGGACATGGGCCGGATGGCGCCGGTGGCCTCGGCGACCCAAAGCTGTCCGCCAGGCGCTTCACATACTTTGGCCACGACGCCCAAATGTTCCGGCAGCCGCGCCGCCCGGTTTTCGCCGGGGCGCAACGACTCCAACAGGGTGCCGCCAGCCACCAACGGATCTTCCACCGAGAGCCAGAGCGTCCCGGTCCGGTCTTCCAATTCAACGCGCACGCTGCCCTCGGAGTGAGGCTGGTCCCGGCGCGGAGCGGTCCAGCGCCCGTCGGCAAATTTGCCAAGTCCCTTGGTGGTGGCCACCCACACGGCCCCTTGACGGTCCTCAAGAATGGAGGTGATTTCTCCCGGCGGCAGCCCATCCGTGGCAGCGTAGCTCGTCAGGGTGCCATCGTGCAGACGGCCCACCCCGTCGTGGAAGCCAATCCAAAGATTGCCGCCGCTGCCGGCGCAGAGGGCGGTGACGCCGGTGCCCGGGATTTTTTCACCCAACCGGGGCTGCCAGCGAAAAAAGCTGATGCCATCAAAGCGAAATAATCCCTCCGAGGTGCCAAGCCACAGATAACCGTCCTGCGTCTGGGCGATGGCCGCAACGCTCGCAATACCCTGCTTCGGCCCCCAGGAGGAATGGGCCAGCTGGGTCATGGTCGCCTGGGGAGCGAGCCCCGATGCCGGGGCGGCCCAAAAGCATGGCAGCGCAATCAAAGGCCATAGCGGAACACCGAACCAGTGGGCCGCGCGCCGGCCATGGGCGCCGGCCGGCGGATGCCGTGTGGGGTGGAGCCGGGGTTTCAAAATGCGGTTTCCAAAGGATCGTCCGTCAGGGAGGATTCGCCACATTGGTGCCGGCCGTGGGCAGCACAAATACCTGCAATGTTTTGGTGCGGTAGGCCGGGGCGTTGCCGGCGAAGGTCCAGTCCGGATTGCTGCCGGGACTGTTGCCAATTCCCAAATCGATCGCCCGCACCTGGCCGGCGGCCCAGTGGTTGAAGGCAAAAATTGTTTGCGCCGCCGCGGTATCATGCACCTGCATTGAGCCGCAGTCGCCGACGGTTGCCTGGTCGCCGAAATCATAGAGCAGACTGCTGGCATGGGGGACATTGGCGACGTTATTGGGCGAATAGGCCAAAGGCCAGAATTCCAGATACCCGCCGGGGAGGCCCTGGCCGTTGACCACGCCGCGGACACTGGCGAGGACGTTCATATTGGTGACATATTGTTGGAAGAAAGCCGCGGTTCCTGCCGCGGGCACGCCAATTTTTGCCGGGTCGTCGGTAAACGCATCCATCGAAACCCAGACGAACTGCGGCGGGCTGTCCGCCGGTTGGAGTTCGAGATAATAAGCGATGCGTGAAAACCCGTGGATGGCGTGATGGTTGTCCACGTCGTAAGGCACGCCGGTGGCGTTATAAGAGGCACGATTGGGAATGCTCAACGAGTAAACGAGCGTGTAATTTGCGGCCTCGGGGGCATTGTTGAAGGCGCCGCTGGTGGGGACGGAGAGAAAGGTGGCCGTGGAGCCTGGAAGTATTGCCAGGTGGTTCGGCGTGAGGTCGCAGACATTACTCACGGTGACGGTATAAAAAGTACTGGGAGTCTGCGGGGTGGTGACCAGGGTCACATCCCGCAAGGATACCGGGTCGAGGGCGGCGTCGAGAATGTGCAAGCCACCGCTCAATGAAAAGTTGGCGGGCGCGGCCGCGGCGGCCGTGACCGGCTTGCTGAAGGAGACAACAATATTGCTCCACCCCGGCTCCCCGGCCACCTGGGCGATGACGGGCAAATTGGTGGTGCCCCAGGGCGATATGAGATTGGTGATGGCATTGAACCAACAAGCGGCGACTTTTTCATAACCACGTTGGTTGGGATGCAGTCCTTCGGAAAGGTCGGAACCTCCCAAAGACGAGCAGAGAGGCATGAAATATACCTGCTGCCCCAGCCTGGCATGGCGGGCGACAATCGCCGGCACAAACGGGTTGAAGGTGGTTTGAATCATCTCGTTAAGGTCCAAATAATCGGTGCGGATGAGCAAGTCGGCCACGATCAGCTTTGCCGCCGGCCGAATCAATCCGATGTGCGAAATCAAGTGGTCCAGCCGGTTCGTGGCATATGCGACCTCATCATTTTGGGCAAAGTCGTTGGTGCCGATCAGCAACAGAATGATGTCTGGATCAGGATCGGAATTCGCCAGCGCAGAAAGACCGGCGTCAATCTGCTCAATCCGATAGGCGGTGTGTCCTTCGTGATTCGGGCTGATCTGGTTCGTTGCGCTGTTGGCCGTCTGGCTGCCGACAAAAACAACCGTATAACCAGCATTGGTGAGCATTTGATACAACAGGGCCCGGTATCCGCCCGGAACATAATCCCCGACCGTCATGGAGTCGCCCAGCGGCATAATGCGTAGCGGAGGAGGTGCCGCCAGCGTGGTGGACATGGAAAGCAGCCCGAGCTGGCCCACGAGCCAACACCTGAACAACCGGCGGGAAAGGCAGGGAATGAATCGCATTGGGTTTAACAAGCTTGAACGCTCCGGGCTAATTCGGGGAACGCCCGGAGAGAGGTGATTTAAAATAGTTAAGCAGTCATATACCACGTTCCATTTTGCCAGGCAATACTCATCCCGGCTTCCTGCTGGACACGGGACACGGGCGGCAGCTAATCCCGGAGTGCTAGCCATCGGTAATCCAGTTGGAACATTGTTTAATGGTTGGCGCGGCACGTAACCTTGTCGTTCCAAATTACTCATGAAAAGATCAACCAGCTCCGGTCTCGGCGGCGGCGTTATTCTCGGGGTCATTCTGTTCGCCCTGCAAGCGGTTTGTGCCGCTGAATCCGGCTTCGCGGCCGGCAGCGTGGCGGCCTATTCTGCCAGCGTCAGCGGACCGATCGGAGCGGTGGCCAATAACGCGGGCCTCAATATCGGGCACACTTTCACCGCCAAACATGGGGATATCCGGGTCAATCAGCTCGGGATTTACGATTACCAAGGCGACGGCCTGGCCGCGCCGCATCGGGTGGTCTTTTTCAGCAACACGGTGAACGTGGCCTCCGTGCTCATCCCCGCCGGCACGAGCGCGCCGCTCATCAGCGGCTGCCGGTTCATGCCCCTGACCGTGCCCCTGGTGCTGGCGGCGGGCCGTTACTCCGTGGTGGCCTACCAAATGAATGGCGATTCCTCAAGTGACCCCTATAGCGACGTCAGCGCCGCGAACAATGCGTTCAACGGGGCCTCCGATTTCGTCGATGGGGGCAGCATCTATGAGTTTACGAGCCATGGCACCGCCTACCCCGGCGAAGGCGGCAGCGCGCTTGGCACCAGCGCCGCCAACCTCGGCAGCGCTTCGTTCATCTACGACGTTCCTTCCTATAACCCCAGTTTTTTGGCCGACAGCACCAATGACACATACGGCATGAACGGGGACAACCCGGGCTTGAACATTGGCCATACGTTCACCGTGGTGAACAATGCCATCCAGATCCTCAACTTGGGCGTTTTTGACTACGGCGGCGACGGCCTCAACGCCTCGCATACGGTGACTCTCTTCACCAATTCCGCGGGAACCTATCTGCCAATCCCCGGCGGCTCCACCGTGGTTGCCAGCGGAACCGCCGCCCCCTTTGCCGGCGGCTTCCGGTTCGCGGCTTTGCCGGCGCCGCTGACGCTGCCGGCCGGCAACTATGCCGTGATCGCGTATCAAATGAACGGTTATCACGGCACCACTGCCAGCGATCCGTATGGCGAAGCCAACGCCACCAGCTTCAACGGCGGCGGCTATATCGCCGACGGCGGCTTCACTCCTTACCAATTTACCACCGCCGGGAGCCCGAGCTACCCGAATGCGGGCGCCAACATCAACCTTGCCGGCGCCTCGTTTGACTATGCGCCCGTTGCCGGCCCGGCGGGCGAGACCGTGGCCTTTACCGCGAGCACCAGCGGCCCGTTCGGCCAGAACGGGAACAACCCAGGATTGAACATCGGCAACGAATTCACGGTTGCCGTCACGAACATGCTCGCGTCCAGTCTGGGCGTCTATGATTACGCCGGCGACGGGCTGGCCGCGGCGCACACCGTTTCACTTTTTGTCCAGTCCGGAACGACCTATGTGCCGATCACCGGCGGTTCGGTAGTGGTGCCAGCTGGCACCAACGCCTGGTTGCAGGATGCCTATCGTTTTGCGCCGCTGGCGGTTCCGATCGCGCTGCCACCTGGAAATTATGCGGTAATCGCCTATCAGATGAATGGCGGAACCAATAGCGATGCCTACAGCGATGTCACCGGCTCCAGCAATGGATTTAATGGCGGAACCCAAATATTAAACGCCGGCAGCATTTATGAGTTTACCACCAACGGTAGCCCGAGCTTTCCCGGCACCGGCAATGGTTTCAACGGAACCACCGTCAATAATTTTGGCTGCGCGTCATTGATCTATTCGCTGGTTTCAACCTCCTCGGTGGCCGTGGCGGCGGCGGCCATATCCCCACAATTAACCTACTTCAATCCCGGCCAATCGGTTACGTTGACCGCGACCGCCTTCGGCAGTTCACCGATCCGTTACCAGTGGTATTACGGAACGGCGCTGACTCCCATCCCGGCCGCCACCAATGCGGTTTTGGTTCTGACCAATTCTCAGCCGATCCACCGGATGGGCAATGCGGGCGGCTACGCAGTGTCCGCCCAAAATGCCCTGGGCGGACCGGTCATGAGCGCCAATCCACAGCAGGTTTCCGTCGTTCCCATCCCGCCGGTGGCGCCGATCAAAATCATGCCTTTAGGCGACTCGATCACCTACGGCCAGGGCGCGAGCGGTGGCTACCGCGCGCCGCTGTACCAACTCTTGGCCAAAGCCAATTTCAATGTGGATTTCGTAGGCACGCAAAACAACAACCCGACTTCCTGGCTGCCATCCATTGATCACGAGGGCCACTCGGGCTCCCGAATCGATCAGATCGCCTCGGGATTCCTGGGCTGGGTCAACTCGGTTCCCTCGCCCGACATCATTCTCTTGCTGATCGGCACCAACGATTACGGCCAACAGCATGACCAGGACACCGCCACCAACCGGCTGGACCAACTTATTTGGCTCATCACCACCAACCGTCCCAAGGCAAAGCTGGTGGTGGCCAATCTCACTTTGCGCACCGACAATGCAGCTTACGAAAGCCAGATCGAAACCACGTTCAACCCCTTTATTCCAAGCCTCATAGCCAAACACATTGCCCTGGGGCATCACGTGTCCTTTGTTGATTTGCACGCCGCGCTGGGGGCGTCGGATCTCATCGATGGCCTCCATCCCAATCAGTCGGGCTATAACAAGATGGCGGCCGCCTGGCGCAACGCGATCATCGCACTGGTTCCCCCACCGGGGAGCACCAACGCGACCCTGTTGCCGGCCGGCACCCATTGCCGGTTGACCTATTTCGGCATCCCGGAATACCGGTATGTAACGCAACACTCAACCAATCTGGCCTCCGGAGGCTGGCTCTCCATCAGCACGAACACAGCGGCGGCCAGTGGCGAAGTGGATGTCATTGATAGTTTTATGGATCTGCAGGGGGGGGCGCCTGGCTCAATGTTCTACCGTCTGGTGGAGCAGTAAGGGGCCCGGAAACGAACCCACCGCCACGCCGCTAATCCGAAAGTACTAGCGGGCGGTAAGTTGTTTGACCTGTTGATTTGAAAATCAGATCTGCCAAAATCTAATTTCATCCTACCGAATAAATGAAGAAATTTCACGCCAAATCAGAACTTGGGCAGGCCGGTCAATCCAACTTGTAACGACAGCAAGCCGAAATTCGAACAAATCAACCTAAATTATAATGAAAAAACTGTTTCTCACCACGGCAGCGTTGGCTGCCTTCACCTGGCTGGGGGCCCCTGCCTGGGCGCAGACGGCAGCCTATTTTGCCAGCGCCAGCGGTCCCTACGGCGGCGCCGCCAACAACAGCGGCCTGAACATAGGCCAAACATTCACGGTGGCGAACACCAACCTCGAGGTTTTCAGCCTGGGTGTTTATGACTTTGGCGGGGACGGACTGAAAGCTGCCCACGACGTGATCCTCTTTAGCAACCAGACCGCGATTGCTTCCGCGACCGTTCCGGCGGGTACCGCGGCCACGCTGCTCCATGGTTTTCGCTTCACGTCGCTGGGCAACCCCGTGACGCTCCTGCCCGGCACGTATTCGGTGGTGGCTTACCAGATGAATGGCACCGCCAACAACAGCGATGGCTACGGCGATATCGGCAATCCGAATCACAACGGCTTCAACGGCACGTTTAATCTCCAACACGTCCAGACCATTTTTGAGTTTTCAGGCAGTGCGAACGCCTACCCGGGAACCGGCGGCGGCGGTTTGGGCACGGCGGCCAATCTCGCTGGCGCCTCGTTTACTTACCGCGATCCCAGTTCCACCAGCATTGCGTATACCGCCGATCCGCTCACGGCCAAATATGGCGCCGCGGCGAACAACAGCGGACTCAACATTGGCCATACCTTCAAGGTCACCGGCAGCGGCATTACCGTCTATCAACTGGGGGTCTTTGATTATCAGGGCAATGGCTTGGCCGCCGCCCATGACGTCACGCTCTTTGCCAATCAGAGCCCCTTGGCCTCGGTGACCGTTCCCGCCGGGACGGACGCGCCGCTGGGGAACGGCTTTCGTTTTGCGCCGCTGGCCACCCCCATCACGCTGGCAGCGGGGGATTATTCCATCATTGTCTACCAAATGAACGGTGACACCACCAGCGATCCTTACTGCGAAGACAACGCGAGCGGGTTCAACGCCGGCGGCAATGTCACGGACGCTGGTTACAGCCCTTATGTATTTGATGGCAACGGCAGTCCGGAATATCCGGCCGGGGGAGCCAACGAAAATTTTGCCGTCTGCTCGTTTACTTACTCCAACCTCCTTTCGAGCCCCATAATAACCGCACAATCCGTGACCAACGTGACCGTGTTTGCTGGCGCCGCGCCCACCTTCAGCGTGGTGGCCGCCGGTTACCCCCCCATCTTCACCTACCAGTGGTATCTCAATGGAGCCACCCTCATCGCCGGGGCCACCAACGCCACTTACTCGCCCGGAAACGTCGCCCTGGCTGATACCGGCAAAAAATTCGTTTGCACCGTGGCCAACAGCGCCGGCCAGACGAACACCACGCCCATCGCACTGCGGGTCATTGCGGCGCCAACCCACAACTATCCAACCACGATTATTGCCGACCATCCGCTGAGTTACTGGCGAATGAACGAAGGCCCGGATGACGCGGCCGGAAACAACGGGGTGATTTGCAACGACTATTTGGGCGGGAGCGCCGGCGTTTATATGAACACTGATCTCGGCCACGCGGGTTACAGCACGAATGATCCGGATGCGGCGGCGTCTTTTGGCACCTTCGCCAGTCAGTATTGCTACGCCGGCAACATCTACGCCATTGACTTTGCCACCGCCGGTGATGCGGCCTTCTCCATTGAAGCCTGGGTCAATGGCCTGGGCGGCCAGCCGCAGACCGGCATCCTTTGCAAAGGCGTCGGATTGCAAGAACAGTTTTGTCTGGATACCGGCGGCGCGGGTGATGCCTTGCGTTTCTATGTCCGCGACGCCGGCGGGGCAGGTCACGTCGCCTCTGGCACCAACGTCCTGGACGGCAATTGGCATCATGTGGTGGGCGTCTGCGATACCGCCCATAGCCTCGTGGCGTTGTATGTGGACGGCATTTTAAGCGGTTCAGCCTCGATCACTCCGCATTCCGGAATCGAGAGCACCCCTGTGCCCATGGCCATCGGCGCCCGGCAATCCGGCGCGGGCAGCGGATACGACTGGCAGTTTGGCGGCAGTATTGATGAAGTGGCGATCTATGACACCGCCTTGAGTTCCGACCGGGTGTTGAGTCACTACTACGCCGCCGGCATTGCTCCGTCGTTTCCTCAACCGCCGGCCAATACGACCGTCTCCGAAGGCGGAACGGCCACCATCCGGACCGTCATCACCGGGACGCCACCGCTGTCGTATCAGTGGTATAACGTGACGGCGGGCGCTCCCGGTACGCCGGTGATTGGGGCCACCAGCTCCAACTTGGTGCTGACCGGTGTCAGCCCGGGCCAGAATGGCAATCTGTATCTGGTGGTGGTGACCAACCGGTTCGGGGGGGCGACCAGCGCCCCGGCCCAGTTGACCGTGGTTGCCGGGCCACCTGTGATCGAGACGGATATTCCGCTGCAGACGGTGATCTATGCCGGGCGCAATGCGACCATTCCCGTGCAGGCCGTCGGCACCCTGCCGTTGCATTATCAATGGCTGTTAAACGGCGTGCCCCTGACGGACGGCGCACACGTGCTTGGTTCACAGACCAGCGTACTGACCTTGGCAAATGTTGAATTTGGCAAAACGGGGGCACAGTATCAGGTGGTGGTCACGAACGCCTTGGGCGGGCCGGTATACAGCAGCATCGGCACGCTGCAGGTGATAACCGTGCCCACCTTCAACACCAACGGCACTGGCTGGACAATGAATGGTTCGCCGGGGCCGGCCACCATCAACCAGAATGTCCTGACTTTGACGGACGGCAATGGCGGCGAGGCCACCAGCTGCTATTTCAAAGATCCGCTGTACATCGGCGGATTCCAGGCCTCGTTTACCTACCAGGACGTATCCATCGGCGGGGCTGATGGAGCCGCGTTTGTATTGCAGAATTCGCCCGCTGGAACGGCGGCTTTGGGTGGAGCTGGCGGCGGTCTGGGCTACAGCGGCGTCACTCCCAGCGCGGCCCTGCTATTCAATATTTATGGGGCGGCGGGAATCGCGTACGGAGTCAATGGAACCGGAACGGGAAACTATGCCGGCACCGCTCCGGTGGACATTGCAAGCGGAGACCCGATCGCGGTATCGCTGGTCTACGCCCAGCCCCTCCTTACCGTCACCCTGACGGATCAAACCACGCTGGCCACGTTTACCACCAGCTTCACTGTGGGAAGCCTGCCCGAAACCCTGGGTGGGAACACTGCTTACGTCGGATTCAGTGGTGGTGACGGTGCCTCCACCGCGGTTCAGACCATCAGCAACTTTGCGTATACACCGATGATTCCGCTGGCCATCCAAGCCACCGGTGATGGGGCCGTGAGCCTTGCGTGGCCTGGTTCCGTTGGCGGCTATGCCGCCCAATACCGGACGAATTTGGATGCGGGCGACTGGCAAGATCTTACCAACCTGGTGAGCCAGGTGAATGGACAAAATCAGATCACCATTTCGCCCACTGCCCAGAAATCCTTCTACCGATTGGTGTTACCGGCGCAGTGACCCAACGACCCGGCAAAGAATCCGTGCAATCCAGCCACGGGGCCCGCCGTCCGACCGGCGGCGGGCCCTCCATCAAAGCCTTAACCATGTTCATGAACCCGCTCGCGACACTTTGTGTCACCACGTTATTAAGTTTGACCGTCTGCAGTTCAAGGGCGGCGGGCGAATTTAAATCTTCGCCTCCGCCAGACCAGGCCGATGTTCACGATCATTATAAAACCCGTGACCTTGTGCAGTTTGTGCGGCCCATGTGTGGCACCGGTGGGGACGCAAATACTTTTCCCGGGGCCGTGGCTCCGTTCGGAATGATCCAGTGGAGTCCCGACACCGAAGCCGGCCAAAGATCCGGGGGATACTTTGATGGCGACACGCGAATTTCCGGGTTCAGTTTGATCCACCTGAGCGGAGCTGGCTGTGGCTATGGCGAGGACTTCGCGTTTTCGCCGGTCCTGGGCGAAATTACGAATTCACCCGCCACGAACCGAACGGCCTTCGCCACCTCGTTTAAGCATGGCCATGAATTGTCCAAGCCAGGTTGCTATTCAGTAATTCTTGATAACGGCATTAAGGTTGAATTGACCACATCGACGCGCTGCGGTTGCGGCCAGTTTACCTTTCCGGCAGGCGAAACCGGAACGATCGCAATCAACGCCGGCAGCGATATAAATGGAACGATTTCGTCCACGATCAATGTTTCTCCGGATAAAAAGTCTCTGAGCGGCCGCACGACGGGCGGTCATTTTTGCGGTGGCCGCGATGAAACAACCATTTATTTTTATGCGGTCTTTGACCGCGCTTTCGATTCCTATGGAACCTGGAGTGGCGATACGCTTACCCGGCAGGGGACAGCCGGGAGCGGCAAGAGTTCAGGCGCCTACCTGGGCTTCGACACTTCCAAGCTCCGCTCGGTCCGGGTCAAAGTGGCCTTGTCTTATGTAAGCATTGACAATGCAATTGCCAATTTGGAATCGGAAATGTCCGGTTCGCACTTTGCGGCAAAGGAATTCGATCAAATGGCAGACCGCGCCGCGAGCACTTGGAACACCTTGCTGAACCGCATTCAAGTCAGCGGTACCAATGTTGATAACTTGCTGACTTTTTATTCGATGCTGTATCATTCACTGCTCGCCCCCACCGTGTGTTCAGATGAGAACGGCCAATACATGGGTTTTGACGGGAAAATCCACGCCGGGGATGGTCATACCCAATACGCCAATTTTTCCGGGTGGGATATCTACCGGAGCCAGTGCCAGCTGCTGGCTCTGATAGCGCCTGAACGGGCCAGTGACATGGCGCAATCCTTACTGGAGGATTACCGTCAAAGCGGAGCGTTTCCCCGCTGGGGGGTGGCGGGCGGGGACACCGGCATCATGATGGGTGATCCGGCGGCGCCCATGATAGCGGGGTTTTATGCGTTCGGTGCGACTAATTTTTCCGCCCTGGCGGCCTTGGCGGGGCTGGTCAACGCTGCGACCAACCCTTCCGTGAATGCTCCCCGCACCCGGACCAATGAACGCGATGCCCTTCGCGATTATCTTGAATTGGGCTTCGTGCCCGAACACCAGCAGGGAGGTTATGGCAATGTTTCCATGACCTTGGAATACTGCTCTGCCGATTTTGCCATATCCCAGTTGGCGCTGGCATTGGGTGACACGAACTCCAGCCGCCTTTGTCTGAAGCATGCGCAAAACTGGCAAAACTTGTTTAACTCCGACACCCGTTGCATCCAAATGCGGCGCTCCAATGGAACCTGGGCTCCAGGCTTCACAAATAATGCCGACAGTTATGACAATACGCTGGCTTATGTGGAGGGCACCGCGGAGCAATATGTTTGGATGGTGCCATTCAACTACAAGGCATTGTTTGAGTTGATGGGCGGAAAGGCGGCGGCCATAACGCGGCTGGACAAATTCTTTCAGAAAATCAATGCCGGTTGGAATTCAGAGTACGCCTGGCTGGGAAACGAACCCTGTTTGGTAACCCCATGGATATATTGCTTCCTGGGCCAGCCATACAAGACGCAAGAAATTGTCAGCAAGGCAGTGACGACACTCTATTCGCACTCAAATTCCGGTTATCCTGGCAATGATGATTTGGGTGAAATGTCTTCCTGGTACGTCTTTAGCGCCTTGGGCATGTATCCGGAACTGCCCGGATCCGACGTGCTTGTGCTTACGAGCCCGCTATTTCCAAAGGCAGTGCTGCACCTTGAGAAGGGAGATGTGACGATCACCGCAAATGGGGAAAACTATGTCCTGCCGTACGTTCAAAGCATGTCGATAAACGGAAAGCCATGGGCTCAACCGTGGGTGCGTTTCAAAGATATTAGTCATGGTGCATCGATTCGTTACGAACTGGGCGCAACCGCCAATCTCCAATGGGGGAGCGGCGAAGCAGATGCACCCCCGTCTTATTCCGCGACCCAATAGATACCCGGATTGCCGGGCAGAAATTACCAAGCAATCATCAACCAATCGCAGTTAAAGCTGATCATTTATGAAATTGTTCCGAGCCAATAAAAGTCCGGGTCGCCGGACTGGATTCACCCTGATTGAATTACTGGTGGTTATCGCCATTATCGCGATTCTCGCGGCGATGCTTTTACCCGCCTTATCGAAGGCGAAAGGGAGGGCCACGCAAGTTTCATGCCTGAACAATCTGCGGCAGATGATGATGGCATGGCGAATGTATGCCGAAGACAACGGGAGCCGCCTGGCATGGAATTCGCGCATTGTTACGTATCAGGAATGGTATGGCACGACCGACATGACCAACCCCACTGACGCCACGAACGCCGCGGCGATGATGACTGGCTTATTAGGGCCCTATGCAGTCACCGCACGTATCTATCATTGCCCGGCGGACACGAGTGTCGCGAATGGCATGCCGCGAGTGAGGAGCATTTCGATGAATGCTTACATTGGAGGTCAGAGTGATGGAAAGTTCTATCCCCAAATACAAGCCTCTCCCTACTTGAAGTTTACCAAACTGGAACAGTTTCGCGAGCCCTGCAATACCTTTGTCTTTCTGGACGAAAATCCAGCCACTATCAATGATGGTGTTTATTGGACGGCCGACCCGCTCGACACCGCGTTCAAATTTACGGACTACCCGGCCCATTATCACAACAATGCGGCTGGGTTTTCGTTCGCCGACGGCCATTCGGAAACACACAAATGGCTCAACTCATCAACCATCACCATGGGGGTAAGCTATTCGACCGATCAAGATGCGCGTTGGCTCATCTCGAAAACCAGCCAGCATCAATAAACAGCCGCGGACAAAATCAGTTTGCAATAATAATTTATTACCATGAAGCCAACCAACCTGCTCCTGCTTTTATTTCTGGCCATTCCATGTGGATTGGCGGTTTCTGCTCCCATTGACATGGCCAAGTTCTCAGCCCCGGTTCGCGTCGCCTGCATTGGGGACAGTATTACACAAGGTAGCGGCACCAGTTCCGGCTTTTCCTATCCAAACCAGTTGCAACGGCTGCTGGGCAAGCATTGGGAGGTCGGCAATTTCGGTGTCTGCAGCTGCACCGTGCTGCGCAAAGGCGATTTCCCCTATTGGAATGAAGGCGCCTTGATGAACGCGCAAAAGTTTCAGCCTGATGTGGTCATTATTTTGCTCGGCGCCAACGACACCAAGCCACAAAACTGGCGCTACAATGGGGAATTCTCAAAAGATTATACCGATCTGGTGCAGATTGTCCGCGCTTGGACCAACCAGCCCGTGGTCTTTGTTTGCCGGCCAACACCCGCACCCGGAGCCGGCAATTACGGCATTAACGAAGCCGCCATCGAGAAGGAGATCGCTCTGATTGACCGCATCGCCAATCAGTTGAAACTTGGTGTTATCGACATGCATGCCGCGCTGGATAAAAAACCACAGTTATTGCCTGATCGCGTTCACCCGGATAACGATGGCGCAGGCGAAATGGCCAAAGCCGCCTTCCGCGGGCTAACCGGAAAGGAACCGGACGTTGCGGTAATGTCCAAAGACACAAAATTGGAAACTCATGCTGGCGCCCGGTAAAAGCATGGCAATAATCCGCCAAGCCGCTTGCGACAACTTGATCCCACTCATGAGAATTTATACCGATAATTTCAACTGAACGAGAATTTTCATATTGTTTTAGATAAGCATAGCTTGGTGATCCAACTACTAACCTTAACGGCATATCCTTTCTTAGCCTCGGCATCAGCTTGTGAATGTAGTTACCTTGACGGTCCACTGGCATAATGACGCAATTTATCATGCCCAAGAGCCGGATTGCAAATTCTTGCGTGATAACATTTCTAAAAATGCATTAAATCAATAGTCACCCAAATTTGATCCATTTGGGTCTGAATGCCAAGATTTACGCAATTGCCAAGACGTGTTTGTGGAATCTTTTGTTAGAGTATAGTGGTTAATAATATTATTGGTTCTCAAAAACCAACCGATAGTCACCGTTAAGGGATAATTCGTTGAAGTGCTTTCAACTCTCACAGGGCAGTGATAAATTTTGTTGTTTGGAAATCCTGGCAATTTGCCTTTCATGCCTAATTGCATAAGATATTCCATAGCATCCATGGCTGATGCTCCTCCTGGAGCTTGCGCCATTATCTCGTATTCGATTTTCCCCTTATCAATTAATTCCTTACTCTGTTTCTGCGACCGAACTTGATCGTCATGCATTTGAATGGCTTTTTGTTCAGGAGATTCAGGTGCCTTTTTACATCCCAAAGCAAAACATAAAAGACAATACAAAACCACAAACCTAATATAACAGATATTACCTATCATACATTAATACATTAATACATTACTCTCTAAATTAAAACAATTGAGTCAGGATTGATCGCCAGCTCGTGTCAGCCGTATCGGAGTTCATAAACTCGAAGCCAGTAATAAATTGTCTACATAGTTAATAACGACCAGCCCCACCTCCCCGTCAGCCTATCTGATCAACGCTTTGAGCTTGCCGTCCGGGAGGGGCTCATAAAGAATCGCACCAGTTTTGGGGTGGCGCCGGGGGATGGTGTTTTTATGGGCGTAGATCGGAATCGAAATACTACCCTCTTTGACGACTTCAAAGGGACGGCCTGTCTTGTGACTTATGGCTTTGAACGGGGTCGTTTTCACGTGAAAACGGTCCCGTCTTTGACCCGTCATGTCAAGCAATCTTCAAAAACACCAATAAAATATGGTGGAGGCGGCGGGAATTGAACCCGCGTCCCAGGCAGACCTACCAGCCGCGACTACATGCTTATTCCGGATAATATTTTCTGCTATGCGATGCTGTCCGAACTCAAGTCGCACTGCCTAGTCCGCATGATAAGATCTCGGCTGACAACGCGCGGTCTCCGCCGTCAACCATGCCTGCTGTTGCGTTCATCCACCGTAGCAGGTGTCCGATGACGAACGTCGTGGCACTTAGGCCGCGAGGGCTAGTTCTTCGTTAGCTTTTTGGTTTTGATGCGGATGATTTACGAGGCCAACGCATCGTCCTCGGCATGCCGCCTCTGGCGTGTTTGCCTGGTCGAAACCAGTACGCCCCCATCACTACGGCACCAACATCATCGGTCACCCTCCGGCCCGGGTCAAACAAAAGAATTTCCCCATTGTGGCGTTGGTTTTGAAACAACGCCGGTTTTACCGGTCGCACTTGGTCGGATTTGGGCGGGCGGCACTTCCAGTTCCGAGCCGTGGCGGCTGATCGGTTCGGCGGGTGTGGCCAAGGCGGGGAGGTGCGCGGCCATTAATAAAATGCGAGATGATGGCTTGCCGCGCACACGTAATCATGTTTTATTTCCGGCATCCATGAAATCACTCTTACTGCTGGCGCTGGCCGCCGGCCTGACTGGAAACCTGGCAGCGGAAACTGTCTGGTTGGATACCTTGAAGCTGTCCGCCGCGACGCAGGGCTACGGCGAGCCGCAAAAAAACAAATCGGTGGAGGGCAAGCCATTAACCATCGGCGGCAAGACGTTTGAGCGGGGCTTTGGCACGCACGCGGATAGTCTGCTGCGGATCAAGCTCGACGGCGGCGCGCAGCACTTCTCCGCCAGCGTGGGGGTGGATGACGACGTGAACGGCAATGCTGCCGCCAGCGTGGAATTTGTGGTAGCCGGCGATGGCAAAACACTTTGGAAGAGCGGCGTGCAGCGGGCGGGCGAGCCGGCCAAAACCTTCACGGTGGATCTGGCCGGCGTGCAGACGCTGACACTGGAGGTCAATGATGCGGGCGACGGCATCGACTATGACCATGCGGATTGGGCGGATGCCAGCTTTGACATGGCGGCGGGCCAGCCGGTGGCGCTGGGCGGGGAATCAGCCTTGGAACCGGTGGCGCCGTATATTCTCACGCCGGCCGCGCCGGCCACGCCGCGCATCAACGGGGCGAGCGTCTTTGGCGTGCGCCCGGGCTCGCCGTTTTTGTTCATGATTCCGGCGACCGGCGACCGGCCGATGAAGTTTTCCGCGAAGGGCCTGCCGCGCGGCCTGAAGGTCAACGCCAAGACCGGCCTCATCACGGGCGCGGTGAAAGCCAAGGGGGAATACGCGGTGACGCTGCGGGCCAAAAACTCGCTCGGCACGGCGGAGAAGAAGTTCCGCATTGTCTGTGGCGACCAGATTGCGCTGACGCCGCCGATGGGCTGGAACAGTTGGAATTGCTTCGCCCACGAGGTTTCCGCGGACAGGGTGAAGCGGGCGGCGGATGCGCTGATCAAGAGCGGGCTCATCAACCATGGCTGGAGCTACATCAATATTGACGATTTCTGGCAGAACCATCGCGATCCGAAGGATGCCACGCTGAAGGGCGAGTTCCGCGATGCGCAGGGGAAAATTGTTCCCAACGCGCGGTTTCCGGACATGAAGGGCCTGGCGGATTATATGCACGACCGCGGCTTGAAGATTGGCTTGTATTCCTCGCCCGGTCCGTGGACGTGCGGCGGTTGTACCGGCAGTTTTGGGCATGAACAGCAGGACGCCGCGACCTACGCGCAATGGGGTTTTGACTATTTGAAACATGACTGGTGCAGCTACGGTTCCATTGCCGACGGCAAAATGGCCACGGATAAAAACATTCCTTCCTGGTCGGAAGGCAAAGGCAAGCGGGATGTGGCGGTGGCGATTTACCCTTATCAAATCATGGGCAAGTTCCTGCGCGAACAAAACCGCGACATTGTCTACAGCCTGTGCCAGTACGGCATGTCCGACGTGTGGAAATGGGGCGGCTCCGTCAGCGGCAATTGCTGGCGCACGACGGGCGATATTGTGGATACATGGAAGAGCATGAGCAGCATCGGTTTCAAGCAGGATCAGGCGGCGCCTTATGCCAAGCCCGGCAACTGGAACGATCCGGACATGCTGATCGTGGGCGAAGTCGGCTGGGGCAATACGCATCCGACGCGTTTGACGCCGGATGAGCAATATACCCACATCAGCCTCTGGTGTCTGCTGGCCGCGCCGCTGCTGATCGGCTGCGACATGGAAAAGTTCGACGATTTCACGCTCAATCTGCTGAGCAACGATGAAGTGCTGGCGATTGATCAAGACGTGCTGGGCAAGCAGGCAACCTGCGTGGTCAAGGACGGCAGTTTGCGCGTCTATGAGCGGGAACTGGCCGATGGCGGCCGGGCGCTGGGTTTCTTCAATGTCGGCTCCACCGCGACGAAACTGGAGTTTGCCCAGTTTGCCGCGCTGGGTTTGACGGGCAAACAAAGCGTGCGCGACCTGTGGCGGCAAAGCAATGTGGGCGTGCTGGACACGGCGAGCGATACGCTGCCGCTGAGCATTCCCGCGCACGGCGTGGTGTTCTACAAGCTTACGGCGGCGCAGCAATAACCGGCGGGGCAGGGGGCGGCGGCAGATTCGGGGGCGGCGGCGGCGGGTTTTGCTGGCGTTTCCGCCAGGTGATCACGGCGATGACGCAGGCGGTCCAGGTGGGCAGCATGTCGACGACTGGGAACGCCTCGGTTACGAAGGTGGGCAGCAGCAAGAGGTGAAACCCGATGGCCCACGTGGTCAGGACCAAGGCGGCCACGTCAATTATCTGGTCGGCACCCACCCAGCCGAGCGGGCCGATGAAGAATTGCAGGGCGTCGGCGCCGGCGGCGGCGGCCAGGGCCAGCCCGATCCGCGTCGGCGTCAGCCTCGGCGGGCGGAACAGTTCGTTTAATTGGCCGGGCAGTTTCATGCTGTTGCCATCATCTTGCATGGCTGGGGCGGGTTCAAGCCGGACCGGCGGTTTTTAGCCGTGAGCCGGGGCCGACAATAATTCCGCCAGCTTCGCCGGTTCCGGCGTCGGCGGCTGGCAGGCAGTGCCGGTGCAGACGTACGCCATGGCGGCATCCTTGGCGGCCAACGTCCGGGCGAACGGTTCCACCGCGCCGGTGTTTCCGAGCACGATCTTATTTGGCTGATACACCGAATGAGCGGCCCCCAACAGCGCTTTCAGGGAAACCGGGTTCCCATCGCTGGCAATGACCACGCGGCGCGGTTCCTCCAGCCAGAAATCCAGCGCCTGCAGCATGAACGCCAGGCCGGCGGGCTGGGTTTGCAGGCGGTGCGCGAAGAGGTGAAGCGTGGCCTCGGCGGGCTGGCGGAAATCGTCGCGGCCGGTGATGGCGGCGAGTTTCAGCAACGCCAGCGTGGCCACGGAATTGCCGCTGGGCTCGGCGCCGTCGTAAGCGTCCTTCACCCGCAAAATCAAATCGTCCATGCCGGCGGGGCTTTGCCAGAAGCCGCCGTTGGCGGGGTCGTGAAATTTCGCAATCATCGCCCCGGCCAGTTCAATGGCGAAGTCCAGGTGTCCCGGGACGAGCGTCGCTTCGTAAAGCTGGATGACGCCGTCGAGCAGGAAGGCGTAGCCTTCGAGCAGTTGCACCTGGTCGCGCTCACCTTCGCGCCAGCGGTGATACAGCGTTCCCGTCGGCTGGTCGCCGGCCGGCACCCACAGATTTTCGCGGATGAACGCCACGTTTTTTTCCGCCGCCACGCGATATTGCTCCTCGCCCAGCACCACCGCGGCCCGGGCAAAGGCCCCGAGCATGAGGCCGTTCCATGAGACCAGAACTTTATCGTCCAAATGCGGGCGGATGCGGCCGGCCCGCGCGGTCAGCATTTTGGCGGTGGCGGTGGCGAGCAATTCCCGGTCGGTCGGGCCCGCGGGCGCGGCTGGCGGCAAGGCCTCCGCGCCCAGGGGATTCACGATGCTCAGCACATTCTGTCCGGCCAGCGGCGCGGGATGGCTATGATCCACGAAATTACCTTCGGCGGTGATGCCAAAATATTTCGCCGCCACGTTGTATTCCTCCACCGTGAGCAGCCGGGAAAGCTCGGCCTTCGTCCAGCAGTAGAATTTGCCTTCATGCCCCTCGCTGTCCGCGTCCTCGGCGGAAAACCAGCCGCCGGCCGGATGCGTCAAATCGTGCAGGACGTAATCCAAAATGTCACGAACGGTGGCGGCGTGCCGGGGCTTGCCGCTGACCAGAAACGCATCGAGGTACAACTGCGCCAGCTGCGCGTTGTCGTAGAGCATCTTCTCGAAGTGCGGCACCAGCCAGGCCGCATCTACCGCGTAGCGCGCGAAGCCGCCGCCAAGCTGGTCGTGGATGCCGCCCGCCGCCATCGCGTCGCACGTATGCAGCACCTGCTGCATCGCGGTGGCATCGCCGAACCGTTGCGCCGCCCGCAGGACCAGCGCGGGAATGGCAGGCTGCGGAAATTTCGGTGCGCCGCCAAAGCCGCCATTGACGGGGTCATACATTCCCTGGAACGCCTGCGCCGCGCGCTGGAGCGTCAACGGCGTGAGCGGGGAATCTTCTTTGGCGTCGGCCGTGGTGATTTGTTCCAGTCGCGCGTGCAACTCGTCGGCGGACGCCACGATTTCGGTTTTCCGTTCCCGCCAGAGGCCGGCAATCTGCTCGAGCAACTGCAAGAAGCTCGGCCGGCCGTGCCGCTCATCCGGCGGGAAATAGGTGCCGCCGAAAAACGGTTTCAAATCCGGCGTGAGAAAGACGTTCAACGGCCAGCCGCCGCTGCCGGTGGTGGACTGCACGAAGGTCATGTAAATCTGGTCCACGTCCGGGCGCTCCTCGCGATCCACCTTGATGCTGACAAAATGCTCATTCAGGAACGCGCCGATTTTTTCATCCTCGAAACTTTCGCGCTCCATCACATGGCACCAATGGCAGGTGGAGTAGCCGATGCTGAGCAAGATGGGTTTGTTCTCCGCGCGCGCCTGGGCAAAGGCTTCGCCGTTCCAGGCGAACCAGGCCACGGGATTATGCGCGTGCTGGAGCAGGTAGGGCGATTTTTCCTGCGCGAGCCGGTTGGTATGTTGGGCAGCCATGGCGGGCAATCTGCCTCACAAAAGCCCCGGCCGCGAATAATTTTACGTCGTCTCCCGCACGGGGCTCGGCTAGCCTGCGGCCGTGCTGTCTTCGAAGCCATGGCGGGCCGAGGCCGTGATCTTGTTGATCGCGGGCGTGCTCGCCTGCCCGTGTCTGGGCGTGGTGGCGATGGGCCTGCTCCAACAGGCGGGGGTGGGGGTGTTCAAAACGCCGGACAGCTTTGCCAACGTGCTCCTGGGCACGCTGAGTTTTCAAGGCGCGGCCTGGGTTTTGATCTATTTATTTCTGCGCTACCATGAGGTTGATTGGCGGGATGCCTTTGGTTTGCGAAACCCGCGGCTGAAGCCAAGTCTGGTGCTTGCCCTCGGGGTGCTGGCCGTGGCGTTGCCGGTGGTGCTGGGATTGCAACAGGTGTCGGCGCTGGTCATGGAAAAGCTGGGTTGGCTGCCGGAGGGGCAGGAGGCCGTGGATCTCTTCATCAAAAACAAATCCTGGTGGCTGCGCGGGTATCTGGCCGTTTTCGCGATGGTGCTGGCCCCGGTGGCGGAGGAGTTCGTCTTTCGCGGCCTGCTGTATCCATTCCTCAAACAGCTTGGCCGGCCCAGGCTGGCCTGGCTGGGCGTGAGCTTTCTTTTTGCCGTGATCCACGCCAACCTGCCCACGCTGCTGCCGCTGTTCATCTTCGCCCTGCTGCTGACCTGGCTCTACGAAAAAACGGACTGCCTGCTCGCCCCCATCCTGGCGCACAGCTTGTTTAACACGGCGAATCTGGTCATTCTCCTCCTGCAATATTGATGAACGAATTCGAACTCATTGCGCGCCTGACGAAAACCCTGCCGACGAATGCCAGCGTCGTCACCGGCCCCGGCGACGATTGCGCCGTGCTGGACCTGGGCGTGCCGGACAAGCTGATTTTATTCAAGACCGACGCCGTGGTGGAGGGGGTCCATTTCACGGGCGAGACGCCGCCGGAAAAGATCGGACACAAGGCGCTGGCGCGGTGCCTGAGCGACATTGCCGCCATGGCGGGCACGCCGACCGCGGCCCTGGTGACCATTGCGCTGCCCCGGCAATTTGATGCGGAATTCGTGGCGAAAATCTACGACGGCCTGAATGCCCTCGCGGTGAAAACCGGCGTGGCCGTCGTCGGCGGCGAGACCACGACGAACCCGGGCGGCCTGCTGATTTCGATCGCTTTGCTGGGCACCGTGGCGCGCGGTAAACAAGTTTTACGCCGTGGCGCGCAGGTGGGCGACGCGATTTTTGTGACCGGCGAACTCGGCGGCTCGTTGGCGGGCAGGCACCTGGACTTTGAGCCGCGCCTGGCCGAGGCGCGCTGGCTCGCGGAACATTTTCACCTTCACGCGTTGATGGATTTGAGCGACGGACTGGGCGGCGATTTGCGGCACATCCTGACGGCCAGCCAGGTTGGCGCCCTGCTGCTGAAATCGGCGGTGCCCGTGGCGCGCGCCGCCAAGGTGGCTGCGCGGGCCAGCAGCACGGCCAAGCCCGCGTTCGTGGCGGCGCTGACGGATGGGGAGGATTTTGAACTGCTGTTCACCGTCGCCAGTTCGGACACGGTGAAATTGCTGGATGCATGGAAGCCAAATTTCCCCAAACTGAAATTGAGCTGCATCGGCAAAATCGTGGCGGGCGAAGGGATTTTAATCCGCGACCAGCACGGCACCCGCGCGTTCAACGCCACGGGCTACGTTCATTTTGCCAAATGACTGCGCGGTGCGGAGGGTTCCGCATTCCGCCGCGCGGCCGGGACCCGGTTCAGTTGACCTGCGATTTGAGCGTGATGTCCACCAGTTCGCCGGGGCGGATTTTCACGTTACCGGGCAGGCTGATGTTCACGGGCAGGCCTTGCTGGGCCAGATCCAGCTTGGCGAAGCCGTTGAAAATGGCCGGCAACGTCTCCAGTTGCGCCCCGATCGCAAGGACCTGGCCGGTGGTCGTGACCCGGTGCAGTCCGCGCGTGCGGATTTCCACGCGGTCGCCGACGGCCGGCTCGCGGGCCAGCGGCGGCCGCAGGTAGCCGACAATCCGCGTCGGTTCGGCGGCGGCAATGGTCACGATGGGCTGGCCGGCCACCACCGATTCGCCGGAGGTGTAATAAATCATGTTCACCACGCCGGCCACCGGGGCCGTGAGCGTGAAGGGCGCCAGCTCCGCCTCCGCGAGATGCAATTTGGCTTCCGCCACGGCGACGGCGGCCCGCATGGGTTCACTGGAAATTTGTGTGATATCCGACGTGCCCGGCGGCTGCATGCTGACAAAATTCTTTTCCCCGTCGGCCACCAGCCTGGTCAGTTCCGCCACCTGATCTTTCAAGGCCTCATAAGTGGCCTTGGCGAGATCCCCTTCACTTTGTGAATAGAGCTTGGCCTTGAGCAACTCCTCCGCGCGATGCCATTCCACCTCGGCGAACTGCAGGTTCGCCCGGGCGCTGGCGAGATCCGCCCGCTGCCGCATCCAGGCCACTCGCAGTTGCGCGTAGTCCACCGCATTGCGCTGTTGCTTGGCGATGGGGTCCATGTTGGCCTGCAACAGGGCGAGTTCGGCGCGAATGACGCTCAGGGTGGATTCCACCATTTTCGGGTCGGTCACGATGACGTGGCCGATGACATCGCCCGCCTTGACGGTCTGGAAGCGCGTCACGGTCAGGCCGGTGAGCACGCCCGGCTTGGGACTGCTGACGGCGGCGACCTGGCCTTCGGCCTGTCCCACCATGGTGGGGGCCGCAATGTGGGCGTCCCACAAAACTCCGATGACGACGAGGGCGCTGACGAAAACCGCGGCGGGCATCAGGCGCCGGCGTACGTCGCGCCAGCGCTGGCTGGGAGGAGTGGGAATGGGGGTCAGATCACGCTCGTTCATAGTTCAGATTCATCCTCGGCCTGCAAACTGGTCACGCGGGCCACGCCGGTAAACGTCCGCACTTCCTCCATCATTTCGTGGCTGCGGGCCGGATCGCGCAGCAGCAACCGGTAGGAAAGATCCATGCCGTCAAAGCCATCGTTGGACCGCTGGCTGGCGCACTGGATGGCGCGGCAGTGGCGTTGGAGCAGGCGGAGCAGTTCGGGCAGTTCCAGCGCCGGGCGCATCCATTGGACATTGAGAATGACATCGTAGCGGTAACGGGTGCCAAAGCTGGTCATGCGCAGATAAACCATGATGCCGGACATGGCCAGGCACCCGGCAATGGCCGACGTGAACTTGAGCGTGCCGCAGGCCAGGCCCACCACGATGACGGACAGCACATACGTGGTGTCCAGCGGGTCGCGCAGGGTGCTACGGAAGCGCACCATGGCAAAAATTCCCATCAGGCCGAACGCCAGCACCAGGTTGTTGGCCAGGATCATCATCACCAGGGCGACAATGACCGGCATGAGGATCAGGGAGTTGACATAGGAACGCGAATAGGAAAGCCCGGTGTGGGTGAACATATACGTCCACGCAATCACATGGCCGCAGACAAAGGCCAGCAGCACGCTGATGATCAGCGCCGGATAATTGGTGGGCACCGTGCCGTAATCGCCATTTAAAAACCAGTCAGTCATATAAAATCAGCATCTCAGGGCGGAGGCCGTTTCCGTCCATTCGTAAGCCGCCCGGCCCGGGCTGAACAG
>Ga0302321_100000688_pt1 | contig 29443 bp, 26 predicted proteins | sample Fen_T0_1_FD_202505 | JGI IMG/M metagenome (GOLD analysis project Ga0302321, IMG submission 202505) | Peat permafrost microbial communities from Stordalen Mire near Abisko, Sweden - Fen_T0_1 | ecosystem: Environmental > Terrestrial > Soil > Wetlands > Permafrost | place: Sweden: Abisko... | reverse complement strand
TGGATATTTTAGCAAAACGATTCTCATCGGGAGAAATAACCAAAGAAGAATTTACGGAGAAGAAACAGGTCCTTGACGGTGAGTATACGGACTATTCGAAAACACCATTGTATCGTTTTTAAAACTAAAGCTATGAACTCTCTACACAGTTATGAAGTAAATGTGATGTGGCATGCCGGGCGGAAAGGAACCTTGAGTTCACCCGTTATACCGACTACAATAGAAGTAGCTACTCCTCCTGAGTTTGCCGGGGGAATCAAAGAAATCTGGACACCGGAGCATTTATTTGTTGCGGCCATCAACGCCTGCATCATGTCTACGTTTTTTGCCATTGCTGAGAATTCAAAAGTTGAATATATCAGCTATGAGAGCTATGCGGTTGGCACAGCAGATAAGGTAGAAGGGAAGTTTTCTTTCACTGAAATTGTTGTAAAACCTAAAGTGGTTTTATCGGCAGCTGAGCATGAACAAAAAGCACGAAGAGTTTTTGAAATGAGCGAAAAAGCATGCACAATTTCAAACTCCATTAAGGTGAAAATTCGCCTTGAACCAGTAATCACAGTGCTTCAACCTCACGCAATTAATCTATAGCGGATGTGTTTTTCAGCTAATGCAAGCCTGGGAGCTGGTGTTGTTCTTTCTGTTATTGGTGTGTCAACTATCAGGAAGTCCACAGAGCCTGCTCACTTAGTATTTGCAAGCATTCCATTAATTTTCGCTGTACAACAAATCGCGGAAGGCTTTTTATGGCTAACGTTGCCCGATCCTTCGTTGAAAGCAACCCAGCAATTGTTAACCTATATTTTTCTAACCTTCGCTCAAGTGATCTGGCCTTTACTAGTACCCATTGCCGTCATGCTATTGGAAAATGGTAGACAGCGAAAAAATGTTCAAAAAATATTGGTTGGTATTGGAGCAGTGGTGTCTTTCTACTTGGGTTTTTGTTTGTTAACACGTCATGTAGAAGCCCACATTATTGGTCATCACATAACCTATAGGCAAGACTATCCTCGAGTACTAAGACCCATTGGAGGTATTCTCTATTTCGCATCTACGATCATTCCGCTTTTCGTTTCACGGGTTAGGCGTATTTGGATTTTAGGAATTGCTATATTCACTTCCTACGTTATCGCTGCTATGTTTTATGATCATTATGTGCTTTCAGTCTGGTGCTTTTTTTCTTCAATAATTAGCCTGTCTGTTTATTACGTTATGGTAGAGATAAAGAATGGTGAAATGAATGTTGTAGCACAAAAACCCTTACAAACATTTTAACGGTGGGTTTGCTGATCAGTAATGAATAACAAATTAACAATGGGTAATTTCAGATTAAAGGTCGCGGTTGCAGGTTTAGTTGGATTAATTTCGACTGTCGAATCCAGCGATAAAAGATCACTATGAAACTCTACCTTGTGTTCTTTTTCCTTGCGATAAATGTGTCCACCTTAAAAAGTCAGTCCAAAACAATTATTGCAATTCCTAATAAGTTTCAAGGCTTTCATCTTGGCAGCACCATTGCAGATTTTAATTTGAAAAGCGAAAATGACATGAGTCATGGTTTCGTAGCTCATTTTACCACTATCATCACAAAGGGTACCATTGTTTACACATTAACGGATCAATTTACAGAATCTAAAGACAAAATCACGATCGACCTTTTCTTTTATCACGACACTTTATCAATAATTAGAATCATATATAATAAGCCGCAATCGCGCATCGAATTACTTGCCGACCTAAGGGATAAGTATGGAAAAGAGTACGCGTTTGACGAAAGCGTATACAATGATCGATCAGATGGGACATCCCAAGTAATCGAAAATTTTTATTGGGCATCAGAGTGCTGTATTCTCAATTTTAATACGGCGGATGAAATTGGAAAAGTATGCTTGACTTTCGCACTAAAAAGAACCCAATTAATACTGAGTGAGCAACAAGCAAAAATTAACGAAAGGAAGATTGAATAAAAGGAAACTACTGCAACATCCGCGGTCTGTCACCCAAAATTAAACTTTCCCTACTTTCCGATTTGGTTTTTTTAATGGCTGACCGAACGGCTCTGGCTTCATCCGGAGATCCATGCTTCTGAATTCTTCGAATTCCTCAGGATATGCATCCGAGTTATTTCCTTTCCGTCTGGTTTTTCCTTTGTCAGCTCTTTTCGGACTTGATTGCGCCAATTCTTTGTTTATGTTTCCCTTCATGGGTTTTGAATTTATTAATAAATTTTATCGTTTACGCGAGCGACAAATCGTGCGCTTAATGTAACAAACATTTATCAGTCGATTGAGGTGATTCGCTTCCTTTTACCCCTAATCATCGATGCAAGTGCATGTTTCATTTTTTCGATTGCGCCATTAACAGACTGATCCACCGTGTCAGCTACGTTGGTGACAACAACGGGTGCTGTTCTTTCCCGATGAGCTTCAATCATGCACTGTATGTCGTTAAATCCTTGTTTGATCCCGTTCTCATCGGCGATGTGAATATCCAGCCGTGAAATGTGTTTACTGTAACGATTTAACTCGTCAATTAATAATTTTTTGATTGCATCGCCCGCTGCTTCGTGGATGGCGAGATTTTTATCCGCGTTCAATTGAATGATCATTGTATGAGTGTTTTTTAACTAGGATTCAGGAGCGAGTATTCAGGCTTTAAAGATTCATGAAAAGGTACGTTTAAGTGGATCGTATTTATTGCACAATCACGCGGAATAATTATATCCATCACACATTTTGAATATCGATCATTTATTGGGTAAGTCTTAATGAGGTTACTGCTTCCAATGTGTGATGGATATAAGTAATACCTCTCAATGTGTAAGTGCAATTGACGTCATTCGTCTTAATTTTATTGCGTAGGTGCCCAAGAAGAAAATTTCTCTCTTTGATACCTTTATTCTAGTCAGTGAAGGCAAAGTGGAAATTCTTATTCATGGCGTGTCTAACATCCTACCAAAGACAATCATCATCCGACAATAACAAGTAAATTGACACTTTAGGATCAGCTCTAAAAAATTAACCCATGAAATCAAACGAAACTTTAAAGAAGGAAGTTGAAGCAGCTATCCAATGGGAGCCGTTATTACATACAACTAAAATAGACGTGAGCGCTGTGGACGGTGTAATTACTCTTACCGGACTAGTAGACAACTATGCCCAGAAATCAGAAGCAACCCAAGCTACGCAGCGAACCGATGGTGTGAAGGCCGTGATTGAAAACATTGCAGTCCGTAATAGCATTTCCGTGCGAGATGGAGATGGCGAAATTGTGAATCACATCCTGAATGCGTTTAAATGGAACTGGATGGTTCCGGAGGAAAAGATTCAGGTGATGGTGGAAAGTGGCTGGGTTACACTGAACGGCGAGGTCAACTGGAATTATCAGAAGGAGGCTGCGGAAAAGTCAGTGGAAGTACTCAGCGGGATAACTGGTCTTACCAATAATATCACGATCAAGGCGGCCATCAAGGATGAAATTGAGAAAGAAGGGATAGAAACTGCCATGCAAAATAACTGGGCGATTCGTGACCGCAATATCAAAGTGAATTTTTCCGGCACAGCAGTGACGTTAAAAGGGACGGTTAATTCGCAATATGAGAAGATTGAAGCTGGAAGAATTGGCTGGAACGCACCCGGTGTTTGTTCTGTGAAGAATGAATTGATGGTCAGCGTATGACGATGAGGCAATATGTGAATGATGTAAGTTCCAGGGTAATTTGTGTAATGCTTCCCAGTCGCGCTGGTGGCATCTTTGATGCTCTTAGATTACTATCCTTTTTTGTATTGATATAACTAATGCTCTGAAACAACAATAATATGAAAAATAAGAACCGCACCAAATCCGCTGAACAGACCAAATGGACAATTGATCCGTCACACAGCGAAATATCTTTCAAGGTAAAGCATCTGATGATCTCTCACGTGAAGGGCAGCTTCAAGAAATTTGATGCAAGCATCTACACCATTGGAAAAGATTTTGCTACAGTGGAAGTGGACCTCTGGATTGATGCATCCTCCATTACAACAGGCGATAGTAAACGGGACGAACACTTAATGGGAACTGATTTTTTTGATGTGAAGAATCACAGGCAGATCACCTTTACGTCGAGTACGATGGGAAAACCGGATGCGAAAGGTGTGACAGAACTGTGGGGTGAGCTGACAATGGTTGGTATTACCAATAATATCAAACTAGATGTGACCTTTGGTGGCGTGGTCAAGGATCCTTGGGGAAATGAAAAGGCAGGTTTTTCAGTAACGGGCAAGATCAACCGTAAAGACTGGGAGCTTGCTTGGAACACAGCACTGGAGGCAGGTGGCGTTATGATCGGAGAAGAGATTAGTATCTCATGTGAACTGGAACTTTTGAATTCAGGCAAACGGGATTTGATCATGGAACTCGACGATGTTGCCAAGAGCAGCGTTCTGTGATAAACCATTGTACCCTGTAATGCCAGATCATGAATCAATTAAGGGCTGTCTATAATTCTCACTATCATTAACGATAAGTTTAAAAAGCAACTTGCCACTTAGTTGCAGGAGAAATCCAAAATTCTGATGAATGCAATTTGCACTTGATCCGAACAGTTCAAAATTATTTTATCGTTCGATTTTAATAATTCCATGGAGCCGGATCAGCTTTTCCCTATGTGCAACTGTCCTGCTCCCCCAAACTAGACTGTGAAAATAAAGCTCTTGTGCAATACCGAATTCGTGCTACTAAGATGCATTGCACAGTGCCTTTTACATAGTCTTAATTTTTGTGGCGCCTTGAAATTTTTAAATAAAGTCAAAAGTTTCGTGCTTTTATTCTGGCGAGATTCAAAACCTGCACCTTGTCGCTCCGAGTTAGAGCTCAATCAATGGTTTATATTGACCTGCGGTAGACAGAAGGTTTTGCTAACATATTTCCTTTTCCCAATTTCGTTCAAATAATAACACCGACTTTTCGTATCTGAAAAATAGTGTCTTGCGTCCTTCACTTTTATGGGAATGACGGAATTTGCCTTGGTTCTTTTATTTCCCTTTTGCGAAATGGAGTTGCTCAAATACCAAGCGGCTAATTCCTTGTCCCTGGCAAGTTTATCTTTATCGGCTAGCCTAATCTCATTAGCAATTTCGCTTTGTCTGTTAGGGTCTTCGTTTGTTGGTTCATTTGTCCATGCTCCATCCTCCCAATAAAAATCAATAAACGCAACACTATCTTTCGAAGGGCTACTTTTTTTAATCTTGGCCAATGTAGCCCGCTTGGCGAGACTATCGGGCGAGACTTTCTGTGATAAGGAATTTATTGTTGACAATAGTAATGCAAAAAGTAAAAGGGATTTCATCCGTTCTTATTTTGATTGTATTTCAGTCTGATGTATGCCGTAAAGGTTGCCTTACCAAGGAGTAAACTGTTACAAGGATCAAGAAATTAACTGCATAATTCACTTATCAGGCGGTGGTACACCCAGGCCTTCGAATAGATAGACTGTATCAAAAACGTATCAAATAACTTGACATCTTTAAGAATCTTTAAGCGTCACGAGAATCGAATGAAGTTCAAAGATGCCCCCGGAGGTTAACCGGTTTAACTTTGAGGTATCAAGAATCTTATATGACATATATACCAGCGGGATCACAATGGACCTCAAACAGTATTGTTTGAGGTCTTTTTTTATTAGTCGATCTCAGTCTACTTCCTTCCTTTTTTCTTTCGCATCAAATCAAGCTTTTCCATCATATCAGCTGGCTTGATCTCAAAGTAATCAGCGATCTTGAAGACAATGGTAATAGTGGGTTGAGAAATAGCCCTTTCCATCCTGGAAATAAATGCGCGCTCTATATTACAGTTGTCGGCTAATTCTTGCTGACTGACGCCATGCTCTTTCCTTAGTTGAGAAAGGACCTTGCCAAATGACTCTTTTAAATTGCTTTCCACAAGTGACAGCAAGCTATCAGCGGCATATGAAAATGGTTGAGCACAATAATGCTCAATCAATTATATTTGTGAAACTTAAACCCCATTAGATGAAATCGATATTTTTATTCATTTCCTTGTCTTCTGTAGTTGCTATCGTCAAAGCACAAGAATTACCTGAATACAACAATTCGGCAACTGCGTGGAACAGTAAGACAAAGATTAGTATTCCTCTGACTCCCGAGGAAACGGTGCGAAAAGACAAAATGAACTCTGCCTATAAAGTCCCATACGGCGCACTCTTTTCAAAAAAGGCAGCAGTCAAAACAACGATGCAACTTAACGGTCCAAAATCGAAAGCAAGGATCACAGCTGCAGATACCCTTAGGATCTTTGTAAAGATCGACAAGGACATTGATCCTGTAAGCGTAATCAAAATTTATAGAGCCACTCCTATAGATAACGCGAGAGAAGTTCAAGTCATGCAAGTTTCAAAAAAGGGCGATGTGGAACGATCGGATGGTGATTTCATGTACTTCTTGAAAAAACTGAATCCTGGAGTCTTTCAGGTGAATGTTTTAGGCACCAAGGCAAGCGATGAAATTCTCTTTTACATTGGAACCCATGAATCTTCCCTTGCAAAACTTACCCTTGGAGTCGATTAAGGTACCAATCCAACCTCGCAAAAATGATAAAGTACCTTAGACATTGTAAAGCTCAAAAGCTCATGAAACTAAAATCGATGTGCGAACTGTGTTTGTACATTAAACAAAGGCCACTGCAAAAAAGGAACATTATAGTCTTAGCAAAGAAATTCAAATTCACTGACGACCAATCGGCACGGATCATCGGAATGTCATTAAGAACTTTTAGAAAGAAGACCCTAGCTTCAGATCTGAGCGTTTTAGCATCAGAAATGGTCATCAGATTGTCGGAGCTTTATGAAGTTGGAATTGACACTTTCGGTGACCCTCAGTTGTTCATTCTATGGCTTAATTCAAACAGCATTGCATTCGGCAATATCAAACCTGCATTACTGATTGAATCTGGTTTAGGAGTAAGTCTTGTACGAGACCAATTTACGAGGATGCAGCATGGAATTCTAGTTTGAACATCGAAGTACTTATGAACACGTTAAGGATTATCACAGGATCTATTTTCGTCGTGGCCCTTCTGAGTGGCCTAATTTATACTATGTATAAAAGTCATCTGATGGTGAAGCGCTCCAGTCATAAAATTAAGTCTATTGAAGAAGCAGAGAACACAAAGTCAACCAGAGACCTTTTCTGAGTTTCTTAGATCAAATGTTAATGAAGCCCTGATGGGGCTTTTTGAACCCATTACATGGTTGAAATCATTTTGGCCAAGATTGTTTAATAAGAAGTGAATTCATTTCTTATCATCGTCATTATTAAACAAAAAACAGTCTTGGCTTAACCGTAATCTTGGTAAAGTATTCATAGCCCAGAAATACAGGTTCATAGCAGCCAAATTTTTTATCCGAGACCCTATAATCAAACCAAGCCATCTTCATGGCATTTTCTGCTGACGCTTCAATACCTGCTGACACCTTTTCAAGGTACATTGTTGGTGCGAGGGTAAGGTCCAGAACCAGGTGGTCAGTAAGTGTTAGCCAGGTATGAAATCTAATGGGGCTATCATGATTTGGGTTTATCAATCGTTCTCTGATGGATTCTTTAGACTCGTGATAAATCGGCACACCCGTTGAATAGAGATATCCACTTGTCACCACACTGTTGAGATCAAAACGCGTCTTCAGGTAAGTCTGTAATTCCTTGCTCATCAAAAAACATTTCAATGCCACATCTTCGATGTGAAGCTTACTTCTTGTGTATACCTCGTATAAGATGGCGTTTACTAAGAGTAAACGATCTTCAGGAGTGAAATCCAGTTCAGGTTCAAGTACAAAATCCGGACACTCCAATCCCATTTCTTTAGTAAATCTTATCGCTTCATCAAATTGTGTTAAGTAGTTCGAATTCATTGTAAAAAATTAAAATGTTTAATTCTTGAGGTTGGGTTAATACGATTCATATAGCTATGGTTTCGTGAAGGGAAAGAGCATAAACTCTTCTCCTATGCAAGCATTTTTAAAAAGTCATCGAGGATACAAGAACAAACAATTTCTTGGTGTCATTGGCGTCTATTTGATTGAGATACTTGATGGCGACTCGTTCATTCCAAAATTCCTCAAGATCACAGGCTCGGATTACGTCCACTCGCCATCCGATTCCTCACGTTTCCTGTCACCGGATGAACGAATGATCCTGAGATCATTTGATAATGATTGCATGATCATCTTTAAAAGCAGTAGCCATGAACCCGAACGTTATGTTTGCTCAATCCATCTTTTTATTTGTCAGCATAAGTCGAATATAAAAAAAATTTTAGCCGATGCACTCCGACTCGCGTCCCATCGATGGTCCAAAATTTCAGTCGATGGAAAATTTTACACATTGACCAACTCGCTTAAGCAGCCTGCTGCAGAAATTCTGGAAGCTTTACCTTAACGGAAAAGTTTATGATGGAGCCTTTGAACGCTCCTGGCAGCCATGTCACCCGATGAAATCCATCTTTGTCAAAAAGCACGGACGCACTTCCTGAAACAACGAAAAGTTCGCCTTCATTTTCATCGCAATAATTCCCAAGACTCTTTAGACTGCCACCGTGCGAAACAGCGTTCGAGCTGTACCCGTGCATCGCCGTCATAATAGCCTGTCCTTCATTTAATGTCTCATTCGAAACCTGAGACAACTCTTTAATAAACTCTTGACCACAATCCAGGAAAGTGAAACGCAACATATGGCCATCGTAAGAAGATTGCACAAAAATAGGTTCATGGGTCCCCCCGTGTTCTGAAGCATTTTGAAACAGTGTCATAAGAAAAGCCTTGGCATCCAACTTATAATGGTATGGCAGCAGTCTTTTCCAATCTTTACGAAATGCATCATGGAGCAGATAGTTTTTGAAAGCATCAATGTTATGACGATCAAAGGCAAAAACATTAGTAGCACCAGACTGGAAGGTTTCCTCCAGGTGGCGTTCCCACCCTGAGGAATTTCCAAACAAGTCTATTGTGAGCCCGACATCCGTTCCACATGCTTTTCGGGGAAGAATCCGAAGAGCGTTATTTGATTTTCCCAGCCACCGTCCGAGCGCGGCGTAAACCGTCGCCAGATTTCCGTCTACACTTTTGATGTTCTTCATATCAAACACCATTTTGGTATCCCGATGTCGATTGGCAATCTGTGTAATCCGGCCGATTGCTGAGAAGCCCTTTACGTCTGCCGTTATCTTTTCGCTTGTTGATTTGTGAAGTACTCTCATGCATCAAATTTGTAAGCAACTGATTCAAAGTTCACAGCTTTGATGACTTCAACAGTAATCTTCTCTACACCAGAGCGAAGGGCCTCGATGGCCGCTAGTCTTATCAATGTAATGATCTCACCGATGGTACCGTTGGTTTGTGAATAGATGAACTGTGCCAAACTCGGCTCACCTAGATCCGAAGGCTCCTTCAATGGTAAAAGCGCTTCATAACTTTTTAACAGTCTTTGGAAGTCTTCATCACACTCCCACTGAGTGAGGTGTACCTTCTTGAATCGATTGTTAAGCTGGGGATCTCTTGCTAAAACGTTCAGGACTTCGGATGTTCCAAAAGCGACCATAGGAAGGGATATCTGATTGGAGATGTATTTTATAGTATCCAGCAAAGTGCGCTGTTTTCTGTCCGGTATTCGATCGATGTGTTGAAACTCATCCATCATAAGGCATTTCACATTATAGTCGAGCAAACTGTCAATTACACTTTCGCGTATGTAGTCGACCTTACCAGAGGATATCACTGGTAACATCATTCCTTTGAGCATGGAATTGTAGAGACATCGGGCATCCGGATCAGGAGGCATTTGGATGCTGACAACAGGCATCTGAATTGAACCTGCATCGGTAGTCGTCATTCGATACTTAGATTCGATGCGTTTTCGGATTGACGTCTTTCCGTTGTCAGTGGATCCAATAATCGCAAGACTGTGCATCCGATTCATGCGTTCCATCTCAATCATGTTCTCTATGCGATCCACAATTTTTCTGGCCGAAAGGTATCCGATCCAATTATCACTTTGTATTAACCGGACTTTCTTTTCAACATCACCATTGCAAGATTCCAGGAACTTGCGCGTGAATTCATTTAAATGATCTTCTGGTTGTGTATTCGAGTTCATCATATGCTTTAATTTCTGTTGATAATTTTTTAATTGCGGGTGGTAAACTTGTGTTTTGTTCAAGCACTGGAACTACCTTTCGCTCTTCCTTCTCCATTCTTTTTTCGCGCTCGTTTTTCCTTCGCTGGTGCGTTGTCTGCCTTTTGGCTTCTTCTTCAATTCTGCACAACCGGCGATGTGTATCGATGATGTTGCGATCTGTAACCGGAATGCGTTTGCTCTTGAGTTCTTTGATAGCCCTTCGGTGATCCCATTTACTTACCTTATCGGGCTTGAAATTCATTGTGCAAGGAATTTCATGGTAACGGCTGTCAGATGGATTCAGAAAGTATATCGATGATATGTCTCTAGGGTCAGTCCGGAAGACCAACTCACGCTTCTTTTTTTTCTTTCCCGTTGACTCTTCCTCTAAAGCATTGATCCATGGAATAAGTATTCCTGCGTAATATCTAAGATTGTCGATGTGTACACCGGTCCGCTGAACAGTGCGCGTTTCCATTGGTAACCAATCGAAGTGCAGTTTGTCTTCATTGGTTTCTACATCCGGAAGACCGATGCCAAGAAATCCGTTGCGTCCTTGTATTCCATCAACCCACCTTTCCAATGGAGTTGCGCCGCCAATACCCTTATGTGGTTTAGTGTGGTATTCCTCGGTAACCCAAATGGTGAACCATTTTTCAAAATCCGATAGTGTCATCACCGCACTTTTTTCGGGTTTGAACTTAGAGCGAAACTCTTTGCTGACTTTTGTTGAACCGGAAAGGTCTTTAAGTTGGGATGCAATTGTTCCCATCAAACGCTCAATGTGTCCACCGAATTCAGGTTTCTTAACTGGGCGCCACTTCAAATTAATTTTATAAGCAGCGCAACTCGACTTCATCATTTTTCCCCGAAAATCTTTTCCATTGTCGCAATGCAGCGCGGTCATCTTCCCCCAGCATGGCCATGAAATATCTCCGAGGCCAAGCGACTCAAGATATTTTTCTTTCCGCAGCATAGCATGGATGACTGCTCTGCCGATCGAAAAACTGCTCGGCGGATCGTAAGAAATATAAAATCCAAGCACCATTCTGCTGAATACATCAATAAGCAACGTGAGCCAGGGGCGCTCAACTTCCGAGCGTTTCTCGCCATCAACCAACATGATGTCCAGTTTCGTGTGATCGATTTGAACCAAAGAGAGCGGCGCATCTACATTGGGTATGGTCCCCGGTTTTGGATCAAATTGCTGTCCCGCAGTACGTGGGCCTAATCTGCGTGCCATTTGTTCCTGCTTTGATCGACGATTGATTCTTCTTCGCAACGTATTTTCGCTTGGCACTTGCAGACCTAAATCAGTCAGTACTTCGACAAGATGCTTGTAGGTGGTATCTATTTCTTTTGACTCTAAGTATTTTGAATCAATGGCAGATTCAATTTGTTTCTCAACTTCAGCATCAAGCCGTCCCAAATCTTTGCCGCCAAGCTTTTCACTTGTCACTAAAGCACCGAGATGACCATAGTGTTCAAATTTCTCGATCCACTTGTACAACGTGGATACATTCAATGAATTTGCTTTCGCCACTTTTTTCAGTGCCTTTTTGTCTCCTTTCATCTCATTAAGGAAAGGCTTGATAATCGAAAGTCTCCATTTCGCTTTATCCTGCTGTTTAATGGAATAACTTTCGAATGGCCTGTCATAAGGATCAACATTTTTACTTTCTTCAGGTGCCTTGTCTTGCAGTTCAGATATTTTCACCGCGAATGATTCCAGTGTTTCTTCATCAGTTATATAAACTTCCTCCAGGCTTTTTTCTTTTCGGATGTGGCATAGTCTTCCCCTATAGTACACCCTTTCCTTTGGTTTTAACTTGATCATAATTGATAGGGATATTTCATTTCAAATGGGCGATCGGATAATCTAACCCTACTTTCCATGGTAAGCTTTCGGAAAAGATTACACGACAACTTCTTCTTATATATCATTGCCCAGATACTCGACAATAGCGCAGAAGGATTATCAGGCATTAGTTGGACCAGCGCCTCTATAGATTTTGCGCTGTGACCGAGGCTCTTTTCTATAAGAACTTGATGGCTTAGATCGATAGCATAATCTTGAAATCGAAAAAGGAAACGAACATTGTCAACGTAGTCGGTCCTTATCACTTTGTCAGTGACTATGCGATACTCCCATCCGTTCGATGCAGCAAATCTTTTCCCTGCATCAATAGCGGATTGGTACTGCACTTTGTTTTCTTTTAGCCACTCTGCAGATTTAACCTCAAAAAGTACGGGAGACCTGTCAAGGTATTCTACTAAATAGTCCGGAGTGTAAAGCGACTCTTTCCCGTCGACTGTGACATAAGGAATTTGTACCGGCTGCGAATGATAATTTTTTACTTCCCGGTCAAAAGTAAGGATGTACAAAAATCCTTCTTCAAGAGCAGACTCAAACTGCACTCCGGTATTCTTGTGGCTTGAAACAAGTCCCACAACTGTTCGGCCGTTACTACGGACCTGGCGTTTTGGTGAATACATTGTATTTTGTTTTAGTGATATCGGTCACACCATGCATGAAATTGTGCCGACTGACCTAAGTGCTATATACCCCCTCTTTTTTTGCAGTTCGATAAAAAAAATATTTCAGAATTGAGCATTAAAGTGCTCAATTAAGAGAAATACCTATTTTTACGTCCACATTTTTTATATTATCGTATGGAAAAATTTTTTACCGCCCTGCAAGAAAGCATGGGTGGGATAGCATTAAACTGTAGAGAAGCATGACGAGCGAAGTTTTTGATTTCAGTTCGCCTGGGGGTAAAGCCCTGATGCGTAACCTATATGCGTTTTCGCTCGCCCTGTTTAACAGACTTTATAAAACCGAAGTGAACGAAAGAGGCAAAAGTTTTAAGGACTATGTCCATGATGCAATTGAAAAACATCTATTGCAAGAGGACCGCTATGACCCCGCCAAATCACCATTGGAATATCATTTGAAGTATCATGTGATAAGAAGAGCCATTTACAACGACCTTCCTGCCGGTGTTAAGAAACTGCATAAAGAGACTGCCGTGAGCCAGTTGCAGGAGAGCAATCTTATCCCCGAACGCCAAAGCACACCAGCACGAATGACGTTGGCGGCGGTTGGGTATGATCAGGCACTGATTTTGAAGGAAGTTGAAGAGAAGGTAAACAATGATGCTGTTATGGAATCGATTTATCTTGCAGTTTGTGAAGATACTTTCGACTTTAGTGATCGGCAGGAAATCTGCAACGCTTATACAATAGCACCAGAAGAATTTGATAAAGGGATTAAACGGTTCAGGACAGTATTAAAAAGAGTATTTCAAGAATTTAAAATTAAAGGAATCGATGGGTAGCGGCTATAACAAGGTTGATAAACTATTTGATGAATATTTGAATTTCGTGTCTTCAAACGAAGAGTCGGAATCTTTCTTGAAAGAGAACGGCTTCGATCCTGATGAACTCGTCAATGAAGGAATAAAAAGAGCCCGGCAGATCCAGATGCAGCTTGCTTCTCAAAAAACAGAAAAACATTATGCCGAACTTAAAGCGTCTCTGTTGCAGCGGGCAAAAGAGCATGTGGAAAAACTATTGAGTGATGTCTCTTTCAATCTTGAAAATTTCATCAAACAAGAAAATATCAATATGGCCTTCAAGAATTTTGAAGAGCAGAATGAAAAAGAGATACGGGACATTCTCGAACGGCATTTCCTGCTAAAATTCGAAAATGAGTTAAAGGAAAAAGGCAAGTAGAATGTTGCTCACAAAAGCCGAGGCTGCTGCCCGCCAAATATTAGTCGGTTCCGGAATAGATTCCATACCAGCGCTTACATCAGTCAAACTAAAAGATCTCATCCAGGCACGCGGTGCATACTATGAAGAAATCGAACTGGATGGAAAGGATGGCCGGATCGTCACCCTCAAGGATCGCGCGGTAATTTCTATAAACAAATTCATTACTGACACCGGAAAAAAAAGATTCACTGCCGCCCACGAGCTGGGTCACTTCGAATTGCATAAAAGCCTTTCTGTAAATGCGGATACTCCCTACGAACTGTGTGATTGGTACCAGAAAGGCGGGCATGAGAAGGAGGCGAACGATTTTGCGTCCGAACTCTTGATGCCATACAAATTGTTCAAGCAAGAATGTGAAGGAAAAAAATTTGGGCCTGACTTGATTGAACACCTTGCGAATACTTTTATTGTTAGCCGTACCGCGGTTATTCTAAAATTTGTTAAAGCTGGAAATCACCCCGTATGTGTTTTCTGCTCAAAGGATAATAAAGTTAAGTGGTGGAAAATGTCGGAAGTAATGGCCACCATGGAGCATCCTTTCATTCCAAACTTTACCCGCTATAAGGTCAAGGTATCAAGTAAATTTCCGCCACCAGCAGATTCTGTGGCGGGACAATTAATGCGGTCTGGCAATGGAAGGAGCAATGATAAGTGTCAAGAAATTGAAAAATCAACATGGTTCGTAACTCATCCCAATTATGATCCGCCAATGTTTGAATACTGCAATTATGTGCCGCAGTATAATTTCGCTTTGAGTGTAGTTTGGGAGGATTAAATAAATCACTAGAGAAATAAACTAGTCAAGTTATCCTTCATCATCCAGTCTCAATTCCCCAACCGCACTTTCTAACAAATCAGCCTTAATCACAAAGCTTGACACACACATACGGTAGTGTCCACTTTCAAAGAATTACTATTTATTTTAGTAAAAGCTATTTAATATTTACTATTTAATGTAGTTTTATTCGATGGAACTAGTGAACAAGAATTTACGCTTTTTAAGAGGAAAGGCCAATTTGACTCAGAAGGAGCTTGCATTGAGGCTAGATGTTAAGTTGCCTGTAATTGGTTCCTACGAGGAAGGTCGTTCACTTCCCCCTATACCGACATCAATCAAAATAGCGCAACTTTTTAACGTCAGTTTGGATATGCTGCTCACCCGGGACGTATCTGAGAGTCGTCATAAAACTAAAGCAGGCAAAGAGAAAGAAATTCTTGCAATTACAATTGACTCACTGGGCGATGAAAATGTTGAATTCGTCTCGCATAAGGCATCCGCCGGATACATCAGCGAATATTCCGATACGGAATATCTTAAAGAACTCCCAAAAATCTCACTTCCTTTCCTTTCCAAGTCTCACAGTTATCGCGCATTCGAAATCACCGGGCAATCCATGTTGCCTGTCCAAAGCGGTGACATCATAGTTGGTAAGTACCTCGATGACATCAAAAAAATTAAAAGCAGCAAAACGTATGTATTCGTCGCAAAGACAAATGGGATCGTCTATAAACGTGTGTTTGAATTTCTGACCAGCAGTTTATTGCTGGTTTCTGATAATCCTGCTTACGATCCTTATATACTGCCTTTTGAAGACATCCTGGAAGTTTGGGCATTTGTAGTTCGCATGACGCAAGAAGAAGAACAACCGGACTTATCGCTCAGATACGCAGATAAAATTGTAAATCTTAAAAACAGATAATTAATGGGAAAGCCATTTCAAACCGAATTATCGAGTATTGAGAGTACTCGCTCATGGGCCCTCGATCAAAATGTTAAAGCCCTTCGTAAATTAATTTTTTCCAGTTCGGATAAGCCTTTTTATATTATTGGCTCCGGAGGTTCATTTAGCTCTTGCACCTTCGTTGCCGACCTATTACAGTATGATGGTTTTTTTGCTAAAGCGATTACCCCTTTGGCGATTCACCAAAACCGGATAAGAATTTTCGGCGCTAACCTAATTTTCATTAGTGCCAGCGGTAAGAATACGGATATTTTATCATCGTATGAGACAGCGATGCAACAAAATCCAAATCTTGCCATAAGCATTACTTTAAAGATCGACAGTGCCTTAAAGAAGCTGTCTAAAAAATATTCAATCGGAAATCATTTCGAGTTTGATCTCCCATCGGGGAAAGATGGCTTTCTCGCTACAAACTCACTGGTTGCGATTTATGCCATCATGAATAAAGCATTGGATCTTTCCACCCAGACCAAGATGCCTGATCCTTTCACAGTGGATGTTGATTCTATCAAAGCCTTTGCAAAAAAGAATGCAACACGAAAATCATTTATTGTACTATATGGAGGTTGGAGTTCGTCAGTCGCAGTGGATCTGGAATCAAAATTTTCAGAAGCGGCACTCGGAAACATTTTACTTTCAGACTACCGGAATTTCGGGCACGGCCGCCATCATTGGTTTGACAAGCAAGGCAAAGATTCAGTAATCATTCTCCTAATCACTCCCGATGAAGAAAGATTGGCAAACAAGACAATCTCAATCCTTCCCAAAACTATCCCACATATAAAGCTATCAGTGAATGAGTCAACTTCAAATGGAACGGTTGAATTGTTAATGCAATCTTTTTACCTGGTGAATGAAATTGGTAAGGTGAAGAAAATTGATCCGGGAAGACCGGGAGTACCGCCATACGGCAGTAAACTTTACAATCTAAAATATAAAACACTTGTTAAGAACAATTCCGCCTTTAGCTCAAGAGAATACCTTGCAATTTCAAGAAAAGTAGAATCGATAGATTTATTGACTCAACATGAGTTGAGTCTATGGAATGATGGACTCAACCGCTTTAAGGAACTCTTTGCTTCCACAAAATTTGGTGGAATCATTTTCGATTACGACGGAACACTTTGTTCGTCACAAAATCGATACTTGGGGATTTCAAACGAAGTTGCCAACGCGATCAGCGAGTTGTTAAAGAGAGGATTTATTATTGGTGTTGCCACCGGACGTGGAAAGTCCGCGAGAGAAGATTTTCAAAAACAAATTCCGAAAGAATACTGGGGACAAATTGTCATCGGATACTACAACGGATCCGCAATCGGACTACTTTCTGAAACTGCTGTTCCAGACACCGCTTCTTCACCGCACCCTTCCCTAGTGGCCATTGTAGAGGAGTTAAAACAGCAAGAGCTGCTCAAAGATGCCATTACCATTGAAATGCGGCCTTTTCAACTGACAATAGAAATTTCTGATCCGCTCAAATGGCCCTACTATAGGGGAATCATTTCGAATGTTCTGCTTAAAAAGAATGTTGCCGATATTCAAATGTTAGAATCAAGTCATTCTTGCGATATTGTCGTAAAATCCAAAGCATCAAAGTTGAACGTACTTTCTCCATGTATTGAACTTGCCAAAAAGCACAATCTTCCCTCAGAGTTTGTGTGTATCGGCGATCGTGGCCGATGGCCTGGAAATGATGCCGAACTTTTGTCCCAACCATACTCGCTAAGTGTCGACGAAGTTTCATCGGATATAATGTCGTGCTGGAACCTTTCAGGGCCAGGAAAGAAAAATGTCGAAGCCACGCTGGATTACTTGTCAAAAAGTAAATATAGTGACCACTCATTCAGTTTTGAATTATGAGGATTACGCTCGCAGAACGTTTACTGGCAAAGACATTGGATTGGACACCAGAGCAAATTTCTACTGAAAGAAGATTGCTTCAGGCCCTGGGTGATTTCAAATTCGATGGTTACTACCAGTTTTCTCATGGCATACGTTTTATAGAAAGTTTAATGCGGTGGCTCAAACAGTTTGATAACATTGAGGAGAAGCGGACCGCCTATGAATTTATTAAACAGAAACTCATTTTCATTTCAAACGAACAAATGCTCCATTTGGTCGGAGTAGCTTTTTCGGAAAAAGTAAGTCCACGGATTGTTAACAAATCTGCAGAAGCTCTTTCTCTGAAACCTTATCAACTTCACAAAATTGTTTCCAGTGACGAGTATAAAGCAAATTTCCGAAAAACGATGTTCATTGGTCTTAGTGATGGATCACGGATCGATCAGTTCAGACGTGCTGGTAAGATCAGTAATGAACAAGTTCTAACTACTTACAGCATCTCCAACGAGAAAGCTGCTGAAATGCAAAAAGATCTCCAGGTAATTTACAAAGGTCAAAAGTTCAATAGTATTTTTTTAATTGATGATTTTACAGCCAGTGGAAAAAGCTATTTCAGAGGAAATGAAAAGAAGGGCAAAATATATAAGTTCTTCACAGATTTGTTTGATAACACGAAGCTCGATAACCTGATCGACAAGTCATCGCTAGATATTCACATCTTGTTTTATGTTGCAACTACTTATTCAATCAAGAACCTTGAAGAAGCCATTAATGTTTGGAAGAAAGCCAACTCCCACAACTTCAAGCTAACCATTGATGCAGTCCAACTGATTGATGAGACTGTTAGCAATGGGGTGACAAGTGATCAAGCGTTGATGAAACTTTGCGAAAAGTATTTTGATCAAAGTATCATAGACACACATTATAAAGTAGGAAAAACAGCGAAGCCATATCTGGGGTTTGACGAATGCGCCTTACCTCTGGTGCTGAACCACAATACACCCAATAATTCTCTTCCCATATTGTGGCTTCCGGATGACAAGGACTTTAGAGGAATTTTCCCGAGAGTGACACGACATAAAGATGAGCAATAAATTAAGGAATCCTTTCAAAATGAGGGCGTCCGAACGAATCGAATCGGACGTGAGCTTCCTGCGTTTATACAGCCATGTTGTTCTTGAAGCATTAATTGATAAAAATCAGAAAGGAGAACTTTGGAATCAAGTCTTATTCATTCGCAGTTCTCCAGGTGCTGGTAAGACATCACTCCTTCGAATTTTTGAACCCAACTCACTTAACACTTTACACACCCATCGATCGTCCGCTGATTATCGTGAGTTATACGGAGCTCTAAAAAAACTTGACGTTATCTCAGAAGACGGCGTGCAAGTAGTTGGAGTAATACTATCAGGGACCCGTAACTATGGGATGATTGATGATCTTGCTATTTCCGATGGCCAAAAACGAAGGCTATTCTATGCACTGCTCAACTCCCGCATCGTGCTGGCATTCTTAAAGGGAATCTGTATCCTTCATAAACTACCTTATCCAGATAGCTTGGAAATTGTCAAGTTTAATTTTAAGGGAGATGATTTTCAATCTTTCGGAATCCCAAGTTCGTGTAACGGCAAAGATCTCCATTCGTGGGCTTCCAAAATCGAGCGCGATGTTCAGGTTTCAATGGATAGCTTTCGTCCCCAAAAAGAAAACATGGTTGGACATGATGAATTTTTTGTGATTGATATTCTGAAACCTGAAAGCTTCACGGTGGCAGGTAAAAGCAGTTGCACAAAAGTGCTCATTATGCTGGATGATGCTCACAAATTTACAGCCGGCCAACGTGAATCTCTTTTCAAATATGTTGTTGAGAGAAGGACCAATTCAAATGTGTGGATCTCCGAGCGCTTGGAGGCACTTCAGCCAGAAGAACATTTTGCTTCATTCAACAAGAGGGACTATCAGGAACTTAATCTAGAACGATTCTGGGCAAACCGTCAGGGGCATTTTGAAAAAATCCTTCTCGCTGTCGCAACCAAAAGAGCAGCGATGTCTACTGATCAGGTTAATTCTTTTATGGAAAACCTGGAAGCTGATCTGGAAGAAGACATCTATGATGTTAAAATTAAAAACGCAGTTGAAAATATTCGTGGCAACATTTCAAAAATTGGTTCCTATTCTTCCAAGTTCCAAACCTGGATTGAACATGCAAAGGAGGCTACTGGACATCCTCTTGAACTTGCGATGTTATTGAAACAGATAGAGATTATTATCACGCGTAATGTCGGAAAGACCCAACTTGCTTTTGATTTTCCGCTCAACGTGAAGGAACTGAATGATAAGATGGATAGCAATACTGAAGCTGCGGCGTTGCTTTTCTTATCGCGTGAAAACAAGATACCTTACTACTATGGGTTTAAGAGCCTTTCTAAGGTATCGACAAATAATATTGAACAATTCCTAGCTTTTTCTTCCGAGCTGTTTGAGGGAATGCTTTCCAACGGTATTGCCGGCAATCCAGTAATGATATCAACGGAGACGCAGGAAAAAATATTAAGAAAAGTTGCAGATGAAAAGTGGAAGGAATTACCCAAACTAATTCCACAGAGTATTCAGGTAATTAAATTTATAACTGAGCTTTGTGATTTTTCTTATAAAGAGACCTATAAACCTAATGCTCCATATGCTCCCGGCATCAGCGGGATTGCTGTTACCGAAGATGCGGAAGGACTTTTGCCCGAAGGTCCCTGGCTCAAAAACCCAATCTATGAAAGGCTACGCGAAGTCTTGTCCGTTTGCCTTGCTTTTAATTTGCTCGATCTGAAGGAAGTTAATCAAGGAGAGAAAGGAAAAGTCTGGAAAGTATTCTATCTTAACCGGTGGCTGTGTTTAAAATTCAATCTTGCATTGAGTTACGGAGGGTGGAGAGCGAAAAAGCCCGATGAACTATTAAAATGGATACCAGCTCATGAATAACCTCCGTTGGCAACACAGCGTTCTGATGCGAAACAACGAAGTTCCTGAATTCTGGAAACAGCATTTTACATCTTCTTCAAAACTTTTATTCGTTCTAGGCAAAGGTTTTGATCCTCGTATGACGTTAGGGATCGAAAATATTCTCAGTGAAGTACCAGAAGTCAAACTGGAATGCCTACTCATTGAGTTTGATGAAGGTAGAAATTCGCCATCCACCCGTTATAAGGATCTGGTCACCAGCAATAATGACAAGCTGACAAAATTGGTTAATAACATTACGCATAAAAAAATCTCTGCCTGGTCCAAGAAAGGAGGAAAGAAAATGAGAGTCGGTGACCGCCAGGCTGCTCAACTTATCTTTGAAATCCTGCCAGAGCATGATTACACTGATATTATCGTTGACATAAGTGCGCTACCTCGAAGCATTTATTTCGCAATCATCGGCAAGATGCTTGCCATAATAGATGATGACATTGCTGACAAAAAGAAATCGCCAAATTTTTTCGTGATGGCGGCAGAGAATGTGAATATTGACTATCAGATTGTTGAAGAAGAACTTGATGACGACTTGGGATATCAGCATGGTTTTGCGAGCACCCTTGACTCTGTGGCTGATGACCGTCCGGTGATATGGCTCCCGCTTCTGGGCGAGAGAAAAGCAGCTCAACTTGAAAGAGCTTATCAGTTTATCAGCCCCAGTGAAGTTTGCCCAATTCTTCCCTTCCCGTCTAAGGATCCCAGGAGATCAGATAATATTTTCATTGAACACCAGGAAACACTCTTTGACGTTCTGAAAACTGAAGCACAAAACATTATGTATGTGCCCGAGCAAAATCCTTTTGAGGTTTATAAAAAGCTTATCTCCACGATTGACAATTATCATAACTCACTTTCTGTATTAAAAGGCAGTAAAGCTGTCCTTAGCACCTTCTGCAGCAAACTTTTATCGATTGGAGCTTTACTAGCGGCGTACGAGCTTACTTATCCGCACAACCCTGTGGCGGTTGGGGATCGGTTAGATGTCGGAGTATTACACGTTGATTCACAGGGTTATAATATTGATGATCCTGCAGCGCTTCAGGCGATGCGAGATAAAAGTGAACTTTTTGTTATATGGTTAACAGGAACACCTTATGATGACTAAATTTGCATCTGTGTCAAAGAAATCAGTTTGTTGGGGCTCAGGCTTACTTGCCCTTGATGTAATCCTGAATGGTAGCCCGTCTACACCACCCAAGCTGACTGCTGGTGGGTCATGTGGAAATGTTATGACCATTCTATCATATCTGGGATGGTCTTCGTATCCAGTCGCGCGATTGAAAAACAACGAAGCTTCGGAAGAAATCTTCGCTGATCTGAAACGATGGGGTGTAAAAACTGATTTCATTCTCAAAGAACCCACCGGAAGTACTTCGATCATTATCCATCGGATACTTAAGAACAGGAAAGGTCAATCCATTCATCGTTTCGAATTCCGGGACCCTACAACTGGCAACTGGTTTCCAGGCTACAAGCCTTTTCTGTCTAAACAAGTGCCTGATTTGGTGGACAAAATGCCGAAGCCTAACGTTTATTACTTCGACCGGATCAACCGGGCAGCGATTGACTTAGCAGTTGAAGCAAAAAATCAAGGAGCAGTGGTTTTCTTTGAACCGTCGTCGATTGGCGATCCCAAACTCTTTGAAGAATGTCTTGATGCGTCGGACATCATTAAGTTTTCAAATGAACGGATTCCGGAATATCGGAGCCTCTATAAAAAAAGCAGGGTCTACCTTGAAATCGAGACTCGTGGTAAAGATGGGCTAAGCTTCCGCTGCTCAAAAAGTAAGTCAAAGTGGACGTCAGTAGATCCATTTATTATCTCTGAACTTACAGATTCCGCAGGTGCTGGCGACTGGTGTACCGCTGGTATTATTGACAATCTCTGCAAGTCGGGTAAATCAGACTTCAAAAAGAAAAGTCTTTCCGCTATCAAAATTGGTCTCCAAAAAGGTCAGGTACTAGGAGCAATCAACTGTTTCTTCGATGGCGCCAGGGGAATTATGTACAATGTTGAGAAGAAAGCATTCACCACAGTTCAGAGAAGCAGTGCGTCAAAGCTTGAAATTTTGAAAAAGGAAGTTCTCTTCAGATCGGTCAAGTCGACTTATAAGGAATTCGATCTCAAAACTATTGAGGAGAAAATTTTTGCGAAATAAATATTCAAGTCCCTCGTTGGTCACTAGTTATTTTTTCATTCGATTTTTAATTTCATACGTCAAGGACTTAAGTTCCAGCCTTTTTTGAAATCTAATGTAGGTTCCTGTAAACCTAAGTGACCACCCACATTCGCGTGCTGTAATCGCCCTAAAATTTGGAGAATTCTTAAATTTTAGCCCCGTCGATTTTAGTCTGATAAAAACAAGGCTGGTCGTCTTTACTTAGAGAAAAGTCTAAATTACTAATGGTTTTAAACGTTGGTTTAACCCCTGTTAGTCTAAAAGTGATTGAGAACCGACAACTGGGTGTAGTTTCTCACAGAAGATTTAGACTCGACCAAAGTAAAGTAGACTATTACCTAACTAAATTAGACTCGAAGTGCTGGTCCTTGGGACCAACATGACCCAAGAGGGCCGGAAAAATTGCAGATAGAATTGTTTGTTAGAACTATTGGATTCGAATCCCAGCGGGATCACAAAACGGAGGGCATCCGAAACTAAAGGCACAGAATCAATGTCTGGGCGGTTTTTCACAAAATTTGAGTATACGACTTCTTTGATCCATAATCACTCAGTGGGTGTGCATTTACTCAACCGCGCTTCTTGCCTTTGCAGGTTTAGAAGAAAGTTTTACTTCGCCGTTAAGATGCCCTGAGACCGCCTTCACCACGATAGCTCCAGGCTCTCCAGTGGATTGAACGATCACCTGTGCCAGCCCATTAAACAATTTTCTTTTCCATGGTTCTGCGGGTCTTATGATTTGAACAGTAGCCTGAACTTCTTCCCTTCTTTGCTCATTTTGATAAGGCATTGCTACTATCGTAACGACGTTGTTTCCTGTTTTCCACTCTGAAGGTTCAATTGCTACTTCATATCCAAATGAAGAATTAGAGCGATTGAATTGCTGCACGTTTCCATTTAGATAAACGCCTTGCATCTTTCCAACGTTTGGCAACAACACGCTGATGGAGACGTCTCCTGGCTTCTCCGTCATGTTGAATTTCCCTCGGAACACGTTTGTTTCATTCGCACTGCCATTGGCTTTCCAATTGGAAATTACTGTCCATTCAGTATCGTCTGCAATGGCCATAATTTCTGGCAGGTTATCTATTGCGTTTACGGTTTTTACTCTCCAATCAGTTATATGCTTCACCGTGATTTCATCAATATATTTGTCCGCTTCAAGCGATGATGGATTTCCATTACCAACGCCGATAATTTTTCCGGGCCCTTGAATGGTGAAGACGATTTCGTCATTTGTATCAGGCACAAATCTTTTCGCTTTGTCGAACTCCGAAACTGTGATGATTGCGAGATCTTCACCATCAGCCTTTATTTCTGGTTTATGAGATTGCATTTGAATGGTGCTCCCCTTTTCAGTAGTTTGAATAACCTCAGAAGAAACGTTTTTTTCGCTTACATATCCTTTGGCTTCCAGTTTTCCTGGCGTGTAGGGTACACTCCACTCCGCGTGTGAGTCTTTCTGAATTTTCTGTCGTCCCTGTGACTTGCCGTTGAGGAATAGTTCTACTTCTTCACAATTGCTATAGGCCCACACCTTCACCGGTTCTCCATTCTTCCGCACGACGTCCGTGCCGGAATTCCAATGAGGAAAAATATGAAGCATCGGAGACGTAGTCCACCATGATTTATAGTAGAATGAATTGTCTTTAGGAAACCCGCACAAATCAAGAACGCCAAATTGAGAAGCAATCGCGGGCCACGCGAACGGCGCTGGCTCGCCCCTATAATCAAATCCTGACCAAACAAACATTCCGGCAAGGAAGTCGCGCTTGCTATAGTATGTCCAGCCCTGTTCCGCACTCGCTCCCCAATCGGAAGGATCCCAATCATATGCGTTAAGGTGGCAATGCTCTTTATCATCTACATAAATGCCACGCGTAGAAAAAGTAGCGCCTTCCTCCGTTCCAACACCGTCTTGACGGGGAAACTTTTTATGTTGTTGATCTGTGTCGCCATGACTGATATAGTTATACCCCATCACATCGATCACCGTCGAGATGCCGTTACCCCATCCGCCGCTTACTGCTGCGGTGTAAAGCCTTGTGCTGTCGAGATGTCTGGCGTAGTCCTGCATCGTGGACGCTATGCGCGCTCCTCTGTCTGAACCTTCCGTTCCCCACTCTTCGTTTCCAAGAGACCACAGTATAACGCTTGGATGGTTTCGATCGCGCACGATCATGCGCTTAAGTTCTTTCAGATTCTGATCGCTCGTGCCCATTAGGCGATTCTCATCGATGACGAGCATTCCCAGTTCATCACACGCTTGTAACAATTCCGGCGTTGGAGGATTATGAGAACACCGGTAAGCGTTACAGCCTGTTTCTTTCAGTTTCGCTATTCTGAAACGCTGCAATTCATCAGGTAGTGCTGTGCCCACGCCTGCGTGATCCTGATGATTGTTAGTGCCGTGAAGTTTTACGTGTTTATCATTTAAAAAAAATCCCTTGTCAGGATCCCAACGGATGCTTCTTATTCCAACGGTGGTTTCATATCTATCTACCGTTTTCGCCGCCGAAGAAATTGTTGTTATCATTTTGTACAGATAGGGATTCTCCAGCGACCATAATGTTGGATTAGGTACTATGACCTGAGCCGCTAACTCGTAAGATGCACCTGTAGTCAACGACAGTTTGCTGATCGCTGTACTATCGATCTTTTTTCCCTGGGCGTCAACTATGACATGTTTTAACGTAAAATCAATCTTGGCTTTTCCATCATTCACCACTGTTGTCTTTATCCTAACGGTAGCAAGATTTTGGTTTATCGACGACGACGCGAAGGTTCCATGATAATCAACATGAAGAGGTTCTGTTTTAACAAGCCATACATGGCGATATATTCCGGCCCCCTCGTAGAACCATCCCTCTTCCATACCAGCGTCCACACGCACTACAATCACATTATCTCCTCCATAATTCAAGTAATCGGTGAGGTTGTATTGGAAACTGCTGTAACCACTCGGTTCAATGCCAAGATAATGGCCGTTGATCCACGTGATGGAATTTCGGAATACGCCATCAAATTCAAGAGTAATTTTTCGTCCGTCATCAGACATGGGAATAAAAAAAGTTTTTCTATACCACCCAACACTGCGTTCCTGAAAATTTCTCCCAATGGCTTTGAAACCGTGACTGAGACTGGCCAGGCTATCGAATGGAGCTTCAACTGCCCAATCGTGAGGAATGTCAAGTTTTCGCCAGTTGCGATCGTCAAACGTTGGCGAAGCAGGGCCGTCTGCAAATCCTCCCTTCGCGTAAAATGAAAAATACGCGAGGCCATAATTAAAATCCTTGTCATGATCAAAAGGATGACCAAAACTAAATCGCCAATTTCTGTCCATGAGTAGCTTCTCACGTTGAAGCGTTTGTGCAACTATCTTCGATGACAAAAGGATAAAAATGAAAGGAAAAATCAACTTGGAAAACCTTGTCATATTTTTTTTGCGTTTTATATGGATTGATTCGCTTATGGCTGTGCCACATCGAGATTTTTCAAATGCGTAAACGACCTGACTCGGCCATTATTGATAACGAAGAAAACGTGATTCCCATCCCTGATAATCCTGCGAACGTCATCTGAGATGCTAATACCGTTACTACTTGGCTTGATAAAATGAAAATTACCTTCCTTGTCATTAAGAAAAATAAAACCATTGTTTCCTTTTAACAGACCCGTACGTGCGCGTGTGCGTTCAAGATTTCCACCAGTCAGCAAATCATCCAAGCCATCGTTATTTACATCCATGACTGCCAATGCAAAAACCGGAGAAAACTGAAGTTGAATTGGCAACTCTTTAACATTAAATATGCCTTTGTCATTTTTGAAGTATGTCGTTTCGAAGCAATAAGCATTGAGCTTCGAAGCTTTTCGTATCGCTTCAGGAGAAAGAATATCTTCAAGTCCAGCCTTAGCATAATCCGCATACGCTGGAAATCTCTTTTTCAATACGGGCAATTGTTCTGTCAATTCATCTCTTGTAGGAAAAGGGCAGCTTATGTCTTTTACATAATAAAATAAAAGCGGATCCACAGAACCGTTATCGTCGAAATCATCATAATATAGAGTTGCTGGTCTGGAGATAGCTGGCTTAACTTGAGTATTAAGGCCATAGTTTCCAACGATAAGATCTTTATCCCCATCACGGTCAAAATCATGTACAAGGATTGTATTCCATAAGCCATTTGTCTTCTCCTTAAAGTAGTCAGCGCTCTTATCAATCAAACTTCCGTTGGTATAGATAAATACTTTTATCGGCATCCACTCCCCTACGATGACCAGGTCCTCCAACTGGTCACCGTTTAGATCCGTCCACGCCGCATCAGTTATCATTCCGATGTTCTTAATTTCAGGGCAAACCCGCTGTGTAACTATGGAGAAAACTCCTTTACCGTTATTCTGTAATAAATAACTTTCGGGAGCTTCAGGATAACGCCCTGGAATAATTCTTCCGCCGATGAACAGGTCAACATCACCATCATGGTCGAAGTCAGCCGGTCTGACGCATGATCCACTCGAGCGCATGGACGGGAGTTTTCCACGAATGAAATTGCCTTTGCCATCGTTCATGTATATTTTATCTTCCAGCAATGCATCATCGGTTACAAATTCATAACCACCGGTAACCACATATAAATCCAGATCCCCATCGTTGTCTGCGTCGAAAAAAGTGGCGTCGATATCTTCCGAATTTTTTCCTTCATCGAAAGATGGCATTCCTTTTTTATTAAAATTCCTATTTCTATTTTGAATATGGAGTTCACCGACCTGATCCTTCGCTCCGCCAAAGTAAAAATCCCCAAGCCCATCACCATTCACGTCACCAAATGCTACTGCCGGGCCCTGCGACGAATACATCCTTGTCAACAGCGGTTGATATTTGAAATCAATAAAATCATTTTCGCGATGAACAAAGTTAATTAGGGAATCTTCACGAAACATTTCAAACGAAGTGGGTGAGGTTGTCTTGTTTGAATTGTCCGACATCTCCTCGACAACGGTCAGCGTTTGGTTTGTTTTTACATTGGTTAATAGTTGGCGTGGTCCGTTTGGCCAATTGACAACAACGGAATCGAAAGTTTCGATTTGATTTGCTCCGAAATAAAGTATCGGCTCAACGGAAGATTGGAATCCACGATAAGGGCAAAGCTCACGCATCATCAGTTTTCCATTCGCATAGGCCGTTACTTTTCCTCCAATACCGTATCGATTCTTATCTTGTCCCAGCAAGCGCACTTTTAAGTATTTGTTTTGATTCCAAGCATTTGAATTATTGCGATACACCCCGGCTTTTTCATCCATGTTATTCACGACCAGATCAAGGTCACCATCATTATCGAGATCACCATAGGCGGCTCCGTGTGTTAAATTTAATTCCGTCATTCCCCATTCCTCCGATACATCAGAAAACGCTATTCCATTAATGTTCTTAAAGAGGTAATTGTGGATCTTAGTCGAATTCATTTTTTTCAACATTTCCAGGTTGCTGTCAAAATTTTTACCCGCATTCTTTTGAAGCAGTTGATTAGCTCGGTACTTAGCAAAATCACTATTGGTATAATCCCTTTTATAACCATTGGATACAAACAAATCCTGAAGGCCATCATTATCATAGTCCGCAAATAGTGCTGACCAACTCCAATCGGTATTAGATACACCGGCCAATTGACCGATCTCACTGAAATATCCTTTCCCATTGTTAAGATGCAGCATATTTCTCATGAACTGGTGATGAAGGCCATTGTGCACCATCTGATTATAGATGTCGTAGTTATCGGCCCACATCAGTTGTTTCTGCCGTAGGTTGTTGTCTGGCAGCATATCCAATGAAAAAATATCAGAAAGGCCGTCGTTGTTTACATCAGCTATATCAGTACCCATTGAGAACCGTGAAATATGCGTAAGAAAATTGTCTTGAGATTCCTTAAAAAATTTACCTTGTTGATTCATGAGGAGCTTGTCACTTCCTGTATAATCATTAGAGGTGTATAAGTCGAGCCAGCCGTCGTTATTTAAATCAGAATAACAAATACCCAAACCAAAATTGTGAGCGGGACCATAAACACCCATCGAATCACTAACATCTATGAATTTGCCGTTTCTATTTTCAAACAGCTTATTTCCAACAAACGGAACCCGATCGATTTTGCTTTCGGTTCTGATGTCGAAGTTTCGTACAACTCGGGAGACAGCGTGATTCAGCAAAAACATATCAAGATCACCGTCGCGATCATAATCAAGAAATGAAGCTTGTGTAGAATAGGATGCATCATCAAGGCCATATTCCTTGGCCATGTCTGTAAAAGTCAAATTGCCGTTGTTGATGAAAAGTGAATTCCTTCTTTGAGGTAATTCATTGGCGGCCGACCGGCATACATATATATCCAAGAAACCATCACCGTTAATGTCGACCATTGAAACGCCAGTCTTCCATCCCCATGCTGCGACCGTGCCAGATTTTTCCGTTATGTCTTCAAAATTCAAATTACCTTTATTAAGGTAGAGTCTATTTTGTGCTTGGTTTGCCGATAAGTATATGTCAACCAAACCATCGTTGTTCACATCGCCTAAGGCAACACCGCCTCCGTTGTAGAAATATTCATAAGCGAATACATTGTAATCTTCACTTTCAACATTAACATTATTGAAAGTTACGCCCGTATGCGATGCAGATAATTTTGTAAAGAGCGTGTGCGGAGTAGATTCCCGACACGAGGTGAGG
>Ga0302321_100000686_pt1 | contig 29488 bp, 17 predicted proteins | sample Fen_T0_1_FD_202505 | JGI IMG/M metagenome (GOLD analysis project Ga0302321, IMG submission 202505) | Peat permafrost microbial communities from Stordalen Mire near Abisko, Sweden - Fen_T0_1 | ecosystem: Environmental > Terrestrial > Soil > Wetlands > Permafrost | place: Sweden: Abisko... | reverse complement strand
GACTGAAGCCACAGAGCTAGAGTTTCGGTTGCGGCACCTTGGAATTCACATGCCGGTAGTAAACCTGCGCCACTTCATCACCATCGCGCTTGCCGGTGTTTTTGAGGGCAAACGTCACCTTCAGCGTGCCGTTGGTGGCAATCTTTTTTGAAGCCAGTTTCGCTTTCGTGTAATCGAAGGCGGTGTAACTCAAGCCGTGGCCAAACGCGTAGAGCGGTTTGCTTTCGAAGTAACGGTAGGTGCGATTCTTCATCGAATAATCCGTGAAGCTCGGCAAATCGGCCGTTGCTCGATAGAAGGTGATGGGCAGATGGCCCGAAGGGTTGACCTGGCCGAAAAGCACCTCGGCCACGGCGCGAGCGCCCTCCTGGCCGGGATACCAAGCCTGCAAAATAGCCGGCAGATTCTCGTCTTCCCACGGCAACGCCATAGCCGAACCACTACAGTTAACCATAATGACAGGTTTGCCGGTGGTATGAAGTTCTTTAACGAGGTCCTGCTGTTCCTGCGGCAGCTCGATCGATTCGCGATCAAAACTTTCGCCTTCCTGGGCTGCCGTTATACCCCCGACATAAATGATCAGGTCGACATTCGCCGCCAGTGCGAGCGCTTCGGCTTTCAGTTCCGCGACAGGGCGCTTGGTCGCGTTGTCCTGCCCGCTCCAGGGTGCGGCGCCGGGTTTGGTTGTGATCGGACTGCCCATCGCGAACGTGACCTCGATGTCTTTCCTGGCTTCTTGGCGGATGCCGCTCAAAATGGAAACCGAGTGAGAAGCAGACCCGTGGTAATTCCCCTCCAGCATCGATCTCGAGTCACCGTTGGGACCGATCACAGCGATGCGTTTGTATTTGGTGCGATCAAGCGGAAGGATGCCGTTGTTTTTCAGCAGCACCAACGACTGCCGTGCAAGCTCCAACGCGACTTGGCCGTTCTCCGGCGTGTCGTTATCTTTAATCGTATATTTTGTATAAGGAACCTTGTCGGCGGGGTCGAAGAGCCCGAGACGGAAACGCGTCCAGAGCGTACGATACAGGGCTTGATCGATCTCTGATTCGGTTACCAAATTCTGCTGCACGGCGCGTACAAGCGCGTTGTAGTCGCCGCCGCAGCAGAGGTTACAACCAGCCTTCACCGCTAAGGCTGCTGCCTCTTCCGCAGTCTTCACGTAACGATGCTGTTTTTCTCCATAAATATCGCGGACTGCATCGCAATCCGAGACCACGTAGCCATCGAAGCCCCATTGTTTGCGCAGCAGATCGTTAAGCAGAAAAGAATTTCCACTCGCGGGAATACCGTTGATCGCGTTGTACGCGCTCATCACACCGCCGACTTTGCCCTCGCGCACCACGCGCTCGAATTGCGGCAAGTAAGTCTCGTACAAGTCGCGTTCCGAAATCACAGCATCGAAGCGATGCCGGTCCCGCTCCGGACCGCTGTGCACGGCAAAATGCTTAACACATGCCATCGCCAACATGTACGTGGGATCGTCGCCTTGGATGCCTTTGACAAATTCGATGCCGATCTCGCTCGTAAGATAGGGATCTTCTCCGTAGGTTTCCTGACCGCGCCCCCAGCGAGGATCGCGAAAGATATTAATGTTGGGCGTCCAGAACGTGAGCCCGACCCACCACTTGGAGTCGCCATTATTTTTAGTCACATAGTCGTTGTGTTTGGCACGGCCTTCCACGCCGATGACTTTTCCTTCCTCGCGGAACAACGCCGGATTCCACGAGGCGGCTCCGCCGATTGGTTCGGGAAAAACCGTGGCGGCGCCGTTGTTGGCGATACCGTGTAGAGCCTCGTTCCAATAATCATACGAGGGCAAGCCGAGCCGTGGAATTGCGGGAGCGGCGTTCTTCAACTGAGCGACTTTTTCTGCGAGCGACATCCGGCGAATCAAATCATCCGCGCGCGCTTTCAGCGGTTTTGACGTGTCGCGCCAGATCGCGGATTCCGCGATTTCTGGTACAACCTTGGCTGCGGCGGAAAAAGCGTCGGCCAGATCCGCAGCGCGCACCGACACCACCATCTCGCCAGCGCGGTTCAGAACTTCTATCACGTTGAATTTCGCTCGGCCCTTGCTCGCAGAGAACCACAGCGTCAGCGGTCCGCGTAACGTGTCATCGGCTTTCTCGACGGTGCCGGTGATCGTGGCGATTTTCCGCGCTCCGCCCGCGACGGCGAATAGGTCAAAACCCTTGGCCAGTGCCGTCTCGCCGATGGTTACGTCGAACACGCGCTCGCCGGGTTGGTGCGCTTCCGTCTCCACGGAGCGGAGCACGACGGTGTAAGTTCCTGCCGGGAGATTGCGGATGGTTAAGTTGAAGTTTGTGCCGTTGACATCTTCGCGAAAGGCCTCGACCTGAGTACCTGCATCCTCGACGGACAGTGTCGGCGCTTCTTTGCGATGCGTGAAATCGCCGCTGACACTGACAGCGCCGCCGCACGTGGTGCAGGTTTCGTCAGCAGCACGGACGAGGGAGGCGGCAAAAGACATGGCAGCGAGCAGAAAACACGCGGACAGCCAGGACGTTCGATGGAGGAGCGCTTTATTCATAGAGTTCAAGAGTTGAAATTTTGTATCCGAAAATCACGCCTTCGATCTCGAAACGGTGGCGGGCAGCAGGAAGCGATTTGAGGAATGTTCCGAATATGGATTCACGGGAGGGTTAAGAGTGCGTTGTGCCGGGCGGTTTTTCATTCGAACTTCCACCAGTCGACAGCAAGCGAGGACGTCCCCTCCCCGACGAAGACGAAAAATAGATCGTGGAGACCGACGGCACCCTTAACGGGACACGTCGCGGTCGCCCCTGGCGGCATATCAGCCTTCGCCGAAACGGTACAGGTCCCGATAAGCGGGCCGGATTTGCTGTCGAGATGAAGTTCGATTTTGGCACCCTCGCGTTTCGCAGTAGCCGAGGTGTGGAAGGACTTCGCACCTGCGCCGAAATCGACACCCTTCACTTTGATGTAGGCGCCGTCGCGCGTGGGATGAACTGCCTGGCCGCTCGCGCCGAGCGGTTGGGTTTTTATGCCTTCGCTCCAGCAGATGGTTTCGGCCTCGACCCGGCGGAAAGGATCGAACGGGCCGATCTGCGGCGCGCCGACGTCGTCCCACCACGGCCGTTCGGGAATGGTGCCGTCCGGATTGTATTCGAGCTTCGCCACGCAAACCGAACGCCGTTCATGATGTTCTTTGGTAAGCGCAAAGTTCAACTTGTAGTTGAAACCAAAGACATAGGAGCCGCCCTTGTAATCGATGATGCCGGGGTGGTTTCCGGATGAGGCCTGGTTGGGCTTTATAATATAACCTTTGTAGGTCCAAGGGCCGGTGGGACTATCGCTCATCGCGTAGCCGATGCCTTCGGGGCAACAGGTGGATGCGTAGGCCAGGTAGTAATGGTTCCCTCTTTTATAAAACCACGGACCTTCCTGATAATTCTCGGGTTTCGTGGGCTCCTGCACGATGTTGCCCGAATAGGAGATCATGTCGGCGTTGAGTTTCACATACCAGAGGTTCGGGTTTCCGAAATAAAGGTAGGCCTGTCCATCGTCGTCGACGAAGACGGTTGGATCGATATAGCCGTTCGCCTTGTCGATGAGTGGATGACCGAGCGCGTCCTTGAACGGCCCGAGAGGGTTGTCGGCGACAGCGACGGCGATGACATTTTTCGGCGAGCCAGCGACGCTGATCGGGACGTACAGGTAGAACTTGCCATTGCGTTCGACGACCTGCGGCGCCCAAGCGTCGTTCGACTGGTCTGCCCAGGGAAACGTCTTCAGCGAGGACACGGTGCCGTGGTCGGTCCAATTGACCATGTCCGTCGTGGAATAGCATTTCCAGTCGAGCATGCGAAATCTACCCATGCCAGGAGGTGCGTCGTCCTCGTCGTGGCTCGTGTAAAGATAGACAACGCCGTCGTGCAAGAGCGGAGCGGGATCGGCGGTGAAATTGGTCTGGACGACCGGATTGTCAGCACGAACAAACGGACAACACAGCAGCGAAACAATCGGTAGGAACAAACGCATCTGAAGGCTGAGGGCGAATAAAGTTTTCATAGGATAGAGTTAGTTGGCGGTTATTCGAATTGCCACCAGTCGAATTTAAAACGCGCTTCGCTGGTGGAGCCGAAGACGAAGAAAAGGTCGCGCACGCCGGTCGCGCCGCTCGCGGGTGTAGCAAGTGTTTTCCAGGAATTCGGACCGCCTGTGGCAGTGATTTTCAGTTGGGCGATTTTCGGACCGGTAATACTGTCGAGCCGAACTTCGATCGTGCCTCCACCCTGCTCCGCTGCGACGCTGACGCGAAAGGTGCGCGGGCTGTTAGAACCAAAATCGACATTTCGCACCTGAATGAAATCACCCGCGTCGATATCGGTGACGGCCACGCCACCCTGACTTGAGGGCTCGGTCTCGACGCCAGATTCCCAAGCGATAGTTTCGGCTTCGTTGCGTTGTCGAGGGTCGAGTGTGGCGACGGGAGCCGGGCCTTCATTGGTCATGTCGAACGGCGAGATGGAGCCGTCGGCATTGAATTTGAGTTCGTCGACGCAGACCGAGCGCGTGAAACCGCCGCCGCCGGGAAGACCGCCGTTGTGGTAGAAAAGATAAGTGTGGCCTTTATAATCCACGACGCCGGGGTGGTTCGTGAAGCTGCCGCCTTGCGTGGGCATAATCACACCGCCGTAAGTCCACGGACCGGCGGGACTCGGACCCGTTGCGTAGGCGAGGTGCTCGGGCACGGGGCCGCCGGCGTAAAACAAGTAGTAACGCCCCTCACGCCGGTAAATCCACGGGGCCTCTTCGTAGGCAGTGTCGCGTTTTGTATCAGAGCGCTTGCCGAAGGCTTCGACAGTCATCGGTCCGCGGAAAATGCCCTGATCGCCCACGCTCGTGTCGTAAGAGATCATGTCGCGGTTCAGCTTCACGTATTTATAGGTCGGATTTCCCCACGCGAGATAGGCTTGTCCGTTGCGGTCAATGAACACACACGGATCGATGTCGCCGAACTTGTCGAATACGAGTGGTTCCCCTAACGCGTCTTTGAATGGCCCGATGGGACTGTCGCCGACCGCCACGCCGATGGCCATGCCCTTGGTGGTTTGCTCCATCGGCACGTACCAATAGAATTTGCCATCGCGCTCGATGGTCTGGCCGGCCCAAGCGCTGTCCTTAACCCACGAGAAAGTCTTAATCGACAACGGCGAACCGAGGTCTGTCCAGTTGACCATGTCCTTCGTCGAGAACACGTGCCAGTTCTTCATCGTGAACCACGTCGACTTGTCTTCGTCGTGGCCGGTGTAGAGATAAAGCGTGTCGCCGACGACCAGTGGCGCGGGATCGGCCGTGTAGATCGTCTGCACGATCGGGTTAATGGCATACGCGGCGGGCGCAAGGGCTGCAGCGAGAAGGTAAAGCAAGGTAGGCTTCATAGGCGGGAAAAAGAAGTTTCGGTCGATCACATTGTAACTAGGGCGTCGATGGCTACGGGACCGGGGCCACGATTGACGATTTCAATGGTGTGCTTGCCGAAGTCCAGATCACGCACATTCGCGACGATCTGTTGAGCCTGCCGCGGCCCGGTCGTCGACAGGTCGGCAGTGGTGCGAGTTTTGCCGTCGATTCGAATCTCGAGTTTACCCGCGCCCGGTTCCTTGGGCGCCACGATCGCGACTCCGCGACCGGTGAACAAACCACTCCAGACATCGCCGACGATTTTGCTCACGGTGAGGTCGTTGTTAAAATCGCCCGTTCCCAAATTGCAGCGGCGCAGCCAGCCAGGCGCAGATGCGCCGGGATCGTCGTCATTGATCCAGGGCTTGTCGTGCACGATACGCAGAGTCCGGCAGCGGGTGGCGAGCTTTTGATCATCGATTTTTGGCAAAGGCGCCACCGGGCCGCGAGGTGTGATGGTTAAGCTTCGACCGGTTTGAACAAAATCTACCACTACGTCTGAGCCGAGCAACTCCACTTGAGTGACCTCGCCCAAAGTCGCTCCTCCGGCGTGCAGAGATTCAAGCACAATGGGGCCACCGTCCCAATCCAGAAGGGTCGCGTAAACAGCGCCATCATTCCGCGTGAAACAGACCGCTTCGTCACCTTTAACCTCGAAGGGACGGGAACCGTAAACAGCCGCGCCGTTGGTTTTTAGCCAAGCGCCCACATCCTTGGCTATCCGGATTGTTTCGGGATCGAGCTCGCCGCGGCCGTGCTGAGTGAGGTTGAGCAACATCGAGCCGTTGCGAGACACATTCTGCATCAATGCCCGGACGATACTCGGCGCGTCCATATAGCGCTGGCCTATTTGGTAATGCCAATCGGCGATGCTGGTTTCCGTCTGGAACGGATACGCCATAATCTCGGACTCGATCATCGCTTCGGTGCTCTTCACCAGAGAGCGATCGACGTCGGGCAACAGGTCCGGGCGATCTTGGAAACTGTCGTAGCGTCCGCCAACGCCCTTGAGGTTGACCACGGCCTCCATCTTTCCGTCGTTCCATTTCAGCGATTTATTATAAAAATTCGCGATCAGCGGCGGCGCCAAAATACCCAGCCCCATTTTAACGCCAAGATCCACCTGCGAATGGCCGGCGTGGTCGTCGAAGTAGATCAGGTCGGGATGGTATTTCGTAATCGCATCGTCCACCCGCCACATGAACTGGTTGGCAAACGGCGATTGCACCGGATCTCCGGCGTGATGAGCGGGGCCGTAAAGATCAACCGGATCCAATCCCTCCCACCAACGTCCCTTTCCGTCGAGTATCGTCTGGAGTGCATCGTAAGGCACGCCTGCCTTGGGGCCTTGGTGATCACTCGTGTAGCGTACCGGCATGAACTGGCCCCAGGTCCGGCCTGGCGTATTGTGAAATCCGATACCGAAGCGCAGACCGCGCCGCCGCGCGATTTTTTCCCAGGTACCGACGATATCGACCTTGGGGCCAACGCGGACGGAATTCCACGGTTGATAGGCAGAGTTCCAGCAATCGAAATTATCGTGATGAACGCCCATCGCCACGAAGTAGCGGGCTCCCATCTCGATGTATAAATCCATCAAAGCGCCCGGGTCCCAGCGATCAATCACCCAGTCGCGGCAGATGTCTTTGTAGCCGTATTCTGACGGGTGGCCAAAGCGGGCGAGGTGAAAAGCGTGAACGGGATTTCCCTCAAGATACATGTTTCGCGCATACCAATCGCCCTGCTCGGGCATGGATTGCGGATCCCAATGCGACCAGGCGCCGAACTTCGCGTCGCGCCACCATACGGGCGCGGTGTAAAAGCGACTCAATGTCTTCCAATCTGCGGCATACGGGCCGGCGGCCACAGGCAAGGGAGGAAGATTCCAGATGTCTGGTGGCAACCCGAGATCGCCATCGCCGATCACAATTCGGGCGATATTGATCGCGACGTCCTCCGAGACGAGACGGATGGTCAGCGCACCGTCGCGAGGGATCGTCAGCCGGACAACGGCGTTCAAAAATGAATCTGAGAGCGAGCCGGTGGAGTGAAAGTTGACTTCCATTGACGACCCGTTGTCTACCGCCAAGGCAAGCAGCCCGGATTTCAGCGCCGCATAATGGATGGCCACCGTGCCGGCAGCAGGCAGTTTGGTGAAACGAATTCCTTCGCCTGGCCGCGCAAGAGTTGCCGTAGCATCGCTCGACTCTTTTTTGCCGCCCTTCCGCGCGGGAGAGCCGACGAACTCTGCGGAACTGGCCGCGAGGTTCAGTGCATCCGTCGCGATCGCGGGCACGAGCGCCGACAGCAAAAACAATCCAACGAGACAAATTTTGCGACACGCGTTCATCGGACAATGTCCTCCGCCGAGAAAACACACGAGAGATGGTTCCTGCTGTTCGGCATAAAGCTAAAACGAAGATATTTGGTTTAAGAACATCACTGCCGGGGTCGGTTCAACGAGAGCGGCCGCCCCGAGTAGGAAACAACGATGTCGGGTTTCGTTTCCGCGGTATCACCCACTCCCTGACCCGGACGGACCCACCTCACGTGTAACGTACGCTCTTTGAGCATTCCGGAAAATGCGCCAACCCGCTCGCCAATCGTCAGGGTTTGTCGCGCCTCGTCCCAATGCAGCGCGATGTTCGCACGTTCGCCCTTCTCGTAGGCGTAATCGAGGCCGTTGTCCTCGTAGAGCGTGTAATCGCCGTCGGCGCCGGGGTAAATGCGCAGCTCAATCGGCTCGGCAGGCTTCTCGTCGGTGAACTGCAAGGCGGGTCCAAACGACAGGATCGAGCCAGCGCGTACGTGGAGCGGTATTCGCTCGATCGGTGAGTCGGCCGAAACCGTGCGACCACCGTCAAACTTCTCACCCGTCCAAAAGTCGAACCATCCGCCAGAAACCTTTGGTAAATACACTCTCCAAGATTTCGCGCCGGCCTCAAGCACAGGCGAGACTAGCAGCGCGGGACCGAACATAAATTCGTAGGATTGTTCGAGCGCCTGTGCGTCGTCGGGGAAGTCTAGCACCAGCGGCCGCATGAGCGTCGATCCGGCAAAACTCACGCGCGCCGTTTCGCTGTAGATATAACGCATCAGCCGATAACGAAGCGTCAGCCAGCGGCGGCTCTCGGCTTCAAAAGTCTCGCCGTAACGCCAGAACTCGGTGTCGGTTTGATAGCCGTGCACGCGCATGAGCGGCGTGAAGGTCGAAAACTGCAGCCAGCGTAGGAAACGTTCGCGGTATTCAGGATCTGAGTACTGAGTTTTGCCGGGACGGAAAAACCCGCCCGTGTCAGTCGTCCACCAGGGCAGACCCGTGACCACGTAGTCGAGCCCCGCAGTGACCTGGCGGCGCAACGTTTCCCAACTGTTCCCGATATCGCCCGACCAGGTGGCCGAGGCGTAGCGCTGCTGACCAGGAAACGCACTGCGGGTCAGAATCATCGCCCGACGATCCGGTGCATCTTTGCGCAGACCTTCGTATACGGTGCGACTGACAAACAGCGGGTAGCTATTACGCATTCGCTCGCCCGCACCGGCTTGCGTGCGGCGGCCGACGAGGTCGTCGTTCTCGGGTTCTGTCGCGTCGAGCCACCAGGCATCGATGCCGAGCGGAAGCAGACGTGTGCGAAAATTCTCCCAATAAAATGCCGAAGCGGCGGGATTAAAAAAATCAACCCATTGCGTACCGGGAATGAAAAAATCGCGGGCGACGAATTCTTGCCCTACTTCTGATTTCGGATCGATCTTCGACCAGACCGAAAGCATCAACCGCGTGTGCTGCTCGTGCAGCGTGCGCATCATGGCCGCAGGATCGGGATAGTCGGCTTCGTCGAAACGCATGGCGTTCCAGCCGTGGCGTCCCCAGTACTGCCAGTCCTGTACGATGACGTCCATCGGCAAGCCGCGCGCGCGAAATTCCGCCGCGTTGTCGAGGAGCTCGGTTTGAGATTTATAGCGCTCGCGGCAATGAATGTAGCCAAGCGCCCAACGCGGCATCATCGGCACCGGGCCGGTGAGCTGGCGATAAGCCGCGGTCACTTGGTCGCCCTGGCCAGCGACGAAAACGTAGTCGAGCGCGTCCGCCACCGGAGAGCGAAACTCCGTGACCGCGTGCGCAGCACGAAACGTGAGCACCGGCTGGTCGTCCTTCACGCCGGCGACGCGCACGGTGTGCTCGCCAGCTGAAAGTTCCGTGAACCAACTGGTCGTTGGTGGTAACCAAAGGTTCGCAAAATCGACCACCGCTTGACCGTCGATTTCCACATGCCAGCGACGCGCCATCTTCTGGCCGACATCGAGGAAGAATGCCTGATGACCGGCAGCGGCAATGGTGAATTTGCCGTTAAACACACGTTCACGCCGCACCTCGCGGCGCGTGCCTTCCGTCGTCGTCACGTCGACCGCAGTCGAGGCACCGGCAGCATCCTCCGGGGCGAGCGCGATGCGTTCGTCCGCCGGATTGAATTCGGTGAGCCCGTAGTTGTGCCAAAGAATTCCAAACCCCCGACTAGATACAATAAACGGAATAGCGATTTGCGTGTTCACCTGCGTTAGGCGGCGCGGCAGGTCGCGAACATTCAGAAAACCGTCTTGAAACTGACCCGTACCGAAGAGTCGCTCCTCGGCAGGCGAATCGAAACTTTGCGCAACAGACCAGGTTGGTTCGCCCTGGACCGAGCCCGCCTCGACGTGACGGGTGCCGGGCAACTCGCGCGCCAACACCCGGCCAGCGGCATCGCTGAAGGTGATCGCTCCCGTCGCAAGATCCACGCTCGCGCGCAGCTTCGGCAATTCGAGCAAAACCGCCTTATCCGACTTTTGTACCTGGAATGTGGGTGTTGAAACGTGCTCCGTCAGAATCAGGCTCGGCTGTTCCGGCGCGTCGTCGCGGGTGAAACGAACGCGAATGGCGTTGTCGAGCAGCGGACGGAGCACGAGCCGACCGCCACCGACGGAGAGATAAACCGCGTCGCGCCCAGGCTGATCGGCCGGTCCGGTGTCAGAGCCGCGTGCGGATGAGGCGCAGGCAGCTGCAAGCACGAAGCCAAGGGCAAGGAATACGACGCGGAATTTCATGGAGGCAGAGATGCAGCGGGTTGCTGCTATTTTGCGGCCGGGGCAGCCGGAGCGGCGACGGGTTTGTTCACATCGCTCACGGACTGTTCGATCAAGGTCGCGACGCCGCGCGGGTCTTCCTGATGAGCGACATGATGACCAGGGAAAGTGCGGATCGTCCAACCGCGGGCGACCGCGCGTTGCCAGCTCTTGTCGGTCTTGGCGCGTTCTTCGGCCGATTTGTCCTTCGGGACAAAAGCGACGTAGGTCACCGGTAGCGCCAAGGCCGCGGGGTTTTTGTAGGAGACGGGCTGGTTAAAACATTTGATCGACTGCTTCACGTTGTACGGCGGCTTGGCGTCGGCTTTCACCCAGGGAACCTGCATGAAGCCGTCAGAGATATTCGGACCGGCGGGGCCTTTGCCGCCGAAGAGATCCCAGATCGACTGGCCGTCGTCAGGCACGGCCGCGTCCAGGAAAACCACGTGGCGGATACGTTCCGGAATGCGATCCATCACGCCGGTGATGACCATGCCACCGTAGCTGTGGCCGGTGAGAATAACGTCGTGCAGATCCTCGAAGAGAATGAGGTTCACGACGTCGTTAATGTGAGTCTGCAGATCGATGTCCGGGCTGCTGAGGTGCGCGCGTTCGCCGAGGCCGGTGAGCGTGGCGCGGTAAACCGTGTGGCCATCCGCAGTGAGGAACTCACCCGCGCGTTTCCATTCCCAGCCGCCGGCAGTGGCGCCGTGAACGACGACGATTGTGAGTTTTTCGGCGGGTGCCGCAGCGCGGGCCGAGAGAGTGCCGAAGAGCGCTGTCGCGAAGAGCAAGACAGTGAGTCGAATCGAGCTTATTGGTTTCATAGTTAATCTAGTGTGATGAAAAGAGAGTGTGCTCAGCGGCTTTCGGGGAACATGATTTGAGCGGTTTGCCAGAGGTAGCGGCGCCAGTTCAGCCATTCGTGACCGTTCGAACTCAGCACGGAAAATGTGCGCACGCCGTGGTCGGCAAAAACCGCCAACGTCCGCATACTGTTGCGATAGGCGATATCGGTTTCTCCGACGCCAAAATAGATCGGCATCTGCAAGCGCTCGTTAATCGCAGGCTGGCTAAGCAACGGTTCGATGTTGGCCTTGAACGTTTCGAGTTCGCGCGGCCAGTAGCCGGAACTAAAAACGTAGAGTTCACCAAACGTCTCGAGATGCGTGAGCCCGGTATTGAGAACCACGAAGCCGCCCATCGAGAGACCGGCCACCGCGCGGCTTTCGCGATTCGCACGGGTGCGGTAGCGACTGTCAACGAATGGCAGGATGTCTTGAAGATATTCGCGGGTACACGCGTCGTCCTCGCCCAGCTTCGGCGGTGTGCCGGACACGACGCCACTGGTGTTTGGCATCACAATAATCATCGGGCGCGCCTTCCCGGCGGCGATGAGGTTATCGAGGATCAGGTGTGCAAAACCGCCTGACTTAACGTTGGTCGCGGTCCAGTGACCGTCATTCTCACCGCCACCGTGGTTCAGGTAGAGAACGGGATAACGAGCGTCGCCACCCGTTTCGTATCCAGGCGGCAGGTACATGTGCAGCTGCTTTTCCGAGCCGGCGGTGGTCTTGTAGTGGACAATCTCAACGCGACCGTGCGGCACCGCTCGCGACGCGTAGAACGACGTGTCTTCAGGAGCGGGCAAAGCCGGCAGGATCGACACGGGGTGAGCTGGCGGCGGGGCAACATAAGCGCCGGTCGCGGCGAGATTCGGTTTGTTGCTGATGACGCCGGCGGAGGCAGGAACCCCGGACTGCGGCTCGGCGGCGAAAGTCAGACCAGCCGAGCAAACAAGTAAGATGGCGAAGCGGCGCGGTTTCATGGCGGTATTTTTTGGTTGGGCAGCGGACAGCGGTGCTCAGTCGAGCTTGATGTCCACGTTCCAGTGCGCCGCGACTGCGCGGAGTTCGTCCAAGGTGAGATGAGTCACAGCGCCATGTTTCGGCCGCTGGAAGTTCGTCCCCTTCATCACGCCCTCGTTGAAGCGGCCGAGATGACGCCAGGTGACGAAGTCCTCCGTTTCGCTGAAACCCATATTGTTCGGACGAGCACCATAGACGTCATACATGAGCACGTAGGTGGAGGTGCCGAGGCGTTTGAAAACGTTAGGAGCCTCGGTTGGTATGGTTTCGGGGTCGATCCTCTGCGGAAGCGAAATGTAACCGTCTACGATGTGGGCGGAGGATGCATAGCGAATCTTAGCGTCCGCCACATAAAGAAAATGCCAGCGGTCGCCCACGTGCGTGAGATCGCCGTCGATGCCGCCGATGTCCGGGATCATCTTCGGAGTAGTCTCCAGCTTGGTGCAAGCTTCGTCGGCGTAGGCGTAGTAGATATTGGCGTTCTTGTTCCCGTATCGGATCGTGAAATAGACCATCATCTTTCCGGCGACGGGATCGTAGGTAGTTTCCGGCGCCCAGGAACAGTCGATGTCGCCAAGTTCAGGAAATGCCCGGTCCACGCGGAAATCGGAGTGCGTCCAATGAATGAGGTCCCACGATTTCATTAGGACGATAGCACGGTTGTTGCCCCAGCCATTTTTCTCCTGCGGCCTTTCCCACTCGGCCTCGCGAAAGCCCGCGCGCTTTCCGAAAATATGGAGGTCAGTCATCGCGAGATAAAACGCGCCGTCCGGCCCGCGAGCGATATGCGGATCGCGCACGCCTTTTTGCTCGGCCAGCTTGGCGCCGTCGAAGACTGGATCGCCGCCATTCACGTCGGTGAAGTTATAACCATCGCGGCTAATCGCGAAATAAGCCGAGTGCGTCTGGTCCTTAAAATAAACCATCAGGTAACCCGCGAGGTCCGCTTCGGACGGGGCGTGAGCTGAAGACGGCTTTGAGAGTTCCGGCACGATCACGATGCCGGTCGGTCGCCGCGGTGCTGAGGCAGAGACCGTGGAGGATGCCGGTGGCGGGGTGGACGGTGCGATGGGCGAGTCGCCCGCGGCTACGGCAACGCCGCAAGCGCAGGTCACGGTACTAAGGAAAAGCAGAGCTGATTTCATCGAAGAAGTGGCGATGGCAGAAGGTTAAGGAGTGACCTCGATCACAATCCGCCGATAGGCGAATAGCCGGGGCGTACCGTCGTCTTCGGCTTGAAGAATGACGTGCACCGTGCCGGGGATGGTCGTCGCCGGGAGCACGACTTCGGTATTCAAGCCACTCTCCTGCGTCAGAGTCGCATCGGCGAGCGTGCCAGCCTCGCGGTAGATCCACCAAGCGACCTTCACGGCTTGGCCGGGGTCGCCGGCGTCGGTTCCGACAGCGGACAGCTTCACTGTTGAACCAGCCTTGGCCGAGATCACCGTGACGCCAGTCGAGCGGTCGCCGTTGAGCACGGGATGCGGATTGTGATTGGCCTTCGCAAAATCATCGGCCACGCACCAATCCATACGCGCAGCGAAATCGTTTTGAAAATGCTCTCGCCAGCGCCAGATCGTAGCCTGGTTAGAGCTGTCGAATCGGTTCGGCTCTACCTCGACGCGATCGCAGGTGGAGGCATTGTCAGTCCAGATCGGGTGCGTTTCTCCGGCCGGTTGATAAAGCGCGTAGCGTCCACCCCAGCCGCCGTACGCAGGACTGACCGCCCAGCCCAACCCACGGTCAATCAAGCCGAGGAAACTCGGCGTGTCGCCTTCCATCAGATAGAGTCGGCGCGGATAAAGAGCACCGAGCGGGCCGTGGTTTTTGATGACGTGCTCTTCGAGCCAGGGGTTGGCGACCAGAGCTGCATGATAACCGGCTGCCGCCTGGACATCCTGGCCACCGGAAATGCCACTCCAGGTAGCGCGGTAATACTCCAGATAACTCGTCGGACTGGACGGGCTGACGATGTAGAACAGTTTGGGAAACTCGCGCCGAATCCAGGACCCCGAATCATCCTGATCCGAGATCGTGTAAACGCGGAGTTTGGCGACGAATTTTTCCACTTCGGCTGGCGAACGCGAAGCGCGAACATCCCGCAATGCCTGCGCGAGTGTGTTGGCTCCGCCCCAGATCGATACCCAGAGCGGCCGGGTATCAGAGCGGTCCACGGCCTCGACGAGAAGTCGGGACCCGCCGGAGCTTTGGTCAGATCCAACGGACGTGAGGCCCAACCCTGGTTGTCCGGTACGTGTGACCGCATGCAGAGATTCGGCAGAAGGAAATCCGACCGCGTGCTTCAGCAGATTGAGCCGAACTAGGGCGTAGGCATCGAGATCGCGGTGGATCAGGTCCTCACGCGGTTTCTGCTGCAGCCAGTTCGACGTCGTGGCGATGAGGCCTTCGAGGTCGAACTGATCCGCATACACCAAAAGCCGAACGAGAGATTCCTCGTCGTCCGGCTCGTTGGACAGATCGGTAAGAACGATCAGCCGAGGCTTCACGGGTGCCAGGACGCGCACTGTTTCCTGCGCCGAGAGGCTCGCGCCCACGAGGAACGCGAGCAGCATTACACATAGCTGGATCATGGAGAACCGAAGAAGTTTCATGATTCGAAATCGGCGCAGCCCAGAATGTTTATTTCGCGACCTCGGCCTTGAGGAGGCCGTTTATGTCGAGCCAGTGAATGAAGACCGGGAACCAGCCGTCGCTAGTTTTCCCCGGATAGCCGAGGCCGAAGCCGTGTCCACCATTCTGATACAAATGGAACTCAACGGGCACGCCGGCATCGAACCACGATTTGACCACACCGAACTGTCCTTTGAAGAGGAAATCGTCGGACGCGATGACGTTGAACATGCGCGGAGCGTCCTTCGGAACCTCGACCGGGCCCATGCCGCCGTAAATCGGTCCGATGAAGGCGAACTTCATCGTTTTCGAGTGGAGCGTGCAATGCATGGTCAAGCCGGCGCCAGCCGAGAATCCGATCATGCCCAACCGCTTGGTATCGACGCCCCATTCCTTGGCGTTCTTCAAAATCAGAGCGTAGGCGGCCTCTGCATCTTCGAGCTGGTTCGATAGGTCAGGGCGCGGCGGTTTCGGTGCTTCAACGGCCGGAGCGGCGGTCGCCGGAGCTGAAGCCGGACCTGCGGTTGGAGCCGCGGCCGGAGTTGCTGCGGCGAAGGTCCGGTTCATGGATTCCTTCAGACCTTCGAGCGATTCCGGGGTTGGCTGGAGCCGGTATTTAAGCACAAAGGCGGCGATGCCGCGGTCGGCCAGCGCCTTCGCAACTTTCCAACCTTCGTTGTTCATGGATAACCAGCGGAAACCGCCACCGGGTGCTACGATGACAGCCGCACCAGTCGCCTTGGCTGGATCGGGCAGGAAAGGCGTGAGCGTGGCGACAGTGACGTTGCGCGCCATCGGCTCGCCCCATTGGCGGAACCAAGATTCATGGGCGGGCTGGTCCTTGACGCCGCCCGTGCCGATAACGATGGCGTTTGGTTCGGCGGGAGCCTCGAGGGGATAGATCGTGCCGTCCTGTGCGAAGGAGGCAGACGCAAACACGAGTACGGAGGCCAGGGCGGCCGCTTTGGTCATTTTGAGCAGTATATCAGTCATAGTGAGGGGGTTTTTATGAGAGAAACAGAGGAGAAAATAAATTCACTGACGCGGTGACAGTTCGGCTGCGTACCCTCCTGCCGGGGCGAGAGTGAGCGTGAGTATGGCGCCAGAACCAACAATGGTGCTCTTCTCGGAAATCGAAGTTGGCGTGGCGGCAGACTCGGGGGTGTCGGCAAAGGCATGCAGAGTCCAGTCGCCGTCGCCGAGAAAGCCGAGGGGCACGGTGAGCGTGAGCGGTGCATCGCCGTTCATCGCGGCGAGATACCAGCGCTTGCCGGAACGGCGCGCGATCACCACATGCTGGGCTACTTCGGCCGATGGAACCACCGTCTCGTCCCAAACGGTCGGTAGTCCGCGGAAGAATTCCACGCCAAGCTGCCCGCGATAATTTGCCGGGCTGTCGCACAAGCAAAGCTGTGGGCTGAAATACACGACGGTTTCTGCGAGCTGGCGGGCGCGGGTGCCGACGACCTCGGCGGGCTGCGTGACCTTAAACGTCGCGGCCGTGCGATTCAGAAAACCACCTGGAGTAAAATCCATCGGGCCGAGCAAGCCGCGGGTGAAAGGCAGCGTGATCGTGTGTAAAGTCGAACAGGCTCCGGGGCGGATCTTGTTGTACTCGTTACCAAGGACGCCCTCCTGCGTGATGAAGTTCGGCCAGGTGCGCGCGAGACCCGTGGGCTTGTAGGCGCCGTGCAAATCCACCAACAGCTTGTAGCGCGCGGCAGAGGCAAGCACGTCGGCATACCATTTCACCGTTTCCTGGCCGTCGTGATTCATGAAGTCGATCTTCACACCGGCGATACCCCAGGCCGCGACCTGTGCGAACACCTTGTCGAAGCCCTGGCGATCGAGATCGTGCGAGTCGATCCAGAGCAGGAGTCGGACGTTGCGCTCGCGAGCATACGTAACGAGACCGGGAATATCGACGTGCGCCGCAGGCTTGGTGAGATCGGCTTTCGGATTGTTCATCGGCTCGTACCAGAACCAGTCGATAAGTTGATAAGAGAAACCCATCTCGGCCGCAAAATCGATGTACTCCTTATGCGAACGCGTATCGCCGCGGGAGTTGAGACCCTTGAAGCTGGGCTGTGTCGGGTTAATCCCCGTCCACCACACGTCCCACGCAGTTACCCCAGGCTTGATCCAATCGGTATCGGCAATTTGCGAAGGCGTAGCCAGGGTGGCGATGAATTCGCTGGCAATAAGGTCCTTGGCCGTGCGGGTGAGTTGGATGGTGCGCCACGGGCTGACGCGCCGGTCATGTCCAACGACCAGTGCATGCCAATCCTTGCGCGCCGCCAGTGTCACCTTCGCACCGGGTCGCGGCGTGCCATTGGCGCGCGGACCAGCGGCAGTGACAAACATCCCTGCCCAATCAAGCAAGTCGGATTCGGCAATCGCGGCGTATCCTTTCGGCAACTTCACGAGAAGTGGGAGCACGTGCGGTTTAGCCACACTCGCACTGAGCTGGCTCAGCTGTTTCTCGGGGTATTGGCATTCCGCGCAGTCCGAGTAATCGCCCGCCCAGCAAGTCAGGTCCGAAGGGAAAATAAACTCGGTACGCTCGTTGGTGACGACGTAGTTTTCCAAACCCGGCTGCACCGGAATTTCGTAGCGCAGCGCGACACCCTGATCGTAGGCGCGCACGAACAGGTTTAGGCGGGATGGCGCGTCGGCTTGTTCCCGCAATTCAAGTTTTAATTCGCTATAGTGATCACGAATGGTTCGGCGTTGACCGAAATGGTTTTCCCATGTTTCGTCGTGCTCGGTGCGGGTAGCATGCTCGATCCTCGTGCTTCGGCCAAGAGAAAATCCACCTTCGAAATCGAGCCCGAGCTGTGAAGTTGCGAGCACCAGTTCGTCGTCGTATTTGACGCGATAGTGGAGCCCTTCCGAGTCATCAATGGTGACAACAATGCGTCCGTCGGGCGAAACGAGTGATTCCTCCGCGGCGTGCATCGGCAAAAACGCGGCGAAAGAAGCGATGAGCGCCAAAGCGGCACCATGAAAAGGCGCGTTCGGGTAAGACACGAAACGAATGAAATTGCCCATACCGGTTGATCGAAAAATTGGCGAGCGTACGAGACGTCCTAGAGTTTCACGATAGTGGTCTGCCGGATGTCGGATGATGAGGCGCCAGCACCAATCGTCCATTCACCGGACGGAAAGAAATAGTCCTTCTGGTCTGCGCTCCACCGACGCAGCGCGGTGGCGGGCACCACGATGTTCAACGTCTTCGTCTCGCCAGCCTTCAGATTCACACGCTTGAAGCCGCAGAGGGCGCGGATCTCGCGTGGACGCGAGGCAGCGGGCGGCGTGGCATAGAGCTGAACCACCTCGTCGCCGTCGCGAGCACCGGTGTTAGTCACTTCGACCGTAACCGATAGCGTATGATTAGACGATGCCTTCAACTGAAGATTCGCATACTTGAAGGTCGTATAGCTCAAACCGTGACCAAAGGGGAACAATGTCCTACCAGCAAAATAACGGTAGGTATGTCCGGCCATTCGGTAGTCTTTAAAATCAGGCAGGTCGGAAGTCGCCCGATAAAACGTTACCGGGAGTCGACCGGCAGGATTGTATTCACCCAACAATACGTCAGCAACGGCTGTGCCTCCTGCTTGACCGGGATACCAAGCTTGAAGAATCGCATTAACATGCTCGTTCGCCCACGGCATAGCGATCGCGCTGCCAGAAAGATTAACAAAGACGATTGGTTTGCCGGTCGCGCGCAACTTTTCGAGCAACTGCTGCTGAATCAAAGGCAACTCAATACCGACCCTATCACCACCGTCAAAACCAGTGTAATCAACCGCCATCTCCTCCCCTTCCAGCTCGGCGGAAATGCCTCCAACGAAAACAATCAGATCGGCAGCTTTCACTTTTGCCAACGCTTCCTCCACGCCGACGTCCACCGGCGGAGGATTCCAGTCGACAGCAACCTTCACCGGGCTATCACCCTGTCGGTATTCCAACTTCAGCGGAATGATGGCATTGTCCGGCAGGTGTCGCGTGACGTGGACTTTTCTTTCAACGCCCTCCTCTCCTGGCGGAATGGTCCACGCGTCCACAACGGTGTCGTCGCCAAGCTTGAGTCGGAAGCCACCGCAGCCGCGGACGAGGAATTCATAATCCCCAGCCAGCGTCGTGTGGAGGTCACCAGACCACCTTATGGAGACGTCCTTGTTCGGCACACCGCGAGGCAAGGTCGGGCGTCCGGGGCCTACGCGGCCAAAATCAAAATCCAGCGGTCGCCCCCATTGCACGGCCGCTGGCTCGCCCCCGAGATCGCGGTTGGCAAAATAGTCGCCTCGAAACCAGACGTTGCCCGCGCTACGCAGCATGGTGGGCCGCGTGGCGTAATCGCAGCCGTGGGCGTAGTCGACTTGCACGCCAGCCGACTCAAGTGCGGCCTTGAGGCCAGCGAGAATCGTTACGGGAGCAGAAGGCGAACCATTGTAATTGCCCAAAAGCACCGGCACCGACGTGGCGTTTGGGCCGATGACTGCAACGCGGTGAAGACGATTTTTATTTAGAGGAAGGATGCCGTCGTTCTTCAACAACACCATCGATTCGCGCGCCGCGCGGAGTGCCACCGCGCCATGTTCAGGCGTGTTGTTTTCGGCGGGAGCGATGCGGTTAAACGGCACGCGGTTTTTTGGATCGAAAAAACCGAGCCGGAACATCGTGCGCAAGAGTGTCGCGAGTCGCTGGTCAATCGTCGCCTCGGTGATGAGCCCCTGGTGAACCGCTGCGACGAGTTCCGTGGGTTCGTCGCCACAACGCACGTTCATACCCGCATTCAGCGTCATCGCTTCCGCCTCCCCGTCACAACAAGCGCGCTTGTAAGTGCGGCTGAGATCGGCCACCGAACCACAATCGGATGTGACATGGCCGTTGAAGCCCCAACCAGAAAGCAGAGAGTAGAGCATCGGTTGGATCGAGCACGGCGTCCCGTAGAGCGAGTTGTAGGCTGTCATCACAATCTCGACATGTGCCTCGCGCACTAGAGCTTCGAAGGCCGGCAGGTAGGTCTCGTGCAAGTCGGCCTCAGGCGGCGAGACGTCGAAGTTGTGCCGCAACGACTCCGGACCGCTGTGGACGGCAAAGTGTTTGGCGCAGGCCGCCGCGACAAGATAATCGGGGTTGTCGCCTTGCAGCCCACGCACGAAGGCAACACCAAGCTGCGCAGTCAAAAACGGGTCCTCGCCATAAGTTTCCTGGCCCCTCCCCCAGCGTGGATCGCGGAAAATATTGATATTGGGCGACCAGAAAGTGAGTCCTCGGAAAATCGCCCCCTCGTTGGGCGTGCCGACATAGCCGTTGAACTTCGCACGGCCTTCAACGCCGATGACCTGGGCGATGTCGTGTTGCAGCGTGGGATTCCACATCGCAGCAAGCCCGATTGCCTGAGGAAACACCGTGGCATCACCGGCGTTCGCCACGCCGTGCAAGGCTTCGCTCCACCAATTGTATTTAGGTATGCTAAGCCGGGGCACACCGGGCGTGCCGTTGGTCATGAGCGACGCTTTCTCGTCGAGCGTCATGCGCGTAATAAGATCATGAATACGCTGTTCCTGTGAAACAGACGGATCGAGATAAGCCGGAACGTTTTCTTCGGCATTCAGCGCCGTACCGGACAAGGCGAACGCGAAGAGGAAAAGAGAGACATTGTGGCTAACATTCATAGGAATTCAGATTTTGGGGTGCTTCCGCGTATGTGAGTTCAACACAATCGACCAGAGTCGACGGTGCGACGCCTGTTCCATGCTAGGTTGGAAATCGGCACAGAGCCCACACAATATGTCCGCCGCTCCAACTGTTGCGCAGGTCGAGAGTGTATGGAAAGGCCCTTTATCAACGCAAAACCTGAGGCAAAAATCTCGCCGACTCTCGGCATGGAGGCCATATTGGCGGCACCGGCCTCCTCTATTATGAACCTCTTGGTGATATTCGGTAGTTTATGTTTCATCATTGCGCTGCTCTTACCTGCAATTAAAGGTACGGGGTTTTTCAAGATTGGCGGCCCAGGGTGGAAGATTTTCTTTCTCTCAATGGTCCTGATGGCGGCGGGGTTTGTCGCGTTATTCAAAGATACTCATGAAAAGGTGCTGGCCTATTTTTTACCAGGGTTGCTGAACATCCTGATCGTTCTGCTCATCATCTTAGGCATGCTGTCCATCCACGGCCCAGGCATGCAACTGCTCGGCGCGGGGACATTAATTATCTGGGGATTCATCTTTCTGCTCTTACTTTTCAGAATGAGAGGCGAGCTGCAAATTGGATCATACTTCTGGTGCGGCGCTTGTGTGATGCTCTCGATGAATGCACTTCGTTAGCCCAGCGCCCTTTGATGACCGTTTGCATCAAAGGTGTTTTCATGAATCGCTCCTAGTCGCGGTTTCGATTTAGCTAATCATAACCATCATCTCACCGGCAACGTTTCCGGCGGACCGAAATAGCTCTCGGGCGACCTGCGGTCGTTTATAATGATCTTCTGAATCACTATGCACGGATCGACCATCGTAATCTTCAGCACATGCGGCCCCGGTGCAGCCACCTTATGGGATGAGCGGAGATAGCGAGCGTTGTCGCGAGCGTAATTGCCCCGCCCGAGAAATGACTCAGCCGCGCGGTCGGAAAAAACGTCCAATACTTGTGGAGCCTGATCGTCCAATGACACGGCGATGCGCATGCCGCGGTCGGGCACGAAGTTCAACACCGGTCCCAGAACGAGCGTGATATCAAAATTGCCACTGCGGGGTAGATAGAGCGGATACTCAAGTGTCGGCGCCGGAGCGGGAGGCAGAATGCTCGTGGCCGTGACCGGATAAATGGCAAGCGCCGCATTGCCTCGACCATAGTCGGGAATTTCTTCCCAGCGAACACCGTTGACTTCAGTTTTAGTCGTCGCGGCAGTCGCGGCGATGGCAATTGGGCCTGTGAGGCTCGCGAAGCGGCCTTTCGCCGCCTGTATCTGCGCGGTGGTGGCCTTCGTCACCGACACCTTCACGCGCACGGTACCATTATTGCCCGTGATCTTAATCAATCCCTTCGAAGTACCTTCTGGCACTTGGTTCCAGTCAATGTCCACCCAGTAACGTTGATCGAGACGCGAAGCATCCGTCGTGAGCACAATCCATGGCTGCTCAGCCTCAATTGAAAATTTGATCGGCCGCTTGCCCATCGCAAAAACGTCGAGGTAAGAACGACGCGGTTGGAAAGAGTCGAAGGCCGGCAGTGGAGCTTCACCAAAATGATCAGGCCAGGCATTGATGTCACCATCGATAGATACGCCGAAACGTTCGTCGTCAGCCGGCAGCACCTCGGAAACCGCAGGCATCACATTCGCAACAGGCGGCTCCCAGGCAAACTGTCCAAGGTGAGTCTGATCCATGAGATGATTCCACTTACCGCCCGCCAACTCGTGGTTGTAGTAATCAGTTAGTGCTTGGTCTTGATGAAAGAGTTCGCGCACGCGTGTAGCGAGGGCGTTGGTGCTCGCCCTACCCTGCAAGGCGAACGTGTTGTTGCGTCCCGCAACGATATTGATTTCCGCAACGAGAGCCGAGGCCTTCGCTGGATGAAGGACGAGTTGATAGAACGCATCGCGCTGTTCCGGTGGCAGGACTGCATAAAGTTTTTCGGCACGTTCGGCTACGTCGCGCCAAGCCACCTCAACCCGTTCTGCCTCATCGTAATTGAGTTGGCTAAAAGTCTCCGGCTTGACCTGTTCCGGTTTCCGCCAGCCGTTGTATTTGGTGTAGCGAGACACGATGTCGGCGATTTCGGTAGCGTGCTGCGAACCAAAGTCGCGCTCAGCCCAACGCCGCGTATAGCCAGAAATTTTATCCTTTGTCAGAGCAGCGGGATTCCACGCCATGCGCAGGAAAAACTCGATCGGCAGCTCAAGCGGCTTCATGTCGCCAACATTAACAATCCAGATGCGGGTTGCCTCGTATTCGTAAGCGAGATACATCTGTTCAGCAATTTTTGGCAGCGGGTTGGTGTTAATCCATTGGTAGGCGTAAGGGCCGCCATGCATGTCGAAGTGGTAATAGATTCCTGCGCCGCCACTGCGCTTCCGCTCCTCAGCGGTCGGTAAGCGGCGGAGATCGCCAACATTGTCGTCAGTCCACAGCAGCGTCACATCGTCCGGCGGTCGCAGGCCATTTTCATAGAATCGCTGCACTTCAGTAAAGAGCGCCCACAATTGTGGAACCTTCGTTGGTTCGGTCTTCATCTCCTCGGCCAGGATCTGGCGCTGGTCGGTGAAGATACGCTCAAGCTGTTTGATGTCAGACTGCATACTGCCCGTGCTGACCATCGCCTCATCGCCGTCGCCGCGCAGGCCGATGGTGACTAGATTTTCGTAGGCTTTATTGCGAGCAATGCCCTCGCGGAAGAACCGCTGGAGCGCTTCGGCGTTGGTCGCGTAGTTCCACTGGCCGTTGCCATATTTTTCTTTTCGGCGTACCCACTCCTCATGGGAGCGCATCATCGGCTCATGGTGAGACGTGCCCATGACAATGCCATACTCGTCGGCCAAACGAGGATTCTCTGGATCATCCTCGTTGAAAGCGTTGTCCCACATCGCTGGCCAGAGATAATTGCCCCGCATACGCAGAAGCAGCTCGAAGAGTTTGGTGTAGAATTTTGAGTTGAGATCGCCGAATTTCTCCTTCGCCCAACCCGTCAAACAAGGCCGTTCGTCATTGAGAAATATGCCGCGATACCGAACCACTGGCTCTCCAGAAGCAAAACGGCCGGGCAGGATGTAGGCCTCGGTATGCTTTTTCGGAGGCACGTCCGCCCACCAGTACCAGGGCGAAACGCCGAGCTGCTCGGAGAGTTCGTAAATGCCATAAATCGTGCCGCGTTTGTCGCTTCCTGCGATAACCAGCGCGCGCTCCACGCCAGGCATCGGTGCGATGACGGTCGTGATAACAAAACTCTCCCACTTCCCGCGCACGTCACTCGTATCGAGTTTGCCGGATGCAGCCAACGCATCAATTGCGGCGCTCTTGCCGAGCGTGCCGATAATGACAAGTTCGGCTTGTTTCGGGCGCGTTGGAGAAGCAACAGGTTTTTTCGAGGTAACACGTTCGATATCAGCCTGGAGATCACCAATCGCTCGCACCACGCCCTTGTAGTCGGCGTCGTCGTACCACAGTGGTGCGACCAGTTTTGTTGTTACCAACGGGAAGACCCCAGTCGGCGGCGTGGCGTTTGAAACAATTTCAACAGGCAAACCGAGACTGGGCTCCGCCTGCACAACGGACGAATAAAAGGCGGCGAACAATAAAATCAATATTTTTAGATAGGATCGATTCTTCATAGAGGTAATAAATGGTTGTATAATATGTTTCTAGAGACGCGGAGAGCGCAATGGAGGAGGCTGTACAGGATGCGTCCGTCGCGAGGAGAAAGTTCAGCGGTATTCGACGGTCTGCTCCGTCCACGTGGCCTTTTGAATATAGAATCTGCCGTCTTTGTAAGTCACAGGCTCGATTCCCAACTGCGGCGTCTTTTCCCATTCCTGGAGATCGGGGCAGTACGGATAGGGCCGATGCTCGTACATCAGGTAATGGCAAGAACTCCAGAGCTGACCGTCGGGGCCCTCAAAGAGCGCGTTATGCCCGGTCTCGCAGTACGGATCTTCGGTATCGGTGAATTTCAAATGGGCATAACCGCCTTCCGCTGCCAACTCCGGACGATAGCCTTTCTTGCGGGTTCCGAAGATCGGCTCACGCGAAACCAGTTCCCAGGGGCCAAGAGGGCTCCTTGCTTTCAGCAGTCCCACCTCGTAGCCACGGGTCCACGTGGAGAAAAACATGAAGTACACACCATCGCGCTTAATAACGAAGGGGCCTTCGATTCCGCCAATCATCCACTCGGGATAACCAGGTTGCTTCTTGTCCAGAAACTTTTCGATAGGAGCAGCGAGGTTGCCCGTGTTGAGGTCTATCTTCGCCTGCCACAATCCGTTGCCACTGCTGTAGAGATAAGTTTGCCCGTCATCGTCCTCAAACAGCGTCGCGTCGTTGTTATATTGCGGAGTAAGTGGACCTTTAACCAATCGGTAGGGACCAGTGACTTCATCCGCGACGAAGAGCCAGATACTATGGGTCTTCATGCCCTTCGGATCATCGGCCGTGACCTTGCCGCTGTTCACTGTCATCCAGAATTTTCCCTTGATGTGATGAATCTCCGGAGCCCAGAACCGCCCGTTGTAGGGGCAGTCAGACGGCAATTTACTCGCATCGATCAACCAGGTGTGATGCCGCCAATGGATCAGATCGTCCGACACCAAAAGCCGCACGCCAGGATTGGGGCCGGTCCAAACCGGGTTGGATGTGCCTGTGCAAAACCACTGCGCGCCTACCTTGATGATGCAGTGATCCCGCATGGAAAGCCCGGGATCGCGAGTGATCGGGTTGGTGTAGCGGAAAACGTGGGAAGCCTGAACCGTCGGCTCACCTGCATTTGGGCTTGGCACTTGGGCGAAACCACAGGCCTCCGACAATAGCACCGCAAAAAGGAGAAGAGATGATTTCGTGTTCATAATATTTATAATTTTTGAGCAGGCGTTTCGCGAACTTGTCCTTCAGCAACAGGCTAGTTTAAAATGAGTCGGTTATTCGGGCCGGACTTCCGCCCAGGAAAACACCGCCCCGTCTTTGCGATCGGGTCGCGCGCCGGGCGATTCTGCGGAATACGGTTCCCCGGTGAACGGATCGATACCGACGTAGCGGTCGGTCTTGAGCGATAGGAGCATGCACTGGTTTCGGAGCATATCCTGCCATTGAAAAAGACTGCCGTCGGTTTCCTTTTTCGACAGGCGCACGTCGCCCGAAAGACCGATTCCGACCACGGTGACAAAGCCGCTGCCGTCCATCGCCTCAAAAGCCACGCGCCCCTGACCACGGTCAAGCACGCGAAAATGTGCGGCAGGACTGCTCGCTTCTTTTGTAATGGAATTTCGCGCGTGCAGCATTCCGTTTTGGTTTGCCCAGACCGACGAGCCGTTGGCGAGATTAGTCAGAGTGATAACCTTACCAACAGGCAGGTTCTTCGACCGATCGGCCAGCGGCTCGATGATGCGGAAAGTGTCGAATTCGGCGACCCCGCCCTCATGGCCCGCGCTGTTGAAAGCAAAGAGCGCGTAGCGCACACCTTGGAATGTCTTCAACTGAAACGGCAGGCGGATCTCAGCACCGACCAGCGTGAAATTTACGCCGTCAACGCTGTAGCTCAGCTGCGCGAGATCGGTGTCGTAATTGCCGGTCGCCCGCAAGCTCACGCGGGGGGAACTTAGTGGATGGTCGATGGTTTCGTTCGTGATTTGGTTGTAGCAGCGGAGGACAAAACCGCTCTCAGTGCGAGCAGCGCCGATCCATCCGCATGGCACGTTGAGCAAGCCGAGGCCTGCAATATCACCGGGCTGCAGTCCGGAGCCATCGAGCACAACAGTAGCCGATGATTCCGGGCCGATGACGCGCTGAGTGAGCGTGTTTTTAGCTACGAGGAAATGGTCGGCTGGCAACGTGTGAAGCCGCAGTGTGCCGGGCTTCTCGGTCAGCGACCATTTTGCAGTGACGGGAACATGATTCCATTGCCAGACCGGAAGAAGCTTTGCGCCGGAGAAGTCGTCATTACGCTGATAAGTGGCAGTAGGCTCGACTTTGGCGGTTACTGCCGGTTTTAGCCAGGTTCGCGGAGAACGACCGAGATTGCCCGGCAGACCGAAATAGGGCCAGCCATCCTGCCAGGTCACCGGCGAGAGGAAGGTGGTGCGGCCAACGGACTTGAAATCCATCATAGAAAAGCCCCACCAATCGCCATTGGGCAGATCGACAATGCCGCCTTGGTGAAGCGGTGCCGCACCGAATTCGTTGTCACCCGGTTTGATGATGTCGAACTTAGCGCCAGGCCCAGGGACGGGCGAGCGCTGGCCAACGTCGTTACACCACCACCCCCGCTGCGTTCCCATCGTTTCGCGCGCACTGATCACAGTCGTCTCGTAGGGTCCTTCCGGGCGGTCAGCACGGGCGCACTGCATGCGTCCCACCGGAGCGTAGTCTGCACTGATGATGTAATATTTTCCGCGGATTTTGTAAAAGTGATGTCCCTCGCCCATGGCGCTGCCGCGCGGGATGATAACACGTTCGCTCCCTTCGATAACGCCGCTCAGGTCGGGCTTGAACTCGACCATTCGCACCTCGCCGTAGTTGAAGATCGCATAGATGCGGCCGTCGTCGTCGAAGAGAACGGAAAGGTCGTGAATGCCTCGGTCAAGGCTTCGATGCTGCCACGGCCCGGCCGAATTTTTGCTCGTGAATATCTGCAAGCCACGACCATTGACGTTGGAGAAGATGTAAAACGTCCCGTTGTGATAACGAATGCACGGAGCCCAGATACCTTGGCCGTAGATGTCGCGCCCGTCCTCGAGCCGAAACTCAGGCCCGAGATCGAGTTTTTCCGCAGCGTAACTGAGAAACTCCCAGTTCACCAAATCCTTTGAGTGCAAAACCACGAGGCTGGGCATCGCATGCATCGTGGTTCCGGCTAGGTAAAAGTCGTCGCCGACACGTATTATGTCGGGATCGGAAAATTCGTCGTAAAAGAGCGGATTCGTGTAGGTGCCGTTGCCGTTATCCGGCATCCACGTGGTGCGGGCGGACGGGCTTGAAATGGCGGTTGTAGCCAGTTCGTCAGCCTTAATTATTGCAGCGGTTGCAGTGAGAGCGGCCACAGCCAGCCTAGCGAAACGTGGGAAGAATAGATCAGGCATTTTTTTAGAAATCGAACTTACGCACACTAGGCCGACAGATTAGTGATGATAAGTAGTCATCGAAAAATCCGTTGAGCGAAGTGATAGAGGTTACTGCCCCAAGTCGCTCCATCGTGGCCGTGCTCATCGACGTTCCAGATGTGCGGAACGTCGTGCTCCTTTAGGTAACGGTGAACACCTTGAGAAAAATTAATGAGCCCATCCTTATTGCCGCAGGAAATATAGAGGAGCTTCAGGTTGGTGCGCGCGACCTTGGGATCGGGAACGAGGTCCGCAGGCGGCTTGGTGTTGGGCGCCGCAGAAAAAGCGCCGAGCCACGCAAAAGTGTCGAGATGGGCGAGACCGAAATTAAAAGTCTGGCCTCCTCCCATCGAGAGACCTGCAAGTGCCCGGTGCTCCTTGTCCTTGATAACTGAATACTTTGCCTCGATCGCGGGTATGAGATAATTGAGCAAATCGCCCTCGAACTTGGCAAAGCTGGCTGCTTTCTCCGGGTCGAAGGGATTGCCAACGGCCCGGTCGTCGGGCATCGCGCGGCCATTCGGGAAAACAACGATCATCGGAACGGCTTTCCCATCGGCGATGAGGTTGTCGAGGATCACATCGGCTTTGACGTAACTGGTCCATTCGAACGGGTCACCACCGATACCGTGGAGCAGATAGAGCACGGGATATTTTTTGTCGGATGAGTAGCCGTGTGGCAGATAAACGTTGGCCTTACGCCGCGTGCCGGTGACGGTGGAATCGTATTCAAATGACTCAATTCGGCCTTTCGAGGCTACGTCACGAGGTGTTTTAAAACCATCGGGAGCTTCGGGAAAGGCGCGCACATCGTCCGCCGCTAACACGATAGGCCGCGCGAAATTGGCGCGAGCGCGTTCCGGCGAAACATTAGCGGGAGATTCTTGAGCCAGCGCTGTCGTAGCGGTGATGAGCAGAGCAGGAACGATGTTGAGCAAAATGGATTTCATGATCGATCGAAGGATATTAGCGATAGGTAAAGGTTTTTAATTTGGCCAGCAACTACGTTGATTACTTGGCCCAGGCCTCGCCTTCCGGCGTGCGCCGCCATGCGAAATACGCGTCAAGCACCTCGAGCGAAGCGGCACTCGGCACCGGACCGACAAATGCCGTGTTGTGGAAATACATTACTTGGCGGTTACTCTCGGTAAAGACCGGCCATGCGGCGACTCCGGGGCCGTTGGGGTCACCGTGTTTGGCGAAGTTCGTCCAATAGGTCGCGAGCACTTCCGATATTTCCAGGTCTGACTTGGTTGTTTCAGGCTTGTTGAGATCAAGATTCTTGAAAACGTAGGGCACGTCCACGCCGTGCGGCGTACCGTGGTCGGCTTGAGGCGAGTTGGCCGGATAGTCTGGGTGTTGGTCGAAATAATAATAAAAAACCTTAGATTTACCGGTTTGCGCCTGGAGCCGCGCCCAAATCCACGTCTGCCAGCCGAAAGCCGCGTCACGGGAAAGATCACGCGCGGTCTTTGGCACCGTATCGGTACCGACCGGATAGGCTTTAAGAAGATCGGCGGCGAATTTGACGTAGCGCTTTTTGGTGCTGGCGATATAGTCGGCTGGCGTCTTGGGCGGAGAGAAGCTGGCGCCCTCGTCAGAATTATAGCCCACCAGAATT